>Ga0070665_100001324_pt1 | contig 29516 bp, 17 predicted proteins | sample KBSS13metaG_FD_65862 | JGI IMG/M metagenome (GOLD analysis project Ga0070665, IMG submission 65862) | Switchgrass rhizosphere microbial communities from Kellogg Biological Station, Michigan, USA - KBS S1-3 metaG | ecosystem: Host-associated > Plants > Roots > Rhizosphere > Soil ... | reverse complement strand
CGCGTCTGCAGTGAACAGCAAGCCACCCAGGCCGACAGTTAAAAAAACCAGTGCGTGTCTCATGGCGTCCGCCTTCTGTTCAGCTTGGATTACCACAACGCAGGAGGTTCTGCGCCCGATCAAGTCGATGGAGCCGCAATTCAGCCACCGCGCGGGCCTCTATTATCATCTTCGGCGTTGTCGCGCCCCTGTCAAATTAAAAGTCGATGTGGACGTTAAAGTCTCCCACGGGCGATCTACGCAGGGAGCCGGCTAGTTGTTCAAACGCCAGAAAAGACAGGTCGCGACGAACGAATAGAACGATTAAACCGCACCTAACCCCAACACGTGGCTGCTAGCGTAGACCCTACGGCAGTCAGAACCTGGAAAAAGTCGAATGCAGGTAGTTGTCGTAGAGACCGCATGGCCAGCGTCACATTTAGGTTGCTTGCGAACAGCGTCGCTCGCAAAGCTGCAATTCGACGATCAACAAGACGGGTGGTCAAACTCAAGCGCGCGGTTGGTTTCAATCCTCTCGACACGCAAATGCTGATCGTCCTCAAGTTCCATTCGGCGCTGAGTACCCGCGTTCATTCGGAAACCAGCATTCCCCGGCCGTTCGTCTAATCTTGGCCGATGATCCCCCCAAGTGAAGCCCACTCCAGACGCGAACTCTAAGATTCGAGCCGAACGGGAATAAACAACTGTGAGATTGATTTGTGCGGACATTGTCCGCATTGGCCACATTTGTCGATTTATCGTGCAGTAAAACTCTTGCTCGCACGCTGCCCAGAAAGACGGCTGTCTGGCGTCGATTTTTATATCGTGGCGACCTAAATCTCAGTGAATCCCCACTCTTCGCCTTTAGGTCACTGCGAATTGCCCTCACGGCGTAGCAGAACGAACGCCATCCGATTTCTGATTCCTGGGTTGACCAGTGTCTGCGCGTTACACTTAGGCGCGTCATCGGATCGATCGCCAATTTGCGAGAAAGCTTACCGCGACGGCAGAAGCTATTCTCGACCCTGCTCACGACGCACTTAAAGGACAAAAATGTCATTGCTATCACACTACAGTCCGTTGAAGGGGATTTGGCTGCCCGGAGTGGAACTCGTTAATCCCAAGGGCGTTGTAGTCGTCGTGGGTCCGAATTCTTCCGGAAAGACCCTGTTTCTTCGCGACATTGAAAACTACCTACTGACTGGGGAGTCATCGTTTGTAGTTTGCGAGGCAATCGCCGCGGCAAAGCCCGACGTTCTTGTTGAGTTTGTCGATGACTTGATCAAACAGAATTATTTGCAGCCAATTCCTGGGAACTCGGACCATTACAGGACATTTGTGCCATTCTTCACCAGAAAGGACTCCGCAGGCAGAAATGATCGGCCATCGTTTACTATGTCGCATTTACAGACGGGGTATGATCAGTTCAATGCCGAGCGTGGAGGCAGCAATCCTCAGTGGTTTAAAAAGATCGGAATGACTTTGGGTGCGCTGTTATCGCTCGAGCAACGGTGGCGGGTATGCGACAAGAGTGGAAGTTTTGACTACAAGCAGGGAACGCCGGACCATCCGATACAGGGACTTTATGTAAATAGCGCAGCCCAAGAGCGTTTGGCAGAAGAAACTGGGGAGGTGTTCGGGAATGCTGCATGGTTGGATATCTCAGAATCTCGATTCTATCAATTGAGAGTCTCTGGGGCGAAGAACCGTCCACCAGTGGGCGAAATGAACAATCCTTTAAAGGCACACCACTACCCTTCGATAGAAGGCGAGGGAGATGGCTACCGGTCTTACGTCGGGATTTGCCTCTCACTTCTGGTCGCGAATCGTCCAGTCTCATTGATCGACGAACCAGAACTTTGCCTTCATCCTCCGCAAGCACGTCATATTGGTCGGTTCATCGGGCAGTATGCTGCAATCGACCACGTGACATTCGTGGCGACTCATAGTAGTCACGTCCTCCGTGGAATCTTGGAAACGGGAAAACAAGTGACTGTCATTCGCATCGTGCGTAGCAATCGGAGTTTCAAGGCTCGAATGATCGAAAAGGAAGAATTGGTTGACAATCTTCGTAATCCGCGGACAAGAGCAGAATCTATCCTCGATGGCTTGTTCGCAAAGAGCGTTTTACTTGTTGAAAGCGAAGGTGACCGCGAGGAGTACCAGGCTGCATCTGAAGCGATAAGCGGACACGCATCGAGCGAGGTACATATCGTTCCTGTCGGAGGCACCGGAGGGTTTGCTGAACCCCTATGTTTCTATTTAGCACTCGATATTCCAGTTGCCATCATTGCGGATTTAGATGCGGTTTGCGACCCTGATAAAATCGATGCAATCGCTGACAGTTTGGTTTCTGACTCAAAATCTCGTCAAATCCTAATGGACGACTTGCGTGCTCTAGCTCAGTTGATCAAGACGATGCCTGCGTCCATTACGGAAACCGAAGCAAAGGAGAAACTGCGGCTCCTTGCGGAAGAGTCGTGGAGTTGGACTGGGGGTGGTGACAATGCGTTGCGTCGCGAGTTAACCGAGATTGCAACACAACTAAAGCGCATTCATCGTTTGAAAAAGGGTGGTTTAAAAGCCTATGACGACAATCCGAATATTCAGTCAAAACTATTGAGCATCATCGACAGGTTTGCAAGTGAAGGCATGTTCTTCGTACCGGTCGGAGAGCTCGAAGATTGGGTCCCAGATTTGATGGAGAAAGTGCATGGCGTGCCTCATTCCAAAACAAAACGCGCCGCGATCGCGGCAAATCAAATTCGCGAAGCGCCATCCAAAACTGGTGACATCTGGCACTTTACGGAAAAAGTCTTTGACTTCCTTGAAAGGCGACGGTTGCAATTTGCGCAAAGCGAATAAAATAGCGTCCAATCCCATCGCATTAGTCTTTCGCGATCTAGGTTCCGATACCAGAATTGCACTCTAAAAAGTTGCTCCGAATCCCCCCTGCGTCGAGGCGGCTACGGAATGTGCTTGTGGATAATTGACGACTACTTTACGCCTTTATTCGCACCAATCTCAAATCGCTTTGCAACAAATAGGCTAAATTTTTCGGAGCTGTGGCGTCGTCCACGTATCTCTGGTAGACTCTCTTTTTGGTTGATGGTTGTTCTCTGGGCTTGCTCGAGATTTGCTCCCCTTGCCACTTTTTGGCCGGCCTGCTGGCCGAATTGGGACGAAACCCGCCTTGATACGCGGGAAACCTCGCTCTGACGCGAGGAATTGAGCTCTGGCCTGACGCGTTCAATCATGCTGTGGAATTGGCCCTTCGCTTAATTGCCGGATGGGCCGCTCGCCGGACGAGTCTCGTCTCGTGCGATGTTCGCCACCACCTGCCGTATTGAACCGCTTCCCTTTAGCTTTCAGGTCATTGCATGTCTATCGATTCGTCTGAAGTACGTCTGTCTGAAGTTGCGCCCACCGACGCCGGTTTGGCCGACGCCAAATCTCCGGAAGCCAACATCCCAGAAGCTGCTGCTCTGGAAACCAGCTCGCCCGCAGTGCCGCCGGTCGACGTCGCCACCGCTGAGCTCACCGTGAGCGAGGTCCATCCATATAACTTCACGCCGCACGAAGTGATCGCCAGCGAAGTCATCGTGTCGTACGTCGTCAGCAGCGATACGCTAGCGCCGGCGCCGATCGCGTCGGAAGAAGCTCCGGCCACCGCCAAGCCGGCGAAAACGAAAACCAAGAAATCGAAACTGCCCAAAACCGAGACGGCGAATCCTGAAATCGTTAAGGCCGACGCGCCCCAGGCCAGGCCCGAAGGCAAGCCGGCCGACGTCGTCGCTGAAGTAACGTTTCGCGATCTGAATCTGATCGAGCCGCTGATTGCCGCGCTCGATCGCGCCGGCTATGAACACCCCACGCCAATTCAAGCCAGCACCATTCCGCTGCTCCTCGAAGGGCGCGATGTCCTCGGCCAGGCGCAAACCGGCACCGGCAAGACCGCGGCCTTTGCACTGCCAATCTTGCAGCGGATCGACCTGGCGAATCGCCGGCCGCAAGTGCTGGTCCTAACGCCCACGCGCGAACTGGCCATACAGGTCGCCAAGTCATTCGAAGGCTACTCCCGCGAGATGGGCAGCCTCCGCGTGGCCCCGGTCTATGGTGGCCAAGACTACATGGTGCAGTTCCGCATGCTCGATCGTGGCGCACATGTGATTGTCGGCACGCCGGGCCGAGTGATGGACCACATGCGCCGCGGCTCGATCAATCTCGATGCGCTGCAATGCCTGGTCCTCGACGAAGCCGACGAAATGCTCCGCATGGGCTTTGCGGACGACGTCGAATGGGTCCTCTCGCAGTCGCCCGCCACCAGACAGATCGCGCTGTTCTCGGCCACGCTGCCACCGCCGATCCGCCGCATCGCGCAAAAGTATTTGAACAACCCGGCCGAAATCACGATTCGGCAAAAGACCGCTACGGCCGACACCGTCCGCCAGCGCTACCTGATCGCCGCGCCGCACCAAAAGCAGGCCGCGCTCAGCCGTGTGCTGGAAGCTGAAGCAGTCGATGGCGTGATCGTCTTCGTCAAGACCCGCTCGACCACTGAGCCGCTGGCCGAATACCTCTCGAACCAAGGGCATCGCACCGCCGCGCTCAATGGTGACGTCGCCCAAAAGCAACGCGAGCGGATCGTCGATAGTTTCCGCAGCGGCAAGCTTGATGTGCTGGTCGCCACGGATGTCGCCGCGCGCGGCCTCGACGTGCAACGCGTCAGCCACGTAATCAACTATGATCTGCCTTTCGACAGCGAGGCCTACGTCCATCGAATCGGCCGCACCGGACGCGCTGGACGGAGCGGCGAAGCGATTCTGTTCGTCCATCCGCGCGAGCGTGGGCTGCTCAAGCGACTGGAGCAGGCCACTCGCCAGACGATCGAGCCGATGGATATCCCGTCGAACCGGTTGATTAACAAGCAGCGCGTCGCCCGCTTTCACGAGCGAGTCACCGCGGCGCTGGCTCACCCGGATCTGGAAAAGTTCGAGAGCATCCTGATCCAGTATCAGCGGGCAAACCCAGAGACGCCGACCGACAAAATTGCGGCGGCCATGGCGGTGCTGGCCCACGGCGACGCGCCGGTGCTAGTGACTGAAGAATTGAAGCAACCGAGCTTCGTTGAGACGCGACCGGCGCGCGACGATCGTCGTTCGACGGGCCCGCGTTCCAGCGGCCCGCATTCGTCCGATCGAGATCGCCCACGCGCTGGCGGCCCTCGCGCTCGCAATGTCGATCTGGAAGCGTACCGAATTGAAGTCGGTCACGCGCATCAGGTGAAGCCAGGCAACATCGTGGGCGCGATCGCCAGCGAAGCAGGACTCGACAGCTCGATGATCGGCCGGATCGAGATCTTCGACGATCATAGTGTCGTAGGGCTGCCGACCGGCATGCCGCGCGACATTTTCCAACTGCTGCAAAAAGTGTGGGTTGTCGGACGACAACTGAACATCTGCCGCCTGGAAGACTACCGTGGCAATAGCGACCGCCCGCGCGGCGACCAAGGCGGCGAATCAGCCCCACCTCGGGCAAAAAAGCCAAAGCGCAAAAAAGAGTTTGCCAAGGGTTAGGGTGTTGTTAGCATCGCTGCATAACGACACGCTGTTGCGGCGCAAACCAGCGCTCCGGGAGGGCGAAGCTCCCGCTGAGCCGCGCGCTGGGCATGACATTGCTTCACAAACGAGATGGCACGCAGAGCGGCGCTAGCCCTTAACTTTCTACTTATCTGGGCCGTCGTGCGCACATCTCGGCTCGGCGGGAGCCTCGCCCTCCCGGAATGTGTGTACTCATGGACTGCGTATCCAACCATTCACCATTCGTCAGCGCACATTTCACCCGATTGCGCCGGTGAGGTAGAATAGTCCGGCAGCCCCGCATCCCCACCTGCACCTGAGATTCCCACCATGCTTGTTTCGACGTTGGCGGCCAAGGCGATTCTTTGCAGCGCGATCTTGCTGCATCCGGATCATGTCGAGAAGGACCTGCATTTTCATTTTGCGGCCGGCACGCACGACATTCAAAACGGCGCCTGGCAAGACAAGTCTCACCAGGCCACGGCGCAGGTCGTGGGCGATTTGAAATTTGTCCCGGCGGGGCCGACCGAGGCGCTCGTCTTCCGAGGCGAAGAGTATCTCAGCCTGGCCAAGAGTTACGACGAAGCCAAAAAGCTGCTGCCGAAGAACCACATGACGGTCTCGGCCTGGATTCGTCCTGACGAATTGCCCGGCAAATGCGCGATCGTCAGCTTTCCGAGCGGCGAGAACGCCCGCCAAGGCTGGTTCCTCGGCTTCAACCAGAACAACTTCCTGTTCACGCTGACCGCCAAGGGCGCAGACGCGGCTCAGGCCAAACCGACCACGATCACGTCGACCACCAAGGTCACCAAGGGGCGCTGGTACTATGTTGCGGCCACGTACGACGGCCAGAAGATGAAGCTCTACGTCAACGGCAAGCTCGAGGCCGACTCGCTGACGCAGGAAGGCGAGATTGTCTATCCGCAGCAAGGCGCCTTTTTGATTGGCGCCACAATGGGGCTCCGCTCGCAAACGTTCATGGAAGCCGCGCTCTTCGAGCTCAAGCTGTATGGCCGCGCGGAGTCGGGCGAAGAGATCGAAAAGATCGCCGAGAAGAGCAAGAACCTGCTCGCCTGGGTGGCCACGCCCGAGAATGATCTGTTGTTTCTGGTAAAGCCCTACTTGCAGTTCGCCACGCAAGATTCGATCACGGTGATGTGCGAGACCTCGCGCCCGACGACAATGCGCGTCGAATACGCCGAATTGCGACCGCTCGAGATGACCGCCAAGACCGACGAGCCGAAGCTGATCAACGAGGTCACGTTGAAGGACCTGAAAGTCGGCACGCGCTATTTCTATCGCGTCTTTTGCACCGACGAAAAAGGGGAAGAAATCCGCAGTCCGCAGTTCTCGTTTCAGACGGCGCCCAAGGAAGACACCCCCTGGGCGTTTACCGTGATCGGCGACACGCAGCGCAATCCGGAAGTGACGCGTAAATGCGCCGAGGGCGCCTACGCGCGCCGCCCAAACTTCTTGCTCCACTGCGGCGACGTCGTTGACGATGGCTTCGCCAAGCACCAGTGGCTAAAGGACCTGTTCGAGCCTTGCTCGAACCTGATGGCCCACATCCCGACCTACCCCGTGATTGGCAACCACGAAAAAGACTCGCACTGGTACTACGACTATTTCTCGATGCCCAAGCCAGAGTACTACTACACCTTCAAATACGGCAACTCGCAATTCTTCATGCTCGACAGTAACAAATCGCTGGCGCCAGGCTCGGACCAGTACCAGTGGCTGGAGAAAGAACTTGCGGCCTCCAAGGCCACTTGGAAATTCACCTGCCATCATCATCCTTGCTTCAGCTCAGAGAATGACGACTACGGCGACCACACCAAAGGGCTGAAGGGGACGAAGTTCGGCTACGGCGACTCGAACGCGCGCAAAGTTGTGCCACTGTATGAAAAGTACGGCGTCGACATCGCGTTCAACGGTCACATTCATGTGTACGAACGCACCTGGCCGATTTTCGAAATGTCGATCAATCAGAAAAAGGGCGTGCGTTACATCACCAGCGGGGGCGGTGGTGGCGGGCTCGAACAAGCGGCCCCGCAACGCACCTGGTTCAATCTGCACTTCAATAGCGTGTTTCATTACTGCTACGCCGCGATCGCTGACCGCACGATCGTCTTCAAGGCCTACGACATCGATGGCAAGCTCTTTGACACCTTCGAGCTGACCAAGGCTGACGACCGGTAATGACGTCGTCTCGCGCTCGCGAAACACCGCTGCAGATTGTCTATCAGGACGAGCAGCTATTGGTGCTCGACAAGCCGAGCGGGCTGTTGGCGGTGCCCGGGCGCGGGCCTGACTTGCAGGATTGCCTCTCCGCGCGAGCACAAGCGCAGTTTCCAACGGCGCTGGTCGTGCATCGGCTCGATCGAGACACATCTGGCCTGTTGGTCATGGCGCTAGACGCCGCGACGCAACGGGCCCTGAATCGCCAATTTGCAGCACAGCAAGTTTCGAAGCGCTACGTGGCGGTCGTGTTCGGCTCCCCTCCGACCGACGCAGGGATCATCGACTTGCCAATGCGCAAAGATTTCGACAACCCGCCGCGGCACATGATTGACCTGGAGCAAGGCCGCGCGGCCCGCACTGAGTGGCGCGCGATCGAGCGGCAGGCGGACCGCGCCCGACTGGAAGTATCGCCCAAGACAGGCCGGTCACACCAGATCCGACTTCATCTACGGACGATCGGTCATCCAATTTTGGGAGACAATCTGTATGCGCCGCCGCACGCGCTGGCGATGTCGGACAGATTGCTGTTACACGCGGAAGAGTTGTGCCTCACGCATCCCGCCAGCGGCCAAGAGATCACGTGGCGCTCGCTGTGCCCATTTTAGAAAGCGAAAACGATTTTGCCACCGAGGTCACAGAGAACACGGAGAGAAACTATGTAGGGTACGCACCCCGTGCGTACCAAGCAGCGCGCACGATTCGTTGCTTTCACGTAAATCGCAGCTCGTCCATTTTTGCAAATTAAAGTCGAGCGCGCTTCGTTGCTCGGCAGGAGCCTCGCACTCCCGTCCTCTCTGTGTTCTCGGTGTGCTCTGTGGCCAATCCTCTTCTTGCGCATTCACCGCGGTGTAGTGTCCTTCCATTCCTTGCTCGCGCCTTCGATCCGTAGCGGCCCGGCGATTTCGCGGCCGTCGCGCACAATCACATATGCGTCCGCCCCAGAGACGCCGTCCCAGCGCAGTGTCGCCAGTCCTTTGGTTGTTGCGACTGGTGAAGGTGGTGTTCGCAAACCCTGAGGGCTGACGGCGATCAATGCGTATTCTCGCGCGCCGGAACCGTCGTCCTTGATCACTTGCGGCGCAACGGGTGTTGGCGTGGGAGTTTGCTTGAGTTTGCCCCCCCACAGGCAGAGCACCTCGTTCGGTTCTGGCAGTCCGCTTCCGCCGTAACCACCGCCGCCGAGCGACATCATTCCCTGGCCAATCAATGCGTCGGTCAACGGCTCTCCATGCCCCGGGCGGAACGACTGCAAGCGAATGCGGCCGGGATGGGTCAGCCCATTCCACTTTTCGCGCGGCGTTTCTGAGAACTCGACTCCTTCGCCTTGCAAAATGGCCACTTGTCGCCAGGCGCCATCGAGCCAGACGTTCCACGAAATGTGTCCCGGCGCGCGACGGATCGACCCATCGGACTCGAGCGCGTGAAAGCGATCGTCGAACGGATCGTCGATTTCGCCTTTGATCAGCCGGCTGCGAACCCACAGCCCTCCGACGCCCTCCTTGGTGACACTTTTGGCGTAGATGCCGCGGGCTATCTGGTGGTCTTCGTACCCTGGCTCCCACGGCTGTCCGGTATCGGAGACGATCAACTCCTTACGCACAATCAATCGATCGACGTCGATTTCTTTTTGCCGCTCCGGGGCCACTTGCATGATGCCAAACGTCGCCGCGACGGAGAGCATGATCGTGATCAGTCGGTCTTGCATGGCGTGGATCTCCTGGCGAGAAGTGATAACTGTGGGAGGATCGATCAAGTGCTTGTCAGGCCTAACGACGAACTGACTACACTAACCCGAAGCGCCAGCGAGGGTTCTTCTTTGGGCGCCGATTTGAGGAACCCTCGCTGGCGCTTCGGGTTAGTATGAAGGCGCACAGAACCCGCGGCTAGCGCCGAGCGGCTCACAAAGACCGAGCTAATCTTTGCCGTCGCGCGTCAGCCGGGCGCCGCGCTGGATGGCGCCGCGGCCAAAACGATCTGCGATGGCGTCGGCGACACTGTCGAGCTTGCCCTGGCGGCGGTGTTCTTCGCCGTCGAAGAGTTGCTGCTGCGTCTTGGCTTCGGCCGTCAGCCCGCTGACTCCCATGCCCAACAGTCGCACGGCGATTCTCTTCTTCGCGGCGAATTCATCGAACAGCTCCGCCGCGGCCTGCCACAGTTCCTGGGTGACGTCGGTCGGCTTCGAGAGCGTGCGGGCGCGAGTAAACGTTTGAAAATCGGCCGCGCGGATCTTGATCTGCACCGTGCGACCAAACAGCGAGTGCCGACGCAGCCGCCGCGCAACCTGCTCGGTCAGTTCCAATAGCCAGGCTCGCAGCGCTTCCGGCTCGGAAATGTCGGTGGCAAACGTCGTTTCGTGCGAGATGGTTTTGGCCTCGCGGTCCGGCACAACCGAGCGGTCATCGCGGCCATGCGCCAGATTCCACAGTCGGGCGCCTACGCGGCCGGCGAGGTATTCGAGCGTCTCGAGCGAAAGCATTCGCAATTCGCCGATCGTGCTGATCCCTTGGCGCGCGAACGTGGCGCCGGTCGCACGGCCCACACCCCATAGCCTTCCGATGGGTAGTGGATCGAGAAACGCCTGCGCTGTGTCTGCAGTAACGACGACGAAGCCGTCCGGTTTTTCCAGGTCGCTGGCGATCTTGGCCAGGAACTTGTTCGGCGCTACGCCAACGGACGCCACTAGCCGAATTTCCTGTTTGATGTCGGCCTTGATCCGGCGACCAACGGGTTCGGCCCCGCCGAACAAGTGCGCGCTACCGGTAAGGTCGAGAAATGCTTCGTCGAGAGACAGCGGTTCGACCAGCGGCGTGTAGCGCTCGAAGATCGCGCGAATCTGCCGCGAGACCGCCGCGTAAACTTCCATTCGCGGCCGGATCACAATTGCCTGCGGGCACCGCCGCCGGGCCTCGACGCTCGACATGGCGCTGTGCACGCCAAACTGTCGGGCAACGTAATTCGCAGCCGCCACAACGCCGCGCCCCTCAGGAGTGCCCCCCACGATCACCGGCTGCCCCACCAGGCGCGGATCATCGCGCTCTTCGACCGAGGCGTAGAAGGCGTCCATGTCGACGTGCAGAATCATCGGTAGTTGCGCTCTGGCGAGAGCAGGCAAGGGGATCTTGCAATTGCAAAGGCGTCTAAGATCATACCACCAGGCGGCAGAATTCGCGCGAAGGAACTCACGGCGCCCAATCGTGAGTTTGGTTGCAAAGTTCACGAATGGAGCGTCGTTTAAGCGGCGCGGCTCAGCAGGAGCTTCGCCCTCCCGGAACGCGTATTCCCAATGCTAGAACAGCATCGTCGCTTGCAGCGTGAAGGGGAACGCGCCGGGTGTGCCTGGCACCCGGGCGGGGTCTGGGATGTACGTCAAGTTGGGTTGCACGAAGATATTGTCCGAGACCTTGATCTGGTAGTACCAGGTCAAGATGACTTCGTGCACGCCCAGCGGCGCGGGCCCTGTCCCATAGCCGGTGTAGAAAGCCCGGCCGATGTTGGGATCTGAATTCTGTCGACCCCAGGCCATGGCGAAGCCAAAGGAGTCGTCATCGCGGTGCGGCAACAATCCGAAGTAAGTCAGACCGCAGCCGAAGAATCGTTGCGTGATGACAAACGGACTATCCGTAGCGCCGAATTGATAAAACCCATTCAGGCCTTGGTTGCTCTTGCCGGGATTCTCCCAGTAGAGACATTGCGAACCGAAGAAATACACGCCCTGCGCGCCGTTCACTGGACCATTGAACGTCGGGATGTAGCCGGTTTGTCCCCAGTAACCCACGCCGAACCGGCCCGGCAGATCATCCTCGGTCAACGTCCAACTGACGCCGACTTCGCCAATATGAAAGTAATGTCCGTTGAAGTGCGGTCCTTGGAGCCCGGTCTGCTTTTGCAGCGCCAGGCTACCATCGAAGAAACCATACTGCATGTAGAAGTCGTCCACCGGAGCCAGCGCAGCCACCACGCCTGCGGCCGAGTTGTAATAACCGGGGATGAGTCCCAACATCGTTGGGTTGACATACAGCGGCGTAAGAATGGCGCCCGACACGCCTGGGATATCGCCAGCGCCACCTAACGTCGGTTTCGGTTTGACGACATTCGCAAAATCGTAAGTCGGCACAGACTTGCCAACGCGCACGACGAGCTTCTTGTCGAAGAACTCGTGTCGATACCAGAGCTGATACAACTCCGAGCGATCCGTGGGCGAGCGGTTATCGAGCGAGTTGAATCCAAGCGCGGAGCCGGCCAGCGAGTTCGGCGAGCCGGGATGTTGTGCAATGCCGTTAACGACTGTCGGCGCGCCGTAGCCTGCGTGGTACAGGTACTGCGTGCCAAATGTGCCCCCTTCCCACAAGCCTCCCTTATCGGTGTCGAACGACAGGTCGCCGATCGTCAGTTGTTGTCCGGCCCATTTACCAGGCGCCAGGCCACCGGAGAGGATGCCGCTGCCGTTATTGACCGTCACACCGCCGAAGCGAAGGCCATTGCGATTGAAGCCGACCGCGTCACCGAACGCGCCGCTGCCCACGATGATATTCACCGCCGCCGGGTTTGCCGGGATCGACATCGAATTGGCGGCAGACGATTGCAGAGACGACTGTTGGCCTGCCGACTGCTGCGTGCTGGCGTTGCTAGCGCTCGTGTTTCGAACGCCGGGGCCACCTGGCAACGACCCGCGCGGCGATTGTTGGTACGCAGAGCCGCCTCCGAGTGAATGGGCGCCTGTGTCCGAGACATTGATGCTCGTGGCGTCTTCCGTCGACGGTTCGACGGCGGTTTCGGTTGATTCCCAACCCGCGTTGGCAACGTCATCCGCCGCTGTTGCGACGGCGTTCACGCAACTGACCCAACAGGCCAGGCTCATCATCCAGCGCAACAAGTAGCGTGGCGAGCGAACCGACATCGAGCCCCAATCCCCGGAGAGTTGTTGCGAGGCGTTCTGAACTACGCTAGCGACAAATGTCAAATTTCAATGACTTGCGTGACCATTGCGCCTATTCGCATTGTTCTTCTTCGGTAGTTTCTGCCGCCCAGGTGACATTTGACGGAGAGGAAGATTTGGCTTCGCGCGAAACTTTAACGTCTACACAAAGCCTGCGGCCCCAACCCGTCGCAACAGCGAATATCGACGATGCTGGCGCCCCGCCGAACGCTGACAGTTGGCCGCGGCTTACGACCAATAGCTCCGAAAAAACATCCACGCGATGGTGTTTTGCTAATCGGTGCGATCGAGCGTCATCCTACCGCAGCGGCAACTCTACGCCTGAGGTCAACAGCGATGAATCGATATTAGGGTCTTTACACCATTACAGCTCCATGGCGACGATCATGGTTTCCAATTTGATACGCTACAGTCCGGCATGATCGAACGAGTAAGAACAGAATCGCGATTCCAAACGCAAAGCCGTGTATTTTCCCAAGATCGCTGTGCTCCGAATGGTTTCACGCCTAACGAACTTCTCCGAAAAAGCCGTGGATTTGCATTGCAATGCGGTGGCCCGGCGGATTAATCTAAGCGAGCACATCTGACCTCTCCAATCGGACTGGCTACTGGCCACAGCATGAGCGATGAGGCAGGCCGACCAGCGGGAGGCCGGCATTCGTGGGGCAGCACCACTGACTCGAATGTGAAGTGTCCCGCGCAGACACCAATAAGATTGGGGCCGCTAGCCAAACGTCTTCTTTCGTTTGACCTTGAGTTGCGAGCACCGCTGCTGTCACTCGTTCTGTGCAGCGGACTCATGACAAGCTGGCCATCGTCTGACTTCCACGCACGTTCCTGACAGCCCTCGGCGCCAACGCCCGCGCGCCTACGCCCTGTCTGGAATGCTTTCCACGCATCATTCATTCAGCATGGGGCAAGTCTCGAATGAAAACTCTCGAATCGTCTCGCTTGCGAAGCGCATTGACGTATTGCGGATGCGCCGCGGTCGCCATCGCGCTCGTCGCGAGTGAGCCTATCAACTGCGCCCAGGCCGCAACGCTTCGCCCGGGAGATCTGGTCGTCGCAGTCCAGCGGAAAGATTACGGCTCTGACTTCTGGCGCATTGACCCGGTCACGCGTGAGCGCACCATCATTTCGGACAGCACCCATGGCGCAGGCCCGATGGTTCACGGCGCAGCGTCGTTTGTGATTGCGCCCGATGGCCAATTGCTGGTTGCCGACCAGGGCTCGCCGTTGGGAGTTCTACATTCCGGCGCCGGCGGCGCTACGGGCTTGTTTCCACCGCAAATGCTTACAATCGATCCCACGACGGGCGATCGCACGCCATTGCCAGTTCCGTCGGAAGCGCTGGCCGATCGACATACCGTCATTGCCGGTCAGATCGGCAATCAGATCATCGCCAGTAGCACTTCGCAAAACGATTTAACTACCGGCATTATCAGCGTTGATCGTTTGACCGGCGCGGCGACGACCATCATGCCCAGCGGACCTGGATCGGGATCGAGTTTTTACGCTGCGTTCTACATGGCAATTCGCGGAGATCAGGCGTTTGTAGCCGCCCCTTATGCAGGCAGCATTGTGCAGGTCGACCTGAACACGCTGGTCAAGACTCCAATTACGAGCAGTCCTGTGCAGAATCAGGCGCCCCTCAACCTGGCGTTCGATTCTCAGGGAGACTTAATCGTATTGACCTATCAGGCAGGCATCCTTCGTGTCGACCCCACCACCGGGAATCAATCGCCAATCTCTAACGACACTTTCGGTACTGGCCCTGCATTTGCCGGAACCTATGGCCCTGGCATGGCAGTCAGCGCAAATAACCCGATCTATCTCCTGCGCAAGACTGGCTCCGAACTCAACGGAACCCGCACGATTCTGCGAGTCGACCCGGCCACAGGTGATCGCCACACGGTGGCTGATCTAACCGATCTGGGACGAGCCATTACGGCGATTGCCGTTGTGCCGAAAGTGCCGGAGCCGTCGACGATTGCGCTGGCTGCAGTCGGCGGAGTCTTGCTGCTACTTCGCTGGCAAAGATTCGCACGGGTCACGCGTAGACAAACACTGCTTTCGGTCGTCGTGTTGTGCTTTACGGTCGGGAATCCAAACGCCGCGTCCGCAGTAACGCTTCATCCTGGCGATATCATCGTGACAGGAAGTTACGGAAAGTTTGACGGCGCTATCTATCGAGTTGATCCTGTGACCGGCGAACCGACGCTCATCGCTGACAATTCGCATGGCGCCGGACCTGTCATGCGAAACATCGTAGGCATTTCCATCGCCTCGGATGGCCAACTTTGGGTGGCGGACCGTGGGACGCGAGGATCAATCAACGACGTTCCAAACTACGCGGCTCAGATTTTGAAGGTCGATCCAGCGACCGGCAACCGCGTAGCTGTTCCAGGTCAGACGCCAAATTTGTCCTCACTGGCCCGAGAGCGCGACGACCGCTTAATCGTCTCCGCACATCAGGCCCTCTACAGCATCGATCCAGTTAGCGGCGCGAAGACACTGATCTCGGGGCTGGGAGTTGGCTCGGGGCCATCGCTGATTCCAGGGCAGTTTGATCTTTCGGGCAATTACGCGTTTACGATCAGCTTCCCCAACATCACAAAAGTTGATTTGACAACCGGAGCGCGTACGAACATTCCAGGGCCTAACGTTGGACCAGTCGCATTTTTCATGGCGAATGATATTGCAATCGACTCGGCCGGATTCTTGATTCAGACGGCGGTGTGGGTCACTGGCTCTACGGCCCAGACTGCGGTCTTTCGAACTGATCCTTCCACTGGAGACATTGTGACGATTACCAGCCCGTCAGTTGGTGGGGGAGACCCATTGCCCGGTGGACTGGACGAAGAACACCTTCAAATCCTAGGCGGACTGGGCGGAGTGGCTGTCGGCGACGATGGCTCCATTTTTGCCTCGGCGATCGGAGTCGGCTTATCTGGCGTCTTCAAAATTGATCCCGTCACCGGAGATCGCCAGTTGCTATCGAATTTTTATGACGTAATGCCTCTTGTGTACGGCGTCGCCATCGTGCCGAATGTGCCTGAGCCGTCCACCATGCTACTGTCCGTGCTCGGCGGGTTGCTCGTACTGTTCTATAGGCGCAGGCATGCCAGGCCGGCATGCAAGAACCATTTGAAATGATCCGATTCGTACGGGCCCAGGCGCTATTTATATTCCAGCGTCTTGGTGCTGGTGACGTGCGGCTTCAGCCCTTCGCGATCCATGAAATACGTGTCCTTGGCCTTGCCGGCGCTGAACAGCTTGGCTGCCTGGTCGTCCCAGTGGCCGGTCTCGGGATGGTCGCTGTGGCCCATCGGCACGACCATATACGACTTGGGTGGCTTTGAGAGCACGACGATCTGCGTCGAGGTCTGACCGGTGTGGCCGACTTTCAGCTCGCCGACGTTGTCGAACGAGATCGCGCGCGGCGTGGCCATGCCAGCCTCCTGCAAACTGCCGCCGCCCACGGGATACGTTTCCTTGCCACCCTTGCGAGCAACGCGGAACACGTCGCCATACTTCGAAGCGACGCCCGCTGGCTTGCCGCGTAGCCACTCGGCGCCTTTGGTCAGGGCCGCGATGACGTCTTCGTCTTTCAGATCTTTTGGTGGCACAAGCGCCTCGGTCGTTTTTCCTGGCAGCCCCATCTTGAAGGCGTAGAACGACAGCGCGCCGACGCTATCCGGGTCGGCACGGTGGTTCCAGTCTTTGATGTTCGCATAAACTTTGGCGACATCGCCGGACTTTGCGCCGTCGCTGGCTGTTTTCCAGGCCGCGACCAGTCGCTCTTGCCATTTCTCGGCGTCCAAAATGTGTGTGCAGAAGGCCAGGTCCATCGCCTCGTCGAGCGTCAGCGAATCATCCTTGTGCAAAAGCTCATTCACTGTCTCGGCCCGCTGATGCGACGGCTTGTTGTGGCCAAAGTACAAATAGGGTCGCTTGGCGCTTTCTGGCGTGAGCGGCCCATTGCGCATCATATGGACCGGCGGCACGTTGCAATTCTGCATGTAGCCGCACGGCGGATTCGTGATCTGCATCAGGTCCGAAAAGGGATGGATCCCCGCAAAATCGTTCTTCGACACGTTGCCCGGCACCGGTCGATCGGTCGGTAACCCATGATTTCGAATCGGCACACGGCCGTCATGCACGTAAAACGTGTCACCATCGACGGTGCCGATCATGATGTTCTGCGGCATCAGCTCGCAACTGGCCAGCGCCGCCTTGATCTGATCAAGACTGCGGGCGGTGTGAACTTTGTAAAGCTCTTCCATCAGCCCGGCCGAATCAATGTAGGCCAGCGCCATGGTGTAGGCCTTGTTATCCTTGCGGGCAAAGACCGGACCGTGGTGCGTCGCCGCCACTTCGAAATTCTTCTCGACCTGCTTGTCTCCTTCGCGCACGCGGAGCGTGATCTTGCGCGTGGTCATGTCGCGCCATTTGCCGTCGACTTCGTATTGCAACGGATTCGCCGGATTGACCGTTTCTTCGTACACGTCGGCCGTGTCTGGGCCACCGGTCGTCATGGCGACAGACGCGTATTGCGTGTGCCCCAGCCCTGGCATCGGCAAGCCCAGGATCGCCGCGCCGCTCAGGGCGAAATCTTCTTTGGTCGCGTACATGCGCTGTTCGTAAAAGCGGAACGGTCCATACCAACTGAGATGCGGATCAATCAGCGCGATCACTTTGCCATTCGCGCTGCGCTTCGGTGAGATGATCCATTCGTTCGACCCGCGATAGGGCGCCGGCGCCGAGCGCTTGATGCCGATCTTCTCCAAATCCTCTTCGGCCTGCCCTTCCGGCCAGCCCCAGATGATGAACCGGCTGAGCATAATGGGATGGTGTGGTTCGAGCTTTTGCGCCCAGACAGGCTTTTGCTCTGGATGGTCCGCCATGAACTTTTCGATACCGGCGATGAACGCGGCGCAGACCTGCTTCAGTTTGGGGTCCATTTTCTCGTAATGCTCCCGCCCCACTTCTTCGTGCCGCCAGACGCGCGAGCGATAGTCCTGATCGATCAAGTCCGGCCCGGCGATCTCGGCCAACGTGCCAGCGGCCAGGCGATAGTTCTGCAGCAACTGCTCCAGGCGATCTTCGGCCTGTGAGTAGCCTGCCGCATAGGCGGCCCCAGCGAGGGTCTCGGCGTAAATATGTGGCACGCCGTAATCATCTCGATAGACCGTGACTGATTCAGCCCAAGCGACAGATGTTGTGGCGGCGAACAGCGCGAGCACACAGATAAATTGCAGGGCGAAAGCAACCGAGACGCGCATCGAGAATCTCCGAACGAAAGGAACGTAGCCGGGACTTGCGGCGGAAGCTCGTATTCTGGTTCGCGTCCGCGCGGCAGTCAAATTAGGCCTAAATGGCAAAACCACCTTCAGGGAGGGCGAAGCTCCCGCTGAGCCGCGAAGTGCGAATAGCCGCCCGATTCAATCACCGCAAACCCGCTATTCCAGGCCCTTGCGACCACCCTCTAGCCCCGCTCGACCCGCCCTATTCTTTAACCCATACTTAAAGTGTGACGCCAGAAGCAACCGGCCAGTGACCGATGAAACCTCAATCGACTTCTCGCACTGGCGCTCCCCTGACCTAGTACCACAAGCACCACAGAGGCCGCATGCGATATTGGCTAGGTTGGCTCTATCTGCGCAGTTTCGGCTGGAGAATTGAAGGACCAAAACCGCCGTTCAAGAAGTACATGATTCTGGCCGCGCCTCATACCAGCAATTGGGACGTGCCAGCAATGCTGGCGATGTCGTACGTTTACGGCATTCACGTTTCGTGGATCGGCAAGCATTCGCTCTTCCGCGGCCCACTGGGACCATTGATGCGATTCCTGGGCGGCGTCCCCGTCGATCGCCGCGCGCGGCACAACGCGGTGCAGCAGATGGTCGACGAGTTCAATCGTCGCGACGAACTCTGCCTGATGATCACGCCCGAGGGAACGCGCGCCCGAGCCGAGTGCTGGAAGAGTGGGTTCTATTACATCGCCCGCGGGGCCGGAGTGCCGATCGTGCTTGGTCTGCTCGATTTCAAACGCAAAGTGGGCGGACTCTTCGAAGCGGTCTATCCATCCGACGACATCAAGGCCGACATGGACAAGATCCGCGCCTTCTACGCCGGGGCTAGCGGCAAATATCCAGAGTTGTTTGGCCCGATCTACTTGCGCGAAGAATCGGCCGTTGAGGCCGGCTGAACGGCCTGTCTGGCCAACGCATGCAAATGTCGGACGAGCGCAATCGAATTGGCCAGGCGACGATACGCTCGACCCGGTCGAGGCGGCGCCGCAATGGTCAGTCTTTCGCCCGCGATGACTTCATCGAGCGTGCTGTAGCTTTTGTCTGAATTGAACTCGATCGACTTCAGTAGCAGCGCCGGCGTGTGCGAGTTGGCGTCGAACCTGCCCGGCGAAAGCACATCGAGCAAGCGCGCCGTGCCCTGGTTGTAGACCGAGAGTGTGTCGGTTGGTCGCAAAAACGCCCGCCAGGCTCGCTGTGCCTCGGCGAGCGAAAGCGCGCCGTCGAAGTCTGCGGCCGTGAGTTCCAAGTGTCCGAGCAGCGTCTCATCGAGCCGCGCGGGCGGACAAATCGCGCAAGCAAACCGCTCGCCTGTCCCGAGTCGTTCGGCGACCCAGAAGATTGGCTGCTTGGCCCAGCGCTTTGCGCCGCGCGTTCCGGCTGCTGATTCTCCATACGCCACGACGACGTTCGTCAGATCATCGACAACTGCAAACGGAATGTTGCCAAAGGCCCGGCGACGCGTGTTCTTGCGGCGGCCATATTCGGCCTTGGGGTGGGCTAGCTGGCGCTCGACCATCGTGTTGAACGCGGCCATCAATCGATCGAAGCCCGGCGTTTCGGGCTCGAGCGCACCGAGCGCCGCGATGATGGCCTCGACCGTCGATAGCGCCACGTCGGACGGCTCGCGGCGAATCCGATACTGGCTGGGCGAGGTCGGCGCCAGGCGAATGCGCGGCAGCGCGGCCAACGCCGGAATGTCTCGCAGCAATGTCTTGGCGTGATGCCAGGTGCCGTCCAAGATCACCAATTGCGCGGGCCGCTCTTCCAGAGGCAGATCCGTGAGCAATTTTGCGTCTGCGCCGGGATACAACAGCGCCGCGCCAGGCTTCAAACATAATCTCGCGACCAACTGCGCCGTATGGTCCACCAGCAGCGTGGAATTCGCCAGCGCGCGCTGCACGATCCGCGCCGTGTTGAACGGATGGAACCGCTCCCGCATGTGCTGCAGGATCAACACCTGGGTCCGGTTGTCGATCGACGGAATCGTGTCGCAAAAGCAGTGCTGAAGCGGACGAAAGCACGCGTAGCAGCGTTCGCGCCCGCTGCTGGCGAGATTCGGATTGTTGGCGACCTGTGGGACCATTGGCCCCGCAGCTTAACAGAACGCCGAGCTAACAAGAATGTCCGCGTAAAGCGGACCCAGCATTCCGGGAGGGCGAAGCTCCCGCTGAGCCGCGCGCCGCGTTCGGCAGTCAACTCGGCGAACTCACCACACGGCGTCATCGGTTGAGCTTTTGTTCGTCCTCTCCGTGCCTCCGCAACTCCGCCTGAAACTCTCTTTGTCCGTCTTAGCTCGCATCATTGCTCGGCCGGAGCCTCGCACTCCCGTCTACTCAGCAACTGGCGTCTCAAATCCTGGACAGCCCTGATTTCATTTCTTAGGCTCAGGGGCGGCGCTTGTGAACAGTCGCTGGCGCCAAACCAACTCGATTGGGGTACGTCGAGTGGCAGTTGCGTCGCGCGCGGCGGTCGCTTCCACTGCTGTTTGCGAAACGTGTTTGCTTTGCCGGGGTTTTACTGGATGAGATTTCTGCGTCTCACACCCAAACTGAGGAGCCATACCATGAGCTTTCGCGCATGTCTGCTCGCCGCCGGTCTGTTGACCGCGGTGATGACCACTGCCAGTCCAGCCGCCAGCCTGACCGACGGGATGGCAAAGGGCACGCCTGAACTGAAATCAGTCGGACCGGCCACATTCGCGCCGCAAGGCATCCTGTTGGTCGGCGACACGCAAGGCGCCACGATCTTTGCCATCGCCACGGGCGACACTGCCATCGCCGCCCCGAAGAAGCCGCTCGCGGTCGAACAGCTCGACGAAAAGATCGCCGCGCTGTTGGGCACAACGACAGGCGACATTTTGATTCACGACATGGCCGTCAATCCTGAGACCGGCAACACGTTTCTCACGGTCTCGCGCGGACGTGGCCCGGATGCCCGGCCCGTGATTGTCAAAGTCGACTCGGCCGGCAGCCTCGGCGAGCTGGTCCTCAAAGACATTCTTTTCTCCAAGGCCGCGATCCCGAACGCTCCGGTAGACAACAAAGGTCGCCAGGATGTGACGACCGACTTGCAATTCGCGGGCGGGCAAGTGATTGTCGCCGGGCTGTCGAATGAAGAATTCGCTTCGAAGCTGCGCACGATTCCGTTCCCCTTCGGCTCGGTGGCGAACGGCACGAGCGTCGAGATCTATCACGGCGCGCACGGCAAGTTTGAAACCCGCAGCCCCATTCGCACGCTCGCGCTGTTCGATATCGGTGGCGAACCGAATGTGCTGGCCGCTTACACCTGCACGCCGCTGGTCAAGTTCCCCGTTTCCGACCTGAAGAGTGGCGAAAAGATCAAGGGAACCACGGTCGCGGAACTCGGCAATCGCAATCGACCACTCGACATGGTCGTCTATCAGAAGCACGGCAAGGATTACTTGCTGATGGCCAATAGCGCCCGCGGCGTGATGAAGGTTGACCTGGCCAACGTCGCCACGGCCGACAGCATCACTGAGAAGATTGCCAACACGGCCGGTCTACCGTACGAGACGCTCAAGGATGTGAAGGGTGTCGAGCAGCTTGATCGGCTCGACAAGGGCAACGCGCTAGTGCTGATCAAGTCCGACGCCGGTGGCTTCAGCCTGAAGGCGATTCCACTGCCGTAAAAGTGAACAATATTGCGCGGCCGCCGCAGCCATTCTTGGGGCGGCGCGCCGCGCGGTTTGCTTGCTGGGCGATCATCCGTTTGGAGCAAGTCATGGCAATGCGCGACGGCCAGACGAGCTTGGCGATTGTCGCGCTCTGCCTCGGCCTGGCCGCATTCGTTGGCTGTGGCGGGTCGGTCCGAGGGCCTACCAGGTTGTCGACCGGGGCTGCGGTTCCGCTGCAGGCACAAGTCAATCAGTCCGAAGGCGCTGAAGCAACAAGCGTAGATGTCCTGGGCTTGAGCGACGCCGAATTGGGCACCTTTTCGGCTCTTTCGCCCGCTGAGCGTTCCGCAGCGGTTAGCGTTCACGTCGTCGATAATGACGCTGAAAACCTGCCGGCCGTGGCGGGCGAATGCTCCGTTGAAGGGGACTCGATCCGGTTTACGCCGCGCTATCCGCTGGCGCGCGGTATGCGCTACCGAGCGACGGTAGATCGCGATCGGTTATCGGGCGATCCTGCCAACGCCGTGGATACCGTCACGCTCGAATTCCAAACCGCCGCGGCCGCGGAGACGGCGCCGACAGCGCTATCTCAGATTTACCCCAGCGGTCAGCAATTGCCTGAGAATCAACTGAAGTTCTATCTTCATTTCTCGGCGCCCATGAGCCGCGGCGACGCCTATCGCTACATTCATTTGCTCGACGCTGAAGGGCAAGAGATGGAAGCCGTCTTTCTGGAACTGGGCGAAGAACTATGGGACACGGATCTACGCCGCTTTACGCTCCTCTGCGATCCGGGCCGCGTGAAGCGCGGACTCGTCCCGCGCGAAGAACTTGGTTCCGTCCTGCAAGCAGGAAAGGGCTACACGCTTGTCATCGACGCTGACTGGCGTGACGCACAGGGCAAGCCGCTACAGCAACAGGTCCGCAAGGCGTTTCACGTCGTCGCGCCGGATCACTCGCCGATCGAAATGGCCGACTGGAAGATCGCGGCGCCGCAGGCCGAATCGCGAGATCCACTCGTCATCAACTTTCCGAAAGCGCTCGATCATTCGCTGCTGATGCGAATGCTGCGTGTCACCAGGTCAGGCGGCGAGCCGATCGGCGGTACAGTCGAGGTGAGCGAGGCGGAGACTCGCTGGCGCTTCAAGCCTAATGAGTCCTGGTCCGCCGGAGGCTACCAAATCGTCGTCGACACGGCGCTCGAAGATCTGGCCGGCAATTCCATCGGCCGCGCGTTCGACACCGACACGAGTGCAATGCAACCTGCGCCGGCGACCGGCGACACGGTGTCCATTCCGTTTTTGGTGTCTCCGCAGGAGAACCCGAAAGCTCGATCTGAATGAAGAAAAGGCGAAGGAACACTAATAAACGCTAATTAAAACTAAACAATCAATCGACGAGATTAGCGTTTATTAGTGCTGATTAGTGTTCTGAATGTCCTCGCTTCTTACGACTGCATAATCTGCGGGATCACGCGGGCTTCGCGGCCGGCGGTGATTTGTTGTTCGCGGCCGCTGTGCAGGTAGCTCAGTTGCTTGTGATCGAGCCCAAACAGTTTCAACAGCGTCGCCTGGAAATCATTCGGCGTGACGATGTCCTTGACCGCGCGATGGCCGAACTCGTCGGTTTCGCCATACGTCATGCCGGGCTTGAAGCCGCCGCCTGCCACCCAGATGCTAAAACCCTGTCCATTGTGGTCGCGACCGCATTTGCTGGCGTCGCCGTGATTCTCTGTGACTGGCAGGCGGCCGATTTCGCCACCCCAGTGCACCACGGTTTCGTCGAGCATACCGCGCTGCTTGAGATCTTTGACCAGACCGGCCGATGGTTTGTCAGTCCGTTTGCAAATCGAAGGCAATCCTCCCCGAATGTTGCTGTGCGAGTCCCAAGGCTGGCCGCCGTGGAACAGTTGCACAAAGCGAACACCTCGCTCGACCAGACGGCGCGCAATCAGGCAGCGCGTACCGTATTCGCGCGTGACCGGATCGTCGATCCCATACATGGCCAGCGTGGCCGCCGTTTCGCCCGAGATATCGAGCGCCTCGGTCGCGCGGGTTTGCATTGCCGCGGCCAGTTCATAGCTGGCAATCCGCGCTTCCAGGTCGGCCTCGCCCGGCCGCGCTTCGAGATGACGCCGATTCAGGTCCTTCAAGAGCGCCAGGTTTTGCTGCTGCACTTCGCCGCGCAAATATTCTGGCGCTTCGAGATTTAGAATCCGCGGTTCTTTCGGCCGCAGCACGGTTCCTTGAAACAGCGGCGGCATAAAGCCGTTCGACCAGTTGGTGACGCCATCGACGGGCAGTCCCTCCGGGTCGGTCAGCACCAAATAGGCGGGCAGCTCCTGACTTTCGCAGCCCAAACCGTAAACCAACCACGAGCCAAGCGTCGGCCGGCCAACCACGCCGGGGATGCCGCCATGGAAGTAGCGGATCGAAACTTCGTGACCATTGGCGCCGGTGTGCATCGAGCGAAGCAGACACACGTCGTCGACGATTTCACTAAAGTGTGGCAGCAGTTCCGAAACCTCGGTACCGCATTGACCCCGCTTCTCGAACTTCCAAGGGCTGCCGAACAACGACTTGCTGGCCCGATTGACAAAGCTGAAGACGACTTCGCCCGGATACTCCTGGCCGTTCAGTCGAGTGAGCTCCGGCTTGGGATCGAACAGGTCAACGTGCGACGGTCCGCCATGCTGAAAGAGCGAGATCATCGCGCGAGCCCGCGGGGCGAAATGAGGCGCCTTGGGCTTCAGATCGAACGTAGCCGGATCCTTGGGCAGCCTGGCCGGGATAGCGCTGGCCGTTTGCTGCTGGGTCATCCAGGCCAGCGCCACGGCGCCAACGCCCATCGCGTTCTCGGCCAGAAACTGTCTGCGGGAGAGAGTCATAGCATTGCCTTTGAGCAAATCGAGCACTTGCGCTTCAGCACTGCTGGGCAAGCCAGCTGTGGCACACGCGCCCGCACTCGTTAGTCGATGTATAAAAATTCGTTCGAACTCAATAGCGCCTGGCAGAGGTTCACCAAGGCCTGCGTTTCGGCCGAGCGCCCGGGGGCCGTGTGTTGTGGTTTGGATCGCAAATATTGCTGCTGCTTCGTTACAAATTCAGCCGCTACGGTCAGCTCCTCGCGTGAAGGCACGCGTAAGTAGGTTAGCTGCCAGGCTCGCACCAGGCTCGCCAGTTCCACGCCGGACGCCGCGGGCAATGGACCATGAAACCCTTGCTGTGAGTCAAACTTGGTAACCGCCCCGCCAGCGCCGTCTTGCGCGAGCGAAAGCTCAACTTTCCAGGTGAACGAATCCGACGACTCGTTTTGCTGGCAGTCGGTGATTAAGTCGACGGTGTCGCCTTGCTTCACGGCAAACGGCTCGACGTTCGTTTCGACGGCGCCGTTCAGCGCGGTCCAATCTCCGACGATCCCTTTGTTGCTGGCCACTACGCGGCCACGCACGCCGTCGCCGTTCGGGCTGCCGTGCCCCAGCGAGCCACGCACGGTCAGCAATCCATCGGCCGGCGCCACCCAGCGGCGGATTGCTGCATAATCCGGATTGGCGCCGGGATGACCGCCATCAGCGTGCAGCAGCACCCAGCCGGTTCTTTCGTCCGGTAGTTTTTCGCCTCCTTGCCAGCTCGAGCCGGTCCACTGCGCAAGCGGCGTAAACGAGGCCGTGCGGCCTGATTGCATGTCGCAACTTCCGTAACCGAATTGCCACGCCGGCGGCGCTGCTTCCCAGCGCGTTGGAAGATCGGCCACGAGCGCCGCGGGGAGATCCTTCGTCGGCTCCTTCGCAGCCCGCTCCGCCAGCTTGGCCGCCTGAGCCAGCCAGAAATCGCCATTCATTAACATCAGCGACTGCGTCGCCACGGTCGATGACGGGCGCGATTCGCAGTTGGTCTGCATCACCGGCGCGTCGAAGGCCTGCATCAGGGCCACTGGCTGCGAGCGTCGCTGCAACAGATAGAGGCTGCGCCGTAGCGAATCACCCGCCACAACGATCTGCCCGCCATCGTCTTCTTTTACCGGGATCGGCGGGCCGAACTGCGCGCGATCTAGCGCGCCGGTCGAGGCCAGCACACGATCTCGCAAAGCTTCTGCGTCGAGCCGCGTGACGTTCTGCCGGCTGAGATAACGATTATCGGAATCGATCGCCATTTTTGCTGGATCGCGCCGCGAAGATTGACGATACGCGGTCGAAAGCATGATCGAACGATGAAGCTTCTTCAGGCTCCAGCCAGATTCGCGGAACTCAGCGGCCAGCCAATCCAGCAATGGCCCATTGGTTGGCAATGTCCCCAAGCGGCCAAAATCGGCCGGCGTGGCGACAATCCCTTTGCCAAAGTGATGCATCCAGACTCGGTTGGCGAGCACGCGCGCCGTCAGCGGGTTTTCATCTCCAGCCAACCAGCGAGCGAACGCCAGGCGACGACCCGTCGTCGGCAACTCTGCATTCTTGGGGCTGAACTCAGCGCGGCCGCTGTCTGGGCCGCAGATCGTCAACGCCCCCGGCGAGACAACTTGCTTCGGCGTGCGATAGTCACCGCGGTAGAAGAGCTTGGTCTCCGGCGCGTGACCGGCCGGCTCATTCAGCGCCCGCACGAACTCTTCGACCGGCTTCTTGGCGCGGATCTCTCCGATTTGCGTGTCGAACTTCTTGAGGTCGTCAGCGGCCGCCTGATTGTATTGATAGAGGACACCCGGCGAGATGTTCACACTGGGATGTTTGTCGAGTAGCTGCTTCTGAGCTTCGTTGCGCTTGTCGGCCGCGGTTTGGTAAGCGGCCCGCAGTTCGCCGCGCAGCGGCTCTTCGAACTTGGTGAGCTCCTTGTCGAGCGCCTCGGCCATGTAAACGGTTTCTTTGGCGGCCCGCTCGACGGCAATTTTCTGCGCCTCGGCTTCGATCTCAGCCGCCTTCTGCCGGTCGGCCGCGGTATAGAGCGAAATGTGACGCTCGTTCGGTGTCCTCCAAGCCACGGGGTCGAGCGCCGGCTCGAAGACCGCCCGCAGCGCGTAGTAATCAGTCTGCGGCACCGGATCGTAGCGATGATCGTGGCACTGCGCGCAGGCCACGCTCACGCCCAACAGCGAGCTGGTGACAATCTTGATCGTGTCCCCCACCACCTGATTGCGGGCCTCGGGCGAGTTATCGCCGCTGGCCGTGCCATCGGCAGCCATCCGAACAAAACCCGTGGCCGTGAGCAGTTCGATCTGCTCCGGCGTCATGTCGCCGTTGATCGGTCCGGCCAGTTCATCACCGGCCAACTGTTCTTGCAGGAATCGATCGAACGGTTTGTCGGCGTTGAACGCGCGAATGACATAATCACGATACTTATAGGCCCAGGTGCGCAGCGCGTCCTGCGTGGTGGCGCCATCGCTATCGGCGTAGCCGGCGGCGTCGAGCCAGTGACGCGCCCAACGCTCGCCGTAATGCGGCGAAGCCAGCAACCGCTCGAGCAACCGCTCATAGGCGTCAGCCGTTTCGTCGGCGACGAACTGGTCAACTTCTTCTGGCGTCGGCGGCAGGCCGAGCAAATCGAACGTCGCGCGCGTGATCAGCGCGCGGCGATCCGCGTCGGGCGAGAACTGCAAGCCTTCGGGCATAGCGCGACGCACAATCACATCGATTGGCCCGCGGATGCGCGGATCGGCCGGCGCGGCGCTGACGTCGGGTCGACGGATTGGTTGAAACGCCCACCAGGCGCGCTCTTCGGCCGTGACGCCCAGCCCGGGCGGAATCTTCTCAGGCTCTGGTCGCGCGGTCTTGGCGCCGGCGGCAATCCAGCGGGCGATCGTATCGATTTCTTTCGGTGTCACCTTGCCTTCGCCCGGGGGCATCTCGCCAGAGCGAATCCGCTTGAGCAGATGACTGGCCTCGGCGTCGCCCGGCGTGACCGCCGGTCCAGAATCTCCGCCCGTGACTTGGAAGCGAACCAATCGCAGGTCGAGCCCTCCCTGCTTTTCATCCGTGGCGCCGTGACAATCAAAACAATGGGCGCGGAAAATCGGCCGCACGTCCGTCTCAAAGACCGGCGTGGCGGGTTCGTCGGCGCGAGTGCGAACGCCGCAGAGCGCAACAACGATCAGGGCGAGGAGGTGGACTCGTAGACCCAATTGCATGGCAAAGCCCCAGGGGGTGGGTGGCGTGCGCTAGGTCGCGCGGGCCAAAGGGCAGGTTCGGTTGGTGTGTTTCGATCAGGTAGGCGCAGTACAGGTAGGCAACCGCGATTATCCACTCTGCGCGCGGCGATAATCAAGCCCAAAGAGCCACGGTTTCGCCCACTCGCGACAATTTCGATTTTCGCTAACTCGTTGCGGCGCTGCTGGGTTGCGGGTAATCTCGCCTTGAAATCTTTGCTGCTCCGGGCTGAAGAAACCTCGCCCGCTCACCCGCCTTTGGGGGACTTAGTGATGCCGATCAGTCGCCGTGCTTTCCTGGGCGCCGCCGGGGCCGCCACGCTTATTGGCCCGCAGTTGCTCGCTGCCCAGCGTGCGACCACGGGCAAGAAAAAGAAGCTGGCCGTGCTCACCACCGAATGGCGATACCACTCGCACGCCTGGCACATGGCCGAGCGTTTTCTGGCCGGCTATCCCATGCAGGGCGAGTGGCATCAACCGCCGTTCGAAGTCGTCAGCGCCTACGTCGACCAGACGCCGGAGAACGACCTCAGCCGCGATCGAGCCCGCGAGTTCGGCTTCAAGATCTACCCCACCGTGGCCGAAGCGCTGCACGCCGGTGGCGACAAGCTGGCCGTCGATGGCGTGCTGTTGATCGGCGAACATGGCAATTACCCAGACAACGAGTACGGCCAGAAGAAATACCCGCGCTACGAGATGTTCAAGCAAGTCGTCGACGTCTACCGGGCCGATGGTCGAACCGCGCCGGTCTTCAACGACAAGCACCTCTCCTGGAAATGGGAGTGGGCTCAACAGATGGTCGATTGGTCGCGCGAGCTGAAGTTTCCGTTTCTGGCCGGGTCTTCTTTGCCCGTGACGTGGCGGATGCCATCGATCGACATGCCCTACGGCGCCGAGGTCGAAGAGTTGATGTGCGTCGCCATGGGCGGGCTCGACAGTTACGACTTCCACGCCCTCGAGGTCATCCAGTGCATGGCCGAGCGCCGCCGCGGCGGCGAGACCGGCGTGGCGACTGTGCAAGGGCTGCGTGGCGACGCCGTTTGGAAAGCCATGGACGCCGGCAGTTGGCAGGCTGGCGGTTGGGACCCGCAACTCTTCGAAGCCTGCCTTTGCCGCAGCCAGACATTGACCCAGGCGGAGACGCGTGTGACTGGCGAAACTCACAGCCATCGCCATCCTACCGTCGAGCAGATTCGCAAGTGGGTCGAAAAGCCGGCGCTGTTCCGCTTTCAATACAAAGACGGCGCCCGAGCGACGATGCTGCTGATGAACGGCCTGGTCAACGATTTTACCTTCGCCGCAAAACTGAAAGGGCAGCCAAAACCCCTTTCGACATTGTTCTATCTGCCACCAAATCCGAACGTGACCTACTCTGCGGCGCTGATGTCGAAGGCCGAAGAAATGTTCACCACCGGCCGGGCGCCGTACCCCATCGAGCGGACGCTGCTGACGACGGGCCTAGTGGCCGCGGGGGTGGAATCAATCGGCACGGGCGAAAAACGACTAGACACGCCGCACCTGGCGGTGAAATACCAGGCGCCGAAGGAATCGCTGTTCTGGCAGAGCTAAAAGACGCCAACTCGATTAGGCTTTGTCTCAAAACCGTCTATCCGAGATATCGCAAGTATTGTTGGATGAAGGCGAGCTTGAGCATGCCCCCGAAATTTTTGGCTGTTTTCTCGAAGCGAGTAAGGATGCGT
>Ga0070665_100001321_pt1 | contig 29603 bp, 18 predicted proteins | sample KBSS13metaG_FD_65862 | JGI IMG/M metagenome (GOLD analysis project Ga0070665, IMG submission 65862) | Switchgrass rhizosphere microbial communities from Kellogg Biological Station, Michigan, USA - KBS S1-3 metaG | ecosystem: Host-associated > Plants > Roots > Rhizosphere > Soil ... | reverse complement strand
CCGTTTTTACCGAGCTTGATCTTAATGATACGCACGCCCTGCTGCCGGAATTCAGCCGCTTTCCGCGCCATGGCCTCCGGTTCGTCAATGCCAATGGTAAGGTCCGTTTCCATGGGCTTTATTTTGCCACCGAGATAACGATAAAGCGGCAGGCCTTTTTTCTTTGCCGCCAGGTCATAAAGCGCCATATCAAAAGCGCTTTTTGCAGTTGAATTGAAAGCCGTAAAATCATGCAGTTCTTCCAGGCGGGCTTCGATATCGGTGGCATCCTTACCCTTCCACAGCCGGGCAAAATCGCGCGCCATCTCAAAGCAGGTTGACTGGGTTTCACCTACGATCATGGGAAAAGCAGAACATTCTCCGACACCCGTAAGCCCATCGTCGGTTTCAATACGTATAAAAAGATTCTGGGTTTCGGAAAGGGTGCCGGTGGCGATCCGAAAAGGATGCATCGGGATGGAGAGTCTGTAAATGCGGGTTTGGAGGATCTTCATCAGGAATTTCAAAAATACACCCTTTCACTACATTTGCCTCAGTTTTAGCATATGACGGAACAAAAGGCTTCTTTCGAAAATACAGAAAATGCATTTGCGTATAAATCAAATCCGGAGCTCAGGAAGGCCCGCTTTCTGTTCAAGACCATGGGAAACCCTTTCCTGGTCAGATGGGGCATAAAACTTACTCCCCTCGCCATGCGGATGAAACTGCCCATAAAAGGGATTATCCGGCGAACCATTTTTTCCCAGTTTGTGGGTGGTGAAACACTTGAGGAAACGGCTGCTGTTGCCCAAAAACTGGCCCGCTATCATGTTCAGGCCATTCTTGATTATGGAGTGGAAGGGGGAAACAACGGGGAAGAAGGCTTCGATCATGCCTGCGAAGAATTTATGCGCGTTATCCGTTATGCGGCGTCACAGGATAATATCCCCTTTATCAGCGTCAAAGTGACCGGCTTCGCGCGCTTTGAACTGCTCGAAAAACTCGATCATTCCCTCGACCTGAACCCCGGACCTCTCATGAAAAGATATGCTGCTGCGCTGGAGGCATTCACTCCCGCAGAACGGGAAGAATGGGAGAGGGTGAGAACAAGAATGAAAAAAATTTGCACGCTGGCAGCAGAAAAAAACATCGGCGTGCTGGTAGACGCGGAAGAAACCTGGATCCAGGATCCGGTAGACGTCCTTTGTATTCAGATGATGGCCGAACTCAACCGGGACCGGGTTGTTGTGTATAACACCGTGCAGCTTTATCGTCACGACCGCCTGGATTTTCTGAAAGACATGCTGCAGGCGGCTGAACTCAAAGATTTCGTGCTGGGAGTAAAACTTGTCCGCGGCGCCTACATGGAAAAGGAAAGGGCAAGGGCTGAAGAAAAACAATATTTATCTCCCATTCAGCCTGACAAAGAAGCCACCGACCGGGACTACGACGCGGGCGTTGCGTTTTGCATCGATCATATCGAACGGATCGCTTCCATAGTAGCTTCACACAACGATTACAGCAACCTGCGGGCGATGGATCTGCTCCGTGAAAAAGGCCTTTCTTACGGACACCCGCATGTCCATTTTTCACAACTCTATGGAATGAGCGATCACATTACCTTTAACCTCGCCAAGGCCGGATGCTCTGTGAGCAAATATCTCCCTTTCGGTCCCATCGAAGACGTGATCCCTTATTTGATGCGCCGCGCGGAGGAGAACAGCAGCCTGAGTGGGCAGACAGGACGCGAACTGGCCCTGATCGACAGAGAGTTAAAAAGACGTCTGGCATAATCTTTTCAATAAACACGTTTTTAATCCGCTTATCAAATAATAAAGACGTTAACCCCCTGTCGCTCTTATTCTCTTTATATTTGAGCCCTGCATTTTTATTCACTAAAACCTTGTACCTGAATGATCAGACAAACGGCCGAAGTTTTCGGTATCGGTATTTCCCTGATCTTTTTCATTGCCTGCTCTTCCAAGAATGATGCTTCCAAACAGCGGCCCCGTGAGAACCCACCGACTGTGGTGGATGTGACGGTAGCCATACCCAAAGCGGTATCAGATAATATCGTGGTCAATGGGACGGTGATCGCCAACGAATACGTGGAACTGCATCCGGAAGCCAGCGGAAGGCTTACCTATCTCTATGTCCCGGAAGGAAAACTCATTAAAAAGGGAACACTCATCGCCAAGGTGAACAACGCAGACCTGGAAGCACAGCTGGAAAAAAGCAAAGCTTCGCTGGACCTGGCCAAGAAAACCGAAGAGCGGGACCGCCAGCTGCTGGCAGTCAACGGCATTAACCAGGCCGACTATGATGCCGCATTGAATACCGTGAATGGATACAAGGCGGATATCGACTATAACAAGGCCCTGCTCGAAAAAACCTATGTCAAAGCACCCTTTGACGGCTATATTGGCCTTCGCCAGGTGAGCGAAGGCGCTTATGTGACGCCGTCTACGCTGATTGCCACCCTTCTCCAGCGCGATAAAATAAAAATTGATTTTACGGTTCCTGAAGAATATGCGTCGTCTTTGAAAGTCGGCAGTATCGTGGAAGCAGAAATTGACCAGACCGGTAAACGCCGCAAAGCAAAAATTATCGCCACCGAACCACAGGTCAGTCAGACCACACGTAATATCACCGTCAGGGCGATTCTCGAGAACAGCAATGCGAATCCTGGTGGCTTTGCCAAAGTATATCTGAGTTCAGGGGTCGACAAAACAGCCATCATGATTCCCACCAACGCCCTCATCCCCGACGATAAAAATAATCAGGTAGTCCTTGTGAAAGGCGGAAAGGCCAATTTTGTCAACGTCAATACCGGAATCCGCATGTCGAATAATGTTGAAATAACGGCCGGAATACAACCGGGAGATACGGTAGTGGTTACCGGTGTCTTATTTGCACGCCCCAAAGCGCCGCTACGCGTCAGAAATACAAGGACGCTCGACGAATTTGCTGCCCTGAATAATAATCAGGTCGCTAAATAGAATAAACGCGCATGAATATTTCGGAATTATCCATCAGGCGCCCGGTATTGGCGACGGTCATGAATCTAATGATCATCCTGTTTGGTGTGGTAGGCTTTTATTTTCTGGCCGTCAGGGATTACCCCGCCATCGACCCGCCGTTTATCAATGTAGCCACTTCCTACACCGGCGCCAATCCTGATATCATTGAGAGCCAGATCACCGAGCCGCTGGAAAAACAGATCAACGGGATTCCCGGTATCCGCACCATTACATCGCAGAGTTCACTGGGAAGAAGCAATATTACGGTTGAATTTAATCTTGGCTATGACCTGGAAAGCGCGGCCAGCGACGTGCGCGATAAGGTGGGACAGGCCGCCCGCAACCTGCCGCTCGATATTGATGCCCCGCCGGTGGTGACCAAGGCCGACGCCAACAGCGATTTCATTCTTATCCTCGCCCTGCAGAGCCGCACGAAAAGCCTGATGGAACTCAGCGACTATGCTGACAATATCCTTGTCCAGCAATTACAGACTATCGATGGCGTAAGTTCCGTAAATGTTTTTGGCGATAAAGGGGTTGCCATGCGGCTCTGGCTTCAGCCGGATAAAATGAATGCTTACCACGTTGCTTTCAATGATATTTCCACGGCCCTGGCAGCAGAAAATGTGGAAATACCACCCGGCAAAATATATGGCAACAATACGGACCTGACCATTCAGACAAGGGGCAGACTTACCAGCGAGGCTGACTTCCGGAATGTGATTATCCGGATAGACAGTTCGGGGATCATACGCCTGGGAGATGTGGCCCGTGTGGAACTCGGACCCGCTACACCGGAACAGAGCTGGAAATACAATGGAGTGAATGCCGTCGGCCTCGCCATCATTCCCCAACCCGGAGCAAACAATATTCAAATCGCCAATGAATTCAATAAGAAACTCGAGGTCATCAAGGAGTCAAATAAGGCAGACCTGGAATTCAGTGTGCTGATCGACAACACCGTAAACATCCGGCAGTCGCTCAATGAAGTCAAGGATACGCTGATCATTGCGTTCGCACTCGTGGTGCTTGTGATCTTTTTCTTTTTCCGCAACTGGCTGATTGCCATCCGGCCATTGATCGATATACCTATTTCCCTGATCGCGACATTCTTCATCATGTATGTCGCGGGTTTTTCCATCAATATCCTGACCCTGCTGGCGATCGTTCTTGCCACGGGCCTCGTGGTGGATGATGGGATTGTGGTGACGGAAAATATATTCCGGAAAATTGAAGGCGGGTTTCCTATCCGCAAGGCTGCTGTGGAAGGCAGTAAGGAGATATTTTTTGCGGTGATCTCCACCTCGCTTACCCTGGCAGTCGTTTTCCTTCCGGTAGTCTTTCTGCAGGGTTTTGTAGGAAGGCTTTTCCGGGAATTTGGTGTGGTGCTGGCTGCGGCCGTTTTGATTTCCGCCTTTGTTTCACTGACGATCACGCCGGTGCTAAATGTATTGCTTACCAAAAAAGATTCTTCCCACGGAAAATTTTATGAGAGAACGGAGCCTTTTTTCAAGGGCATTGAAAACGGATACCGCAGGATACTGACTTCTTTTATAAAAGTACGCTGGCTTGCCTGGGTGATCATCGTCGCTTGTATCGGACTGGTAGTGATGGCGCTGAATTCCCTTAAAAGCGAACTGGCACCGCTGGAAGACCGCAGTTCGGTCAGGTTTACGATGACAGCGCCGGAAGGAACCAGCTTTGGCTACATGTCAAATATCTCAGACAGCGTAGGAAACTTTCTGTATGATTCGGTGCCGGAAAGAGATTTTGTTTTTGTCCGTACGCCGGCAGGTCCCGACAACAATACATCCCAACCGCGCATCGGTCTGATCCCTGCTTCAGAGCGCAAGCGTTCACAATCCGAGATTGCCAATGCCATTCAGTTAAAAATGAACCGGTTTAACGATGCACGCATATTTGCTATCCAGGAACAAACGATTTCCGTCGGATCCGGTTCAAGGGGAAGTCTGCCGGTTCAATTTGTTTTACAGAACCAGGACCTCGAAAAATTGAAAGAATTTATTCCCAAGTTTCTGGCGGAGGTCCGCAACGATAAAACTTTTTCCAATGCGGATGTGAACCTCAAGTTCAATAAACCGGAACTGGATATCACCCTGGACCGAATTAAAATACGCGACCTTGGGCTTTCCACCAGGGATGTCATTTCAGCCATGCAATCGGCCTTCAGCGGAGGAAGGCTTGCTTACTTTATTGAGAATGGTTACCAGTACCCGGTCATTGCGCAGGTGGACCGCAGAGACAGGAACAAGCCCGCGGACATAACTGGCTTGTATGTACGCAACGCAACCGGCGATCAGATTCCGCTGACTTCGCTTTTAAAGCTGGAACAGAACAGCAATCCTTCTACGCTGTATCACTTTAACAGGTATAAGGCGGCGACGATCTCGGCCTCCCTGTCGGAAGGGTATACGGTGGGGGATGGCATCAAGGCAATGCAACGCATTTCCGACCATACCCTCGATAATACATTCCAGACCGCGCTGAGCGGTACTTCCCGCGACTATGCTGAGAGTTCCTCCAATATCTTATTTGCGTTCGGACTTGCCCTGATACTTATTTACCTGGTGCTGGCCGCACAGTTTGAAAGTTTCATCGATCCCTTTGCCATCATGCTCACTGTACCACTGGCTATAGCTGGTGCGTTGCTGAGCTTGTGGATTTTTGGCCAGACCCTCAACATATTTTCTGAGATCGGTATGATCATGCTGATCGGGCTGGTAACCAAAAATGGTATTCTGATCGTGGAATTCACTAACCAGAAGCGGGAACATGGCTTTGAAAAGGTGCAGGCCGTGATAGAGGCTTCGACACAGCGTTTGAGGCCGATCCTGATGACCAGTCTGGCGACTTCCCTGGGCGCATTGCCCATCGCGCTGAGTCTTGGCGCCGCTTCGACAAGCCGGATTCCCCTCGGTATCGTAGTGGTAGGCGGTATCCTTTTCTCTCTCATACTGACACTTTTTGTAATTCCTGCGGTATACACATATATTTCAGGTGAACATAAAACGAAACAATTCGACGCGAATGCACTGTCAGAATAATTTCAGAATGGAGACGCTATGATCCGTATTGTATTATTTCTTGTTCTTGCAACGGCATCCCAGGCGGTGGTTTCCCAGCAAATCACCCTGGATACGGCTATTGCGTTGGCCTTGAGAAACAGCCCGGGACTGCTGATCTCCAAAAACAATGTGGATATTGCAGGTATCAGTAACAGTTATGGCATGGCGGGCGGGCTTCCCCTGATTCAGGGAACTTTGAATGGAACGCAGCAGATGACCAGCCTCGAACAGAAATATTCCAATCCGCTGAATAACAAGAGCAGTAATAATGCGCCTTCCACTAACATGAATTCCGGACTGGCTGCCAGCATGCCCGTCTTCCAGGGCGGGCAGATCATGAACGAAAAGAAAAGGCTGGAAGTGGTGGTGGCACAGTCCCGGCTTCAATACAGTTCACGCGCCCAAAGCGTCATCTACAATGTGATGCTGAAGTATTACGATGTAGTGCGCCAGCAGGAATATTCAAGGACCCTGGAAGCCTCTATCAAAGTATCAAGACAAAGACTCGATATTGTCAAACAACAGCAGGCCGTGGGTGTGGCCAACGACGCCGATCTTTTTCAGAGCCAGGTGGACCTGAACACACAGATACAGAGCCTTACCGCACAGGAACTCGTGGTGCAGCAGGCTAAAACCGATTTGCTTACCCTGATGATCCTGAATCCGGATTCCGTCATCGCTGTGAAGGATACCATCGTGGTCGATAAGTCCATCGTCCTGGATTCCATTCTTTCCCAGGCCTACCAGAATCCCGATATCCAGGCAGCTTATGAGCAGATCCGCATCAATGAATTCATTGAAAAAGAAACGGCGGCAAACCGGTTTCCTTCAGTGGCTGTGAACCTCGGATATAATTTCAGCCGCACCACCAACCCCCAGGGTTTTAATATATTGAATCAGGCGTACGGACCCTACCTCGGGCTTGGCGTAGTGGTACCTATTTTTAATGGCGGGATTTATAAGCGGCAGCAGCAAATCGCAGGCATCAATGTGAACACGGCTAAATTGCAAAAGGACACCCTGATGCTGAACGTCCATTCCACCGCAGTTAAAAACTGGCAGGCCTATCTGAACAACCTCAAACAGCTGGAGACTGCGAAAGAAAACTTTGATCTCTCACTGAAACTGCTGAACCTCGTGCTGATGCGCTTTCAGTATAAAGTGGCAACGATTGTGGATGTGACCCTCGCCCAGCAGAGTTTTGAATCAGCCGGATTTCAGCTGGTCAACGTAAGCTTTGCCGCCAAGGCGGCGGAGATCCAGCTGCGAAGGCTGGCAAATGCATTGCCTTAGGGTGGTGGATGGTTTATGGTTTATGGTCGATGGTTTATGGTGATTTGGTTAATCATGGATGGGAGCGGACCGCCTGTATAAAATATTCCGTAAATCCGCCGCGAACCTTATTTTTGCCTTCCCGGACTGTTAGCTCAGTTGGTTCAGAGCGCTGCTTTGACAGAGCAGAGGTCACTGGTTCGAGCCCAGTACAGTCCACACTCTCCTAATTACAACCTTGCGCACTTAGTTTATTCAAACCTGCTTTGCCTGGAATAAGCATTGTCTCTTCTAAGAAAATTTTCTTTACCAGAACTTCACATACAGTGCCGTCAGGAGCAGCAGGATAATTACTGCCAGGGCAGTAGTCTGCGGTTTGAGCCTGAACATACCGGATTCGAAAATAAACGCTTTGCTGTTCACCCTTGGTCCGGCAAGGCTTACGATGACCATGATCAGCACGGTAAAAAAGAAGGACAGTCCCATCGCGATCAAAAAGGGGATGTTATATCCTCCCTTGCCGTCGGGGTAAGCAGTATAAAGCCAGGTATTGTTTCCGAAAACGGCGGGTGCAAATTCGTTGAAAAAGAGGCAAAGGGTTACGCCGGTAATCACGCCTACCACGGCTGCTGCGCCGGTTGTCCTTTTCCAGAACATACCGAGCAGAAACATGGCAAATACACCCGGGCTTATGAATCCGGTATATTTCTGAATATAGGTAAACCCTCCCGCGCTGCTGATACCCAGTACGTCTTTCCATGTAAACAGGATCGCTACGATTAAGGCAACAAGCGCCACCACACGGCCCATCCATACCGTTTTCTGCTCCGACGCGTCTTTGTTGATGTATTTTTTATAGATGTCTAGTGTGTAAATGGTGGAGATGCTGTTGATTTTGCCGGCAAGGGAAGCCACGATAGCTGCCGTCAATGCCGCGATCGAAAGTCCTTTCAGCCCTGCTGGTAAAAAACCCAGCACGGCGGAATAGGCGTGATCCATGTTCTGATTTTCCATGGAAGCCAGATTACCCTGTTTCATTAAAACATAGGCTGCTATGCCCGGAAGCATCACGATAAGCGGCATAATCAGTTTTAGCAGGGCGGCAAATAAAAGTCCCGTACGTGCGGTAGTGAGGTCGGCACCCAATGCACGCTGGGTGATATACTGATTGCAGCCCCAGTAATTCAAATTCACGATCCACTGCCCCGCTGCGTACATGAGTATACCGGGAAGCAGGAGATATTTATCGATATCTATTTGCGAACTCGAGGCATCGGGCTTTTTAAAAATCATATGAAAATGCTCCGGGGCAGACTGAATCAGGGTGTTAAATCCCTGCATGGCCCCATGCCCGCCGCTTACTTTGTCAAGTGCCATATAGGAGGTAGCGAGCCCGCCAATGATCAGCACCGTTACCTGGATGACATCCGTATAGCCGATCACTTTCATTCCCCCCAGTGTAATAAAAATGGAAAACACGGCAAGCGCGATCATCACGATGTGCAGATAATCGATAGTCTGACTTTCCGGAAGCAGGCCGCTGATGGCAACGGCTCCCAGGTATAGAATGGAAGTGAGGTTGACGAAAATATAAATGAAAAGCCAGAGAACGGCCATGATCATCGCCACCGTTTCGTTGTACCGCGTTTTGAGAAACTGCGGCATCGTGTAGATTTTATTTTTCAGGTAAATGGGAATGAACCAGATCGCGATGATGATCAGGGAAAGGGCCGCAATCCATTCGTAGGCGGAGACAGCGATACCGACAAAAAAGCCGTTGCCGCTCATGCCGATGAATTGTTCGGCGGATATATTGGATGCGATCAGGCTGGCTCCGATGGCCCACCAGGTTAATGACCCTTCGGCCAGGAAAAATCCTTTGGAATCGTGTTCTTTGGATTTCCGTTTGTGATACACCCAGTATCCATACATTCCTACCAGGGCCAGATAAAGTACAAAGATCAGATAGTCAGCTGCGGTCAGTCGGTTATTCATTGTTGGCAATCATTAAGGGGGCCTTTTAACGGGCCCTTTCGTTTAGTGCATAATATACTTCATTCCACCGAAGTTCGTTTTTGAATTGATACAAATTTGTATTTTTTCCAAAAAGTAGAAATTCTATTCCGGCCATCTATGCGAAATCCTACAGGTGTTCCACAGGCCGGCTATAGCCCGGATAGTGTGCACCAGGGCGAGAATCCGGGTTTTGCCGCTGGAGGACCCAATCCGGAAGGTTTCCGTATAACACCCTCAGGTATCCCTTGCAGGATTAAAAAAAGGCCGGCACCCCCCCAGGTTTAAATAATAATTGTAAATTAGACAGTTATTTTAAAAATAGAAGAGTGAGCGGCTTTTTTTTTATCAGGAAATGAAATGGCTATTTTTGAAAACAAAGGCAACCCTTTAAAAACATTCATGAAATTCCGTCTCGCCGGTGTAAGGAACGCCTGCCGGTAAAATGGAAAAATAGAAAATTGCTGGGATCAAATTTATTTGGTCAAAGAACAAACTCTTATTATGAAATCCAACATGAAGCATTGTATTATTTACCTGGTTTTTTTGTCTCCCTTTTATTTACGGGCTCAGTCCTCCGTGGAATTCAAATTCAATCCTGAAACGGACACGACAACAATTAATAAAAATATCTATGGCCATTTTGCCGAACACCTGGGTCATTGTATTTACGGCGGATTTTATGTGGGGGATACCAACAAATCCATCCCGAATACCGCGGGTGTCCGTAACGATGTCATCGCGGCGCTGAAGGCCCTGAAAATTCCTGTACTGCGCTGGCCGGGCGGATGTTTCGCCGACACCTATCACTGGAAGGATGGGGTGGGGCCAAAGGACAAAAGGCCGTCGATCGTGAACAAATGGTGGGGCGGTGTGCTGGAGGACAATAGTTTCGGGACTGATAATTTTCTGAACATGTGTGAACTGCTGGGCGCGGAGCCCTATCTGTCGGGCAATGTGGGCAGCGGCACCGTACAGGAGCTGGCCGACTGGGTTCAATACACAAATTTTGAAGGGAAAAGTCCGATGAGTGATTTACGAACATCCAATGGAAGGGAACATCCCTGGAAAGTGAAATACTGGGGGATCGGAAACGAAGCCTGGGGCTGCGGCGGCAATATGCGACCGGAATACTATGCAGACATTTTCCGGAAGTATACCACTTTCATGGGCAACGGGATTTTCAAAATTGCATCGGGTGCGAATTCCAGTGACTACGCCTGGACGGAAACCCTGATGAAAAATATTCCATCGAATATGATCGAAGGTATTGGCGTACATCATTATTCCGTGATCGACTGGAATCATAAGAGTTCGGCAACCGCTTTTAGTACCAAAGAATATTTCTTAACGATGAAACAGGCCTGGAAGATGGAGGAGCTGGTCACCAGGCATGCTGCCATTATGGACAAATATGACCCGAAGAAGAAAGTGGCCATGGTGGTAGACGAATGGGGCGGATGGTATGATGTGGAACCCGGAACCAATCCTGGTTTCTTATTTCAGCAGAATACAATGCGCGATGCCATGATCGCCGGGGTTACCCTGAATATTTTCAACAGCCATTGCGACCGGGTAAGAATGGCCAACCTGGCTCAGACGATCAACGTGTTGCAGGCGGTTATATTAACAAGCGGAAGTAAAATCATTTTGACACCGACCTATCATGTCATGGAAATGTATAACGTGCATCAGGATGCCGTGATGCTGCCGTTGGTGTTAAAATCGGCTGACTACACAATGGATAATGACAAACTGCCGGCACTTTCCGTTTCAGCTTCCCGGAAAAATGGAGTCGTGCATATTTCACTTGTAAATATTGATCCGGAACAAGCACAGGATGTGAAACTGACCCTGGGTAAGGTCCCTTTTTCCAGTGTGAGTGGCAGAATTCTTGTTTCGGGAAAATTGCAGGATTACAACAGTGTTGAAAATCCCTCTCTGATCAAACCAGCAGCTTTTAATGGCGCAAAAATAAGCGGGGGAACGATAAGCCTTCGAATGCCCCCGGCTTCGGTGATCGTTCTCGAATTGAAATAAATCGTGAAGGGTTTACGGAGTCTCAATGGCAGTTGTTCGTCTCAAAAGGCGAAGCGGGCAGGCCTTTTTTATTGTAGAGGTTTGCCCCTTCAGGATTGTTAGCCCATGCATAACGTACTGAGACCGGATCGGGTATTTTGTCGCTCCACACAATGACTTTTTCGCCTTCTATTTTTGCCTTCGCCCATACATATTTTTTATCTGCGCCTGCGATCGAAAAATAATACAGTTCGCCGCCGCCTTTAATAGCCAGTCCCGTACCCGTATGATCAAATTGGAGGATGATCCGGCTTCCATCTTTTTGACAGGACCGGAAAACAGGGCCTGAATAATCGGGTTCATCTGAACCGTAGGTGATATGCTCTGCCCAGAGTGCGAGGCGTTGCCCCACATCTTTTTTATTGAGTGGATGAAGATCATTCCATTCACCGGCATCGATGGCGACCGCCATGCCGGTACGGGGTAGTTTCATCGCTTCGAGCTGGCTTTGCCTCAGCTCTGCCCAATCGCTCTCTGAAGGGGCATATTCCACTTCCCCATAACCCGGCAGCTGGGCGTATAAAAAGGGAATATCTCCTTCATTCCATTTTTTTCTCCAGTCACTGATCAGGGCCGGGAGCAACAGCGCATATTCCCTCGCGTGACCGGTATTCGATTCGCCCTGGTTCCATAGAATTCCTTTGATAGCATAAGACGTGGCCGGTGCGACCATGGTATTATATAACCCGGTAGCAGATGTCCGGGGATCATAATCATCTGACTCGTGGCTTTCGGCACCCGGAAATTCCAATACCTGCCCAACCTGGTAAATCCAGTCTCCCCGCAGGTCGATCTTTTCCCCGTTGGCTACCAGTGAATAATTTTTTTCGGGAACAAAGCCACCCTTGCCTGCAGAATTGGTTACCCTTATAACGATTGTATTTTTTCCTGGTTTCAGCAGTCCCGGTGGAAGACTATACCTGCGTGGCGGGTATTGGTAGGTAATATTTCCCACGAATTTTCCATTCACAAAGGTGGAATCGGCATCCACGATCCGGCCCAGGAAAAGTTTGGCGGGAACGCCGGTCATAGAGGAAGGAACCGTTATTTCCTTTCTGAAATACACAATGCCGTGAAGTCCCTTTACGCCCTGATCGGTCCAGTAGCCGGGTAACCAGAATGAATGCCATTTCTCCGGAACATAGGCAGGGTCGGTCCATCTCAATGGCCCTGTTAATCCTTTATCCTGATCTGTAACTTCCACCGGCGGGGCAGATTTTTTATCAGCGCGCACCCGCATCAGGTGATTTATATAGGGGCTGTCGTGAATGTTTTTCAAAAGGGAATCCTTTGCCGGAAATTGTCCAAGCGCATCAGTACTCATCCAGGCTTCAATCGGATATCCGCCGACGCTGGAATTGATGATCCCTATGGGGATATGATATTTCTGGTAAAGGGCCTTTGCAAAGAAATAAGACAGTCCGCCAAAAGACAGCAGGTTTGAGCCGGTAGCACTCACCCATTTTCCCTCTGGCAGATCGTCGTGAACCCGTGTCAGATCCAGTTTTTCCTGAACAAAATAATTCCTGATTTCCGGAAAGCTGTCCCGGCCTGCTTCATCGGGATATTTTTCTTTTATTCGTTCCATGGGCAACACCATGTTGGACTGGCCTGAACAAAACCACACGTCGCCAAGCAACACGTCGGTTAAAACAATTTTATTTTTTCCTGTGATGGTCATTGTAAAGGGACCGCCGGCAGGCATGGGAGCCAGGATCACATTCCATTTGCCATCTTTTCCCGCAACAGCATGTTCAATTCTGCCATGAAAATCCACGCTGATCTTTTCGTCCGGAGCTGCCCATCCCCGGATAGTGATCTTCATATCGCGTTGCAATACCATATGACTCGAAATCAGCCGGGGCAGGCTAATGTCAGCCGCTGCAGGGAAGACATAGAAGCAAGACAACGCAAAACCCATGAACAAAACGCGGAAAACTCTGTATCTGCCGGTCATTGGCAAGGTGGATTTGTAAATATTACAAGGTTCTGTCAATTCCCAATTCCAGGCCCCTCAGCTCGGCCAGGCCTTTCAGCCGACCGATCGCACTGTAGCCGGGATAGGTTGTTTTATTTTTGTCGTCCAGCATCTGATGTCCGTGATCGGGCCGCATTGGAATGGGTTTTCCCCGTTTCCGCATGAGCAGGATGATCTGACGAACAACCATATACATGTCCGTGTCTCCTTCAAGGTGATCGGCTTCATAAAAATTACCGGCGCTGTCCCGTCTGGTGTTTCGAAGATGTAAGAAATGAATACGGTCTCCGAGTCGTCCTATCAATCCGGAAAGATCGTTCTCCGGCCTCACGCCAAGTGAGCCGGTGCAGAAACACAATCCGTTGGCAGGAGAAGGCAGCGAAGCGAACAGCTCTGTGATATCTTTTTCTGTACTGACTATTCTCGGAAGCCCAAACACAGGATAAGGGGGATCATCAGGATGAACCGCCATTTTGATGTCAAGCTCCTCTGCCAGGGGCAGGATCTCAGTTAAAAAATCAATCAGGTGTTGTTTAAGCTTATCCCGGTTAATATTGTGATAAGTTTTTAATTCTGACAGGACCTGCATCTCTGTAAACTGCTCTTTGCTTCCGGGCAAACCCAATAAAATATTGCGGTATAATTTTTCCTTTTTTTCAGCCGGCACAGAAGCCAGCCATGCTGCAGAGTCCTGAATTTCCTGTTCCGTATAGTCTTTTTCCGCGCCGGGTCTTTTGAGCATGAAAAGATCAAAAGCTATGAAGGCCGCTCTTTCAAAACGAAGCGCAAGACTTTCATCGGGCATAGGAAAGGCGATATCAGTCCGGATCCAGTCAAATAAAGGCATGAAATTATACACCACCACGGTCACACCGGACCGGGCGATATGGCGCAGGCTTTGTTTATAGTGGTCGATGTATTGCCTGTAGTTGCCTGTCTTTCTTTTAATGTCTTCATGCACCGGAAGGCTTTCGACCACCGACCATTTCAACCCGGCCTCTTCAATCATTTTTTTTCTGTCGGAAATAGCTGCTTCCGTCCAGATTTCACCGGGCGGAATTTGATGAAGGGCGGTGACGACTCCCTGGCATCCGGCCTGACGGATGTCCATTAAGCTTACCGGATCTTCCGGTCCGAACCAGCGCATGGTTTGATGCATCAGCATGCTGTACCGGGGGATTTAATCCTGCAGAGTTAATGAATAACCATCAGAATGGCCATGGAGAGTCCCTGAAATACAGACGCAATAGTGAAGGACGGATTTTTTCATAAAAAAATATTTTAGTTACCGGGAAGTGGAGTGCATGATGGTGCCGGGGTCACTGAAGATCAAAAATACAACCGATTGCATATTTAGGGTAAAAAATATTTAAATTAGCTTTACCGTACGGATATGTAACCGATTGTATGAACAGGGAAAGAGATATCACTATTTATGATCTGGCAAGGAAACTAAATATTTCGACCGCTACTGTCAGCCGTGGTCTGAAAAACGATCCTGTAGTCAATAAAAAGACGAGGAAAAAGATTGCCGAGCTGGCTGAGGAAATGGGCTACCGGTCCAATCATTTTGCCAGGAACCTGAGGAACCAGACCACACAGACGATCGGCGTTATTATTCCCCGGCTGAACAGCTACTTCATGTCCACGGTTATTGCGGGAATAGAAAATGTTGTAAATACGGAAGGGTACAACCTGATCATTTCCCAATCTTCGGAATCTGTTGAAAAAGAAAAAGTGAATGCGCTGACGATGTTTAAAAACCGCGTGGACGGATTGCTCGTCTCCCTCGCCTATGACACCGCCAATCTTTCTCACTTTGAACCCTTTTTTAGGAGAAATATTCCTCTTCTCTTTTTTGACCGCGTAATGCAGTATAAGAATTGTTCTAATATTTTAATAGATAACCGGAAAGCCGGGTACGAAGCCACTAGCCACTTAATCGGCCAGGGTTGCAGGAAAATCGTTCATATGACGGCGACGCCCAGGAGAAATGTTTATGTCGACCGCCTGCTGGGCTATAAACAGGCGCTGGCCGATAATAAAATAAAATTCAGGGAAGAGTGGCTCATGATCAGTAACCTTAGCCAGGAAGCGGGAGCCCTTGCCGCGACTGCCCTGTTGAAAATGAGCCCCCGGCCTGATGCGGTTTTTGTCAGCAATGACAACTGTGCCATAGGATGCATGCTCGCGATAAAAAAAGCCGGGGTCCGGATTCCCGAAGACATCGCCTTTGTCGGCTTCAACGACGATCCGGTTTCTAAAGTGATTGAACCCAACCTGACTACAATCAGGTATCCCGGGTATGAAATGGGACAGGTGGCTGCACAGAATATGATCAATCATTTAAATGGCACGGTGATCATTAAAACGGCCAATACCATACTTCTTCCGAGTGAACTGATTATCCGTGCTTCTTCCAGAAGGGTAAAAAAGCAGGATCGTGCAACGCGTCGTAAACTTTAATTTTAAGGAGAATGTTCCCGGAAATATTTTTTAAAATCACGCATACCTTAAACGACCTCTGTACATGGAGATAGTCAGTCAAAACCAACTTGCCATTGTCACAGGTGGCGGATCCGGCATCGGGTATGCTATTGCAGAAAAATTTATCAGCGAAGGGATAACAACGGTGATCATCGGGCGAAAGCAGGAGAAACTGGACATAGCCAAAGAGAAACTGGGTAAACAGTGCATTCCATACTGCTTTGACCTGAGCGATCTGAAATCGATCCCCGATCTGGTAAAAAAAATCGAGGATCAGCAGGGATCAATTGATATTCTGGTGAACAATGCGGGCATTAATTTAAAAAAGGAATTCAGTCAGGTGACCGACAGCGAATTTGAAGCCATCATGCTGACCAACGTGGCCTCTGTATTCGCCCTGTCAAGGGAAGTGGTAAAAGTGATGATGAAAAAAGGCAGCGGTCATATCATCAATATCAGTTCCATGGCTTCCCAGTACGGCCTGCCCAAAGTAATCGCGTATACGGCGTCCAAGTCGGCTGTCGAAGGAATGACACGGGCCATGGCGGTTGAATTATCTCCCGCGGGTATTCTTGTCAATTGCATTGCACCTGGATTTATAGCCACTGATATGTCGGAGGGGGCCCTGAAAAATGATCCGGAACGATTTCAAAAAGTAATTTCCCGAACACCGCTGGGCAAGCTGGGTAAACCGGCGGATGTTGCCGGGGCGGCCTATTTTCTCGCTTCAGGTCAGAACGGGTATCTGACGGGTGTTGTTCTTCCGGTCGACGGAGGAAATTCCATTGGATTTTAATACTGTATAATTTCTTCCTGTATGAAAGAAAACCGGATTCTGGCAGTGCTGCTGTTTTGCTTTTCTTTTCACCTTTCCGCCCAGCAGATCGGCATATCCGGTCAAAAAAAGCCGGGATTTTTTCCCATTGTTTCCGGTGCCGGTCCCACAGCCATATATGTCGATAAAAATGACTACTGGCTTGTTCACAGAACCGCAGAATTGCTTCAACAGGATCTCGAAGCAATAACAGGCAGGAAGCCGCCCGTCCTTTCTGTTTTGCCGGTTTCTGCAGACTTTATCATCATTGTCGGAAGTCAGGACAGTTCAGTGACAGTTCAGCAGCTGGGCTTAGAAAAAAAAATTAATAGTGCACAGCTCCATGGTCAGTGGGAAAAATTTCTGATGCAGACAGTTCAGCGTCCCGTGAAAGGTATTAAACAGGCATTGGTCATTGCCGGAAGTGATAAACGGGGAACGGCCTATGGCCTGTTTGAACTTTCGAGAAAAATGGGGGTATCTCCCTGGTATTGGTGGGCTGACGTGCCGGTGAAAAAGCAAAAGGAAATCTATTTTAAAGAAGGCAGCTATGTTTTTGGTTCTCCCTCGGTAAAGTACAGGGGTATTTTCATCAATGATGAGGCGCCGGCCTTTTCAGGATGGACAAAAGAAAAATTCGGAGGTGTAAATCACCGGGTGTATGAAAAAGTGTTTGAACTGATGTTGCGCCTGAAGGCAAATTACCTGTGGCCGGCCATGTGGGGAAATGCATTCAATGACGACGATCCCTTAAATCCGGTGCTTGCCCAGCAATACGGAATTGTAATGGGCACCACGCATCATGAACCGATGCTCCGCGCGCAGCAGGAGTGGAAACGGTATGGCTGGGGCTCCTGGAACTACGACAGCAACGAGGTTTTTCTGAAGGGCTTCTGGAGACAGGGCATCATAAACATGGATGCGCGCGAAAGCATTGTAACGGTAGGGATGCGCGGCGACGGCGATATGCCGATGACCGTAGGGTCCAATATCGCCCTGCTGGAAAGAATTGTAAAAGACCAGCGGCAGATCATTTCAGAAGTGACGGGGAAACCGGCCTCCGAAACTCCGCAATTATGGGCGCTTTATAAGGAGGTGCAGGATTACTATGACAAGGGTATGAGGGTCCCGGATGATGTCACCCTGCTGTTGTGCGACGACAACTGGGGTAATATCCGGAAGCTGCCAGCTATGGACGCTAAGCCGAGAGCCGGAGGTTATGGTATCTATTATCATTTTGACTACGTAGGCGATCCGAGAAATTACAAGTGGCTCAATACAAATTCGATACCACGGGTGTGGGAACAGATGAACCTGGCTTATCAAACGGGTGCCGACCGGATCTGGATAGTCAATGTCGGTGATCTCAAACCGATGGAATTGCCGATCCAGTTTTTTTTAGATTTTGCATGGGATACAAAAAAATGGAACGCGGGAAATATCGCGAATTATACTAAGGAATGGTCGGAGCAGATCTTCGGAAAAACCTGGGCCCCGGAAATTGCAGAAATATTATCCGCGTATACCAGATATAACAGCCGCCGGAAACCCGAACTTCTGTCGCCGGAGACTTACAGCCTGATCAACTACCGTGAGGCCGAAACAGTGGAAACAGAATACAACCACCTGGCTGAAAAAGCAGCCGGCATTTATTCCAGGATCCCCGGCAACTACCGCGACGCTTTTTATCAACTCGTTCTTTATCCTGTAAAAGCCTGCGCCAACCTGAACAAACTCTATGTGGCCTCCGGGAAAAACCGCTTGTATGCGGCGCAGGGTCGCGTTTCAGCCAACGATCAGGCTGACAGTGTTAAAATATATTTTGCGGAAGATTCGCTGCTGGCTCTTGAGTACAATACGAAACTGGCCGGCGGCAAATGGAACCACATGATGGATCAGACCCATATAGGGTATACTTACTGGCAGCAGCCGGACAAAAATGCCATACCCGACCTGCAATATGTTCCCGTGCCGGATAGTGCCAGTGTGGGCCTCGCAGTTGAAGGATCTGCAGCCTGGTGGCCGGATAACAATTCAGAGTTCGTATTGCCCGAATTCAGCGTTTACGGCCAGGATACCCATTACCTTGAATTGTTCAACCGGGGAACTAAGCCTTTTAACTGTTCGATTGAAACGTCCGTTCCCTGGATGAAAATATCCGGCCGCACCGGCCAAATTGAAAAGCAGGAGAGGATTTGGATAAGTATAGACTGGAAATCCGTTCCGGCCGGGTATCATAAAATTCCTGTCAGGGTAAGCATGCCCGGAGGAAAAACTGTAACTGTGTTTGCCCCGGTAAGAAAAGATAACCTGTCAGACACAAAACATTTCAGGGGATTTGTGGAGGCTGATGGATATGTTTCGATGGGAGCCTGTCATTATTCAAGGGCTATAGGGGATGGTTCGATCCATTGGACCTGCATTCCGGAAATAGGCCGCACCGGATCGGGTATGATGGTTGAACCCGTAACGGCAGAAAGACAATCCCCGGGCCTCCAATCTTCCAGGCTGGAATTCGATCTGATGGTTTACGACACCGGAAGTGTTCAGGTTCAGACTTTTTTTTCTCCCACCCTGGATTTCCATGGGAAAGAATTGCAGTATGCCCTGGCATTCGACGATGAAGAACCCCGGATCAGCGACCTTCATCCGGAACATTCCAACAAAAACTGGGAGCAATGGGTCGCCAATAATATTATTATTGACAGCTCCGTGTTTCGTCTCCACAAGCCGGGAAAGCATATCCTGAAATTCTGGATAGTTGATCCGGGTATCGTATTGCAAAAAATTGTCATTGGCTTTCCCGATGTTAAACAAAGCTATCTGGGTCCGCCGGAAACCAGCGTGAAGTAGTAGATTACCCTTAGCAAACTTTCTTATTAAAAACCCACCTCGCTGCACCTGAGGCTATTACCTTTTCCCGGGATATAGTTCCTGGCCAACATTTTGGTTTGAACTGGACAAATTCTTATATTAGAACTGACTCTTGTGATTGCAAATGCTGAATTCGTTAAAACCTGAGCATATTAACGAGTTAATATGAACCTTAAGAAACTTGCAGAGGAACTGAATCTGTCATTTTCGACAGTATCTAAGGCCTTACGGGACAGCCATGAGATTAGTGTGGAAACCAAAAACAGGGTGATTGCCAAGGCAAATGAACTGAATTATCAGGTCAACCCGCTTGCCAGCAGCTTCAGAAAACAAAAGACCAAAACGATTGCCCTCATCATCCCCGAAGTGGTAAATGATTTTTTCGGACCCGTAATTAACGGCATGGAAACCATTGCCCAGGAAAAAGGATATCATGTACTGGTTTACATGACGCACGAGGACAGGGAAAAAGAAATTGCCATTTTTAAGTTATTGCAGACAGGCAGGGTCGACGGAATCATGCTTTCGCTCTCTGAACAAACGAGCGACATCTCCCACCTCAGGGAACTAAAAGAAAGGGGCATTCCGCTGATCTTATTTGACCGGATCACAGATCAGATGGAGGTAACCAAGGTTACGACCGACAATGAAACGGGTGGCAAAAGAGCCACTACCCACCTGATTGAAAGAGGTTGTCGCCGGATTGCTTTTCTTGGTATCTCCAGAACGTTGTCGGTAAGTACCGGCAGGATGCATGGTTACCTGGATGCTCTGAAAGAAAATTCCATGAACCCCGAAGATGAACTGATTCTATGCTGCGACGGTGACGACAACAAGAACAAAGAATTAATCCGTGCACTTCTCCTCAGTAAAAACCGGCCGGATGGTATTTTTGCATCAGTGGAAACACTGGCGATCTCCACTTATGAAGTATGTGAAGAACTGGGACTGAACATTCCCAAAGACGTAAAAGTAATTGCCTTCTCCAATTCCTATATGGCTGCCCTGCTCAATCCTTCCTTATCCGCCATTGCTCAACCTGCCTTTGAGATGGGCCGCGAAGCAGCAGCCATCCTGGTTAGTATGGTTGAAAAAAAGGAATCCCCCTTCAGGCCACAAAAGACAGAAATTAAATCAAGACTGATCGTAAGAAATTCAACGAAGTAAAAAAGGGTTGCAAAGGATACATCATCAGACCCTGAAATCTCCGTAAGGTTCGATCAGTTGAATTTTCCCTGATTGATCATGTGTCAATTCTGTTACCTTGACAGAACGCAGGTGGGTGATTCCACGGCTCAAACTCGAATCGTGATAAAATAAATACCACCTGCCTTTGAATGAGCATATGGAATGATGGGTCGTCCAGCCAACGACGGGGCTGAGTATTCTTCCCTGGTAAGTGAATGGCCCGTACGGACTTTTGCCGGTGGCATAACATATAAAATGGGTATTCCCGGTTGAATAGGAAAAATAATAAGTGCCTTTGTATTTATGCATCCAGGAAGCTTCGAAGAACCGCCTGTCATGATCTCCTGCCAGAAGCGGCATACCCTGAGGGTCCAGGAGGATGACTTCTTTTATTTCTTCGCTAAACTGCTTCATATTGTTGCTCAGCTTTGCAACCCGTGGTCCCAGTGCGGGTTCATCGGCCGCCGGTTCAGCAAATGAAAGATGGAAAATATTTTCCCGGTAAGATTGTAGCTGGCCACCCCATATCCCCCCAAAATACATATAGAAACTGCCGTCCTCATCTTCAAAGACAGCAGGGTCAATAGAATAACTTCCTTTTAAGGGCATGGGTTCAGCTGCGAAAGGACCTGCAGGCGAGTCGCCTGTGGCTACTCCAATTTGAAATATTCCGTCCTTTCTTTTTGCAGGAAAATAAAAATAGTAACGTCCATCCTTAAACGCCGCATCGGGAGCCCACATTTGTTTCTCTGCCCACGGAACGTCTTTAATATGCAGGGCAATGCCATGATCGGTGACTGCGCCAAGAGGGTTGTCCATGGAGAATACGTGATAGTCTTCCATAGCGAAATGGCTGCCAAGATCATCAAAAGGAATACCGGTTTCAATATCGTGCGACGGATAAATAAAGATCCTGTCGTTGAATACATGGGCGGAAGGGTCTGCTGTAAACAGATCTCTGACGAGCGGTTGCGAAATGGCCCTTCCGTTTAATTCTTTAAAATCAATATGACTGATGGAGTCTTCAGGCATGGTCAGATATTTTAATGGGTTAAGCTCTTCTTTGTTTCAGGTCAGTTTCAATGACCACCTCCATTTTTTTATTTATTTTATAGCCGGCCAACAGGATGACGCCTGCTACAAAAAGGAGGCATGGGTAAACACTCACGGACATTTTGATACCGGAAATGGTGCTGTCCGTCTGATGCGGTGCCTCAGCAATGTACCCGTACTTTGCCAGCAAAGCGGCACCCAATGCACCGCCCACACTCAGTCCGATTTTCAGGCCAAAAATCATGGCGGAAAATATGATGGCTGTCGCCCTCCTGTTATTTTTCCATTCACTGTAATCGGCTACGTCAGCGATCATAGCCCATAGCAGGGGAATCGTAACTCCATAAAAAAATCCGTGCAGGATCTGGGTAACGAATACCCAGCCAATGGCTTCGGGTGAATAGAAAATAAAAAGAGACAGGAAAAACGCAGACAGAAAGAGAAAAAGGCCAAATACATCCCTTTTACCAAACCGGTCCGCCAGGGGTTTGGAAAACATGATGCCCACAATCATAAATATGATGCCACTGGCGTTGAAGAGGCTGTTTCCGGAAGTGGCAGCGTCATCAGGCCACTGAAACCCCGTCGTACGATACAGCCAGTGCGTAAACCGTACGAAGCCGATATTTTCCAAAAATCCGGCGATCGCGGGACCGTTCAGGTAATACTTGAAATAATAAATATACATGCCACCTTTCAGGGCCAGTGTAACAAAGACGAGGACGGTCACAAAAAGCATGATCACCCAGGGCTTGTTTTTAAAGAGATCTGTCAGATCCTGACCAACGGAGCTTTTGATACTCTGTGCGGGAACGATTCTTTCCCTTGTAGTGAGGAAGGTAATGATGAAAAAAATTACGCCCGTTACCGCGAAGAAAGTCATTACGATCTTAAAGCCTGTCTGTTTGTCGCCGTGGCCGAAAATCAAAACCATCGGCAGGAGCAGAACCTGAATGATAAACTGGGCGATCATAACGGCAACAAAGCGGTAGGAGGAAAGACTGTTTCTTTCCTTCATGTCGCCGGTAATAACACCGCTGAGAGCTGAATAGGGTAAATTGTTGGCAGAGTAAATGATCACCAGTAGGAAATAGGTAATAAGGGCATAGGCAATTTTACCATTTTCTCCAAATGCAGGTGTTGAAAAAGCCAGCATGGCCATGATACCAAAAGGTATGGATGTCCATAAGATCCAGGGCCTGAACTTCCCCCAGCGGGTATGTGTGCGGTCTGCAATAGCGCCCATCACCACATTGAAAAATGCGCCAAAAAAACCGCCTACAAAGATGATGATGCTCGCTGTTCCCGCAGGTATTTTGTATACATCAGTATAAAAGAAGGCAAGAAAAGTCATCAGGGTCTGAAAAATAAGATTGGCCGCAAGGTCTCCCAGGCTGTATCCCAATTTTTCAAGGACGGATAGTTTCAGGGAAACTTCACGCATGGTGGATGGTTGGGTGCATAAAAATTGAATTAAGGATTATCTGATAAGGCCATCACTTTTTCATAAGCCGGTTTGGGTTTACAGTTCCGGTCAAAAAGCAAAGGATAATTGGTTCTTCCCCTGACAGGCCAGTTATTTAGCCATGACTGGCCATCGCACACTCCCCAGAATGTTACCCGCTCAATCCGATCCTTATACCTGACAAACAGCCTGAACAGATCTTCATATGATTTTGTCAATTTTGCCTGCATGGAATCCGGCAGCCCGGACGGATAGGGATTCATGAATGGGCTGTTCTCATAATTTTGATTCACATCTGATCCGGTGAGATCCCAGGGATTGGGCAGACAGGTGAGATCCAGTTCGGTGAAACTCACTTTTAATCCGAGTGCTGAATAGGCAATAATGCTGGCTTCTATGTCCTGCAGGGGTATGTTTTTAATGCTCCAGTGTGCCTGGATGCCGATGCCGTCAATTCTGGTTCCGCTTTCCCTGAGCTTTTTCACCATGGCAATTACCCCGGCTCTTTTTTGCGGCTGTTCAATATTATAGTCATTGTAATACAATTCTGTATTCGGTGCCGCCCTGGCAGCCAGCTCAAAAGCGAGCCGGATATAGTCTGGTCCAAGCTTTTCCAAAAAAAGTGATTTTCGCAGGCTGCCATCCTCATTGAGCGCTTCATTAACCACATCCCAGCTGTTAATCTGTCCAGCATAACGCCCTGCCACTTTCTCAATATGATTTTTCATGAACAGCCGCAGCGAGTCACTGCTCCGGATGTTTTTTACAAAAGCGGAAAGCTGGCTGTGCCATATCAGAGTATGACCCACGATGAACATATTGTGCTTCCTGCCATAGGCAACAAAACGGTCGGCCGGGCCGAAATTATAGTCGTCCCATCCCGGCTGGATAACCTCGCACTTCATGATGTTTTCCGGAGTGATCGCATTGAATTGAAGGGGTATAAATTGCGTGACCAAAGGGTCTTTTTCATCAATCTGCGTGAGATTCAGTGCTGTTCCAATAAGGAAGTCATTCCTGAAAGCGTCTTTCAGGGATGAGTCGGCCACGACAGCGGTGCTGCTCCGGAAGTTTGCAGATCCGCGGATAAGGGCAGCACCGTTTTTGTCAGTATGTCCCAGAAGCGAAATCAGGACAACCGAAACCGGTCCTAAATATTCTTTCATTTTTATATGGCTGGCAACCGGAAGCTATCTAAATAAAGCGGTTTACTATATTCTCAAAATATTCCTGCTTCCCGCTGATCATTTTGGGTTCGCCATTTTTGATGGCATAATTTCTCAGGTCCTCCATGGATAATTTCCCTTCCTCAAAAGCTTTTCCTGTTTCACTGTCAAAACTGGCATAGCGTTCTTTTTTCAATTTCCGGTATTCGGATTTCTGCAGTATATCGTCTGCCACGATGAGCGCCCTTGCAAATACGTCCATGCCGCCGATATGGGCGAAGAACAAGTCTTCAGGATCCGTGCTGTTCCTCCTGATCTTTGCGTCGAAATTAATTCCTCCTCCTTTAAAGCCCCCTGCCTGCAGAAGGACCATCATGCACTCCGCCAGTTCATTCACGTTGTTGGGAAACTGGTCGGTGTCCCAGCCATTCTGATAGTCACCTCTGTTGGCATCTATAGAGCCCAGCATACCCGAATCCACGGCTACCTGCATTTCATGATTCATCGTATGGCCTGCGAGGGTAGCATGATTGACTTCTATATTTAATTTGAAATCGTGCAGCAGGTCATACTGCCGCAGAAACCCGATAACTGTTTCCGCGTCGTAGTCGTACTGGTGTTTGGTAGGCTCGCATGGTTTGGGCTCGATAAAAAACTGTCCCTTAAAACCGTTTTTCCTGGCATAGTCTGCAGACATGCGCAGGAAGCGGGCCAGGTGTTCCTTTTCTCTTTTCATGTCTGTGTTCAGCAGACTCATATAGCCTTCACGGCCTCCCCAAAAAACATAATTTTCGCCACCCAGGGCGATGGTGGCGTCGATGGCTGCTTTCACCTGTGCGGCACTATGAGCGAGCACATGAAAATCAGGATTCGTGCTGGCGCCATTCATATATCTTTTGCTGGAAAACAGGTTGGCCGTTCCCCATAATAGTTTGACGCCGGTTTCCTTCTGTTTATCAGAAAGATATGCGGTCATGGCCTGCAGCCTCTTTTCATTTTCCGGGATATCGTTGGTATAATCAACCACATCCACGTCATGGAAACAGTAGTAGGGCATATCCAGTTTGGTGATGAATTCAAAAGCGGCGTCTGCCTTATCTTTTGCTCTTTCCACGGCATCCGATTTTACACTCCAGGGGAAGAGATGCGTCGCTTCGCCGAAAGGGTCTGCACCGCTTCCGCAGAAGCTATGCCAGTAAGCACACGCAAAGCGCAGCCAGGATTTCATTGGTTTACCGGCGACCATTTTATTTTTATCATACCAGCGGTAAGCAAAAGGATTGTCTGAGTCCGGACCCTCAAACTGGATAGCCGGAATTCCCTTAAAATATTCTTTCTGCGCAGTTACGGGTAACATTGAAAACAGATTGTATGGTGAAAAAATTGCAGTTCAATTCAGTGAAGATATTTTTCTTCTTCGATTTTTAACAGGTATACGGTATGAAAAGACCGACAACGTTGTCGTAGAAAAATAGACGGGGAAGTATTCCGGGTAGGGAAATTTCACATTATATTTATTCCAATAATGCAAATCTTTTCTCCATCGGCTAACACGATGGCTTAAGGAATACTCATGCATAAGCAATATTTAAGCATATGAGTCTTCGGGGGTGATTTCTATCACCCCCTTTATTTTTCCTCTTCCCCTGCACCTTTTTCTTACTCTAATATATAGTTTCTTTCCGGAACACTTTCACTTGATGCAGATCAAATAAACGGCCTGATGAACGCAGGCATTTTTTAAACGCTATATTGTTCTTTTTACACAAATCAGCGACAACGTTGTAGTAGATAATCATTGCCTCAGATGTTAATCGAATGGTAAAATGCTAATACATTTATTACAACCATTGCTTCAAATTTTTTTTACAAACGACTGCCATGCTAAAATTGAAAATCAAACCGCATGCAAGCCATGTAATCATAGTATTCATGCTTGTATTGTTCTCATCCACAGCATTCGCCCAATCAACAGTTAACGGAACGGTCACCGATGCAGAAGCCAAACCCCTCAAAGGGGCTACGGTTACTGTCGCGGGTACCAGAAGAGGAACCGTTACCGACGACAACGGAAATTTTTCCATTTCAGCCGACAAAAACGCAAGCCTGCATATTACCATGGTAGGCTATGAACCGTTTACGGTGAAAGTGGGAGATCAGACAAGCGTATCTGTCCAGTTGAAATCGGACGTTTCGCACCTGAGTGAAATCGTTGTCACAGGTTATGGTACGCAGCGGAGATCGCTCGTGACCAGTGCCATTTCGAGCGTAAGTGGCAAAACCCTGAATGCACAGCCAACACTGCTCGTATCCGAAGCCCTGCAGGGAAGGGTGCCGGGCGTTTCAGTAGTAAACAACGGGAGCCCGGGTACAGCGCCTATCGTGCGTATCCGTGGTATTAGTTCCATTACTTATGCGTCGGATCCACTCTATGTAATAGACGGATTCCCCGGAGCAGATATCACCTCGCTCGACGTAAGGGATATTGAAACACTGGATGTGTTGAAAGATGCATCGGCTGCCGCGATCTATGGATCCAGGGCATCCAACGGTGTTATCATGATCACGACAAAAAAAGGCAGCAGGATCGGCAAGGCACATGTTACGCTGGATTCCTACTTCGGTACACAGATCGTAGATCAGCGGCTCAGCCTGATGAATACCGATCAGTTCAAACAATATGCCCAGGCTTACCGCGGGAGTGTGGTCCCCAGGCTGCTGCCTCCCTATGTTGACCAGCCTATATATAATGGTGCAACCCAAACTTTCGGCCAGACGAATACTGACTGGCAGGATGCTTATTTTAAAAACGGGCCCATGACCCAGCAGAACATCTCGCTGAGCGGTGGCAACGACATGGCCCGGTACTTTTCCTCTTTTGGTTATATGAATCAAAAAGGAACAACACCGTCCACCGGATATGAACGCTTTAATTTCCGGATCAACTCCGACTATATCATCAGTAAGGTATTCACCTTCGGTGAAAACCTCTATTTTGCCTATGGCAACCAGTCGTACGACAACAATGAAACAGGATCCAGGTCAAACCTCGTGAACGTCATCAGGATGATGCCGCATATGCCGGTTTATGACCCCACCACGCAGGGTGGTTACAGGGGTGTGAATTCTACCCTTGACGGAGGGGATCCTACGAATCCTGTAGAAGACGCGGCTTTGAAAAATCCGGGCACACGTAAAGGAGTTTCTTTGCTGGCCACGGCATATATCGACATTAATTTCACTTCCTGGTTGAAATTCCGTTCCACTTTCGGCGTTAACTATGGCAATACCCTGAACTACCGTTTTGCGCCGATCTTCAATGACAGCGGTGCCATCGCGGGTTCCAGTGCGACACAGGCAACGATTACCAATAACCGCGCGATTTCGTCGACACTCCTGTTTACGGAACAGCTGACCTTCGACAAGACCTATGGAGGCAAGCACCATTTCAACGTGGTAGCGGTTTATGAATACCAGGGACAGCATACGCAGAATGAAAATATGAGCGGCAATCAGGCTTCGAATGAATTGAAAACACTGAACAATGCCACTAATGTTTCAGCTCAAACCCTGGTAGGTGAAAATGCACTCATTTCCTATATTGGACGTTTGAGTTACGATTTTGAAAATAAATACCTGTTTAGCGCCGCCATCCGGTACGATGGACTATCGGTATGGGCCCCTGGCAATAAATGGTCAGCCTTCCCGTCCGTGTCCGCAGGCTGGAGAATCGACCAGGAAGATTTTATGAAAAATTCAGACACCAAAATATCAGAGTTAAAACTGAGGGCCGGTTATGGTGTCACGGGCCTGAATGGCGTGTTGCTGGGTAACACAACCTGGCAACAAACTGTGGCCGCCAACAGTGCCCAGTATCCGTTTGATAACAATATTACCGGCGGACCTGCTTCGTCAATCCCGGGACTGGGTAACACGGATCTGAATTGGGAAAAAACAAAAATGCTGAACATCGGTCTCGATTTCGGACTGCTGAACAACAGACTCACATTTACTGCTGACTGGTATCAGCGCCAGACCGATAACCTCATACTCGGTGTACCTCTTCCTCCGTCCTTCGGCTATATAAACAGCACAGTCAACCAGAATGTGGCCGGGATGAAAAACAGCGGATTTGAATTTTCCGCAGGTTATAATCAGAATCAGGGCAGCTTCACCTGGTTTGCGAATTTCAACTTCAATATCCTGACCAATAATGTTAATAAACTGGCGCCAGGCGTGAAGAATATAGAAGCAGGATCCGATGCGGACTATGGCGGTTATAATATTACCAATACGGCTCCCGGTCATCCGATCCAGTCATTTTACGGATGGGAAGTGGAAGGTATCTTCCAGGACGACGCCGCGGTGGCCAAACATGCCAAACAGACTGCTGGGACAGCGCCCGGCGACCTGGCATTCAAGGATATCAACGGGGATAACGTAATCGACCTGAACGATCGCACCTACCTCGGCAGTTTCCTTCCCAAGGCAACTTATTCACTTAACCTGGGAGCGAGCTATAAGAATTTCGATTTATCCGTTTTTCTTTACAGCGTACAGGGCAACAAGATCTATAATGCTACCAGAGTCATCAGCGAAGGCATGATCCGGTTCTTCAACGCCGGAACGCAGGTCCTGGATGCATGGACACCCACGCACACCAATACCAATATTCCCCGCGCCATATCAAGCGACCCCAACGGGAATGCGCGTACTTCCAGCCGTTTTGTCGAAGACGGATCTTATTTCCGGATGAAGAACATCATTTTGAGCTATACAATACCTAACCCGACATTGCAATCAGTAACAAAGGGCGTGGTATCCAGCTTCAAAATTTATGTTTCGGCCCAAAATCTGCTGACGATCACGAATTACAGCGGTTATGACCCTGAAGTGGGAAACAGGACACCATCTGCTTATTTAACGAATGGTATCGACTTCGCTGTCTATCCCCAGCCGAAATCTTATAATGTTGGAATCCAGGTTGGGTTTTAATAAATACTCATGAAGTTAAATTCTATAAAACGTAAGAATATGAGACAACATACCAATAAATTAATCGCCGGCTTTATCCTGGTTTTCATTGCCAGTTTAATCGCCTGCACGAAGGATCTGGACACTACGGATCA
>Ga0070665_100001320_pt1 | contig 29606 bp, 22 predicted proteins | sample KBSS13metaG_FD_65862 | JGI IMG/M metagenome (GOLD analysis project Ga0070665, IMG submission 65862) | Switchgrass rhizosphere microbial communities from Kellogg Biological Station, Michigan, USA - KBS S1-3 metaG | ecosystem: Host-associated > Plants > Roots > Rhizosphere > Soil ... | reverse complement strand
AGAGCCACAATCTGGTGCTCTACCGACTGAGCTACATCCACCATTTCAAACTCGCCTTTAAGTATACGGTTTTATAGATAAAAAGCAAAAAAAGCTTACAATTGGCTTTAATGGAGGTTGGCTAATGTGAGATTATATGGTATTATAATACTAATGAATAAATATTTTATCTATTTTTTAATAAATTGGACAATGTGTCATGAAGAATAAGGTTGAGTTTTTAAAAAACAATTGGATTAAGGTTTTTGGTGCTCGTGAGCACAATTTAAAAAATATTGATGTAAGTATTCCAAAAAATAAATTTGTAGTAATTACTGGGCCTTCTGGATCCGGTAAAAGCTCCTTGGCATTGGATATTTTGTTTACTGAAGGAAAGCGCCGTTACGTAGAATCGCTTTCTGCCTATGCGCGTCAATTTTTGGGTATTGCCAAAAAACCAGATGTGGATCGTATTGAAGGGCTTTGTCCCGCTATTGCTATAGAGCAAAAAACAGTTGGTTCAAATCCTCGTTCTACCGTTGGTACTATCACAGAAATTTATGATTATTTTCGTATTCTTTTTGCCCGTATTGGTAAAGTGCACTGTCCTGATTGCCGCATAGAAATTAAAGCCGAGTCTGCTCAAGCAATTTGTCAGATGCTTCATAAAAATTTTAATTATAAGACTATTTCTGTTTTAGCGCCTGTTGCTTATGAGCAAAAGGGAGAATTTGTGCACGATCTTATTCGTCTTTTTGAAAAAGGGTATTATCGTATTAAAATTGATGGGCAACGTTATAAGTTTAGATCTCCCGATGAGATCAAGAATCTTAATTTAAAGAAAAGTTATAAGCATACCATTGATGTTATTGTGGATTCTCTTGAGGTAAGTACGGATGAAAGTGCTCGATTGCAAGAGGCGGTAGAAGTAGCTTTTAAATTAACCGGTGGTAAATGTAAAATTACCGTTGGTGATAAAGAGTATTTATACTCATCTGATCGTATGTGTATTGCCTGCTCTCAATCAATTCCTGAACTAGAACCGCGTTGTTTTTCTTTTAATTCCCCTATTGGTGCGTGTAAAGGTTGTGAGGGATTAGGCTTTATTAATCAATGGCCTTGGTCTAGTGGAGACAAAGATTCATGGAAATCAGAATATCCGGAGTTTTTTGGTGATAAATATGCAACGATTAAAACGTGTAAAGAGTGTAATGGTAAGCGATTAAATAAGCATGCCCTTGCTGTTTTGGTGGGAGGCAAAGATATTAGTGAATTAAGTGATACTTCTATCAAGCAATTATTAAGTTTTTTTGATTTATTAGCCTTGAATGCAACAGAATTAGAAATAGCTCATAATCTTATACGTGAAATTAAAAATAGATTGAAATTTATTAATGATGTTGGATTGTCTTATCTGACGTTAAATCGTACGGCACGTACCTTGTCCGGCGGAGAAGGGCAGCGTATTAAGCTTGCAACTCAGATAGGGTCTGCGTTAAGTGGAGTCCTTTATATTCTTGATGAACCCAGTATTGGATTGCATCAGCGTGATAATGATCGTCTTATTGAAACCCTTAAAACATTACGCGATCAAGATAATACCGTGGTAGTGGTTGAGCATGATATGGATACTATTGCGCAGTCAGATTATGTCATTGATATGGGTCCTGCAGCAGGAGTATTAGGAGGATCAGTGACTGCTGTGGGTACGCCGGAAGAATTACGTAAAAACAAAAATTCCTTAACTGGTGCTTATTTGAGTGGTAAAAGGTTTATAGCACTACCAGAAAAATTAAGAACTGCTCAAGAAATGTTGGTGTTGGAAAACGCCCGTAAGCATAATTTAAAAGATCTTACATTACAAATTCCTCTGGGGGTATTATGTGGTGTTTCAGGGGTGTCTGGTTCTGGTAAAAGTACCCTTATTATGGATGAATTGGTTTCTGCTATTAAACGTGAATTTTCTGGTGGATATAAAAGAGTTTATAAACCAATCAAAGATACTTTAAGTAATTTGCGCGGAGCAGAAAGTCTACAAAGTTTGGTTGTTATAGATCAAAGCCCTATTGGACGCACGCCTCGGTCTAATCCCGCAACCTATTTGGGGGTTTTTGATGAAATAAGAAAATTATTTGCTTCATTGCCTGAAAGCAATGCACGGGGTTATAGTGTAGGAAGATTTAGTTTTAATGTTGCTGCAGGAAGATGCGTTGAATGTTCTGGTGATGGTGTTATAAAGGTAGAGATGCATTTTTTACCTGAAGTTATTATGACCTGTAAAGCATGTAATGGAACGCGTTATAACAATGAAACGTTATCAATTTTGTATAAGGGCAAATCAATAGCAGATGTTTTAGCTATGACAGTGCGTGAAGCAGTAATTTTTTTTGAAAATCATAAAACTATTGTTAAGCGGCTGCAGTTATTATGTGATGTTGGTCTTGATTATCTTGCTTTAGGGCAACCATCAACAACATTGTCTGGTGGTGAAGCTCAGCGCATAAAATTAGTGGATGAATTAGCAAAGCGTGAGCAGCATACGTTGTATATTTTAGATGAACCCACAACAGGATTGCATAATAGTGATATTGAGAAGTTGTTGCAGGTTCTTAATCGTTTAGTGGATAAAAATAATTCTATGATTTTAATTGAACATAATCTTGATGTATTAAAAACAGTAGATCATCTTATTGATTTGGGGCCTGAAGGCGGTGAAGGCGGAGGTTATATCATAGCTCAAGGAACACCAGCGCAGGTTGCCACATGTAAAGCCAGTTATACAGGAAAATATTTATTGCCCTTGTTGCGTTAAGAATGGGTTACTTTGTTTGATTTGTTATGTAATATAATCTTTTTTGATTACTTTTACTGACTCTTCTAATAAATAATATTCTGTGGGTTTTTCTTTGTAGGTAGATGCAATTTTTTTATCAATCACTTGTTCAACAACGGTAGGATTGCTATGTTGTATGAGTGCATGCATAATTAATTCATTGTATTGTATATAGAACTTACAGCCATGATTGCATGATGTAGTTGGTGTGTCTTCCATACAAGGTTTATAAGGTTTTTTTGAAGAATAAAAATTTTTGTGTCTCCTTTTTAATTGTTCATAGCTGATATCAAGTAACGTTTGGTTGTTTGTTATTTTTTTAGTTAAATCTATATTCCCATCGCCTAGGCATGTTGCTATAAAAGAATTAAAAAGTATTATAAAATCATTAGGTATTGCCGGTGTTTTGTAGGCATTTTTTTTATTTCGATCGGGGATCAAAATATTTTTTGGACTCGCTTTTGCAATAATAGTTAGTTCGCGTTCCATGAAAGTATTTTTTTCATCGGTCTTGAGGTTCTTAAAAAAATTGATTTGGTTTGGATCAGTTATGGTTTTTGACATAAAAGCCACATAAAAAATAGATCCATATTTATTTTCTTGCTTAATATCTCCTTTATATTCATCAATAAATAAATTCAGTCGAGATACGTCTTGGTATTGAGCTACCTCTAATAATGGTGAGGTATGAAATTTTTTGCTAATTCGATTTGGATCAGCCCCATGTTTAAGCAATAGCGTTGAGACAGAAGTATTACACTCCTCATTATACTCCTTATTATCCTTCTTATGGCGATTATAATTATATTCTGCTTTATGCAAACAGTCAGATTCATTGATTATTGTTGAATCAATATATTTAGAATCTAATAATTTTTCAACTATATTTGTATAGGTGGTAGATTTAGTTGTTTCTCCAGATGCTTGTATGCAAGCTAATGCCAGTGGGTTATTTTTCTTAGCATCTGTTATTGATATATCAGCACCATATTGAAGAAGTAAGAAGATTGATTGTAAGTTACCTTTTGTAATAGCGTAATGCAATGGCGTGCTTTGACTACATACACGAGAACCATAATCATTGTGTTCGGTAGATTGCTCGTTAATATATCGGGCATCTTTTTTTAGTAATAATTGTAGTATATTATCATTAGAAGTAGCATAATGAAGTGGTGTAATGCCGGCCTCATCTTTGATGTTACTATCAAGGGTAGAATCCTTGAGTAATGTTTTTATAATAGTAGCAAATTTTTCGCGATCGATAGGACTACAAGAATACATTCTTTGGCATGCTACCAGTAGTAGATGGTTATAGCCGTTGCGGGGAGCATGACTATTGATTTTCATGCAATCATTTTGATTATACGTCAGCAATAAGGTAACAATATCACAATGTCCCGGTATGCATGCTGCATAAAGAGGTTTATTATCATTTAACTGAATATTTTTATGATTAAGTAACAATTGAACTCTATCCATATCACCTTCATCACATACCAATGTCAAAAGATTTTTCAGATCAATATCCGTTTGATTTAAAAGAAAATTAAAGATATCCGTATGTTTATGTAAATAGGAGAGATCGATAGCAGATTGATTGTTAATGTTACGAGTATTAAGAGTGGCTGGATTACGAGTGAGTAGTTCTTCAATAATCATTTGATTGAAGCCAGCTCTGCATGCGATATGTAAAGGAATGTCTCCATTTTTGTCATGTATAGTGATGTCTATATTCTTAGATGCAAGTAATGCCTTCACAATTTTTATATTTTTATTTTTGCATGCTATATGTAAAGGAGTTTCTCCTTGTAGTTTAAGATGGGGGAAGTCGCCGGTTTTTTGGTTAGTTGGACGATCGCGTACGGCATTGATATCGGTAGTGGATTGATTTATTAATGATATAACGACGTTGAAATCATTTGTTTCACATGCTGTATGCAATTTAGTTTTATTTGATGGTGTAAGCTGGAAGTGGTTATCTAAGTTTTCAGCTGTTATATTTGGTAGTTTTATTGGCCATGTTATTGATGTAGTTGTGCTTGGTGTAGTTGTGCTGGATGTAGCTGTGTTAAAAGTTTGGGCTAAGTTTTTTATTTTATGATAAACAGATTGGAACCAATTGAGGAATGAATATTTTAACAATGAACATTGGTCGGGGTGGAGTAATATATATGATGATATTATTACTCCACACGCACATCCAGTAACTACATATGCAAGCAAGGGTATTGTTTTGATAGTCATTGATTGTTGGATAGGGTAAGAAACATTGCATGAAAATATAATTGATATAATTAAGGCATATAATATTTTTTGCATAGTGTTATTATCCTTAATAGTCATTAAGATGTTTTATTGTCATTGTTACATCGATGATACATTGTTTTTTTTGACCTCTTTTTCAATACAATTCTTGTAATTTTGTTTACTTTCTTGTTTGTATAAATAATATGTTAGGGGTGTTTCTTGGTAGGTAAGTGCAATCGTTTTATCAACGGCTTGTTCAAGTGTTGTAGCGTTGCTATGATAGAGAAATCCATGCACGATTAATTCATTGTATAGAATAAATCTTTCGCAATACTCACAGCGTGTATCATTGTAGTTATTAGTAGTATAATGGCAGATGTTTTCATTGAGATTCATACAGCGTAGCTTTCTCCGGTTTGATTGATGGAATTTTTTGTCTCTTTCGTCTAGTTTTTCATAGGCCGTGTTAAGTCGATCATCAATAAATGTTTTATTATTAGCTGTTTTGGTGGTGAGATCTATTTCCCCGTAGTTGATACATGTTGTTATAAATGAGTTAAAAAGTTTTATATAATTATTAATTTCTTTAATAGATTGCTCATCGTATACGTGTGGATATTTTATAAAAATATTCCGGGGAGTAGCGCTTGCAACAATAAGCAGTTCGCGTTGCATAAATTCATTTTTTCCCTTTTGATCGAGCTTTTTAAAACAATTAATTTGATTTGGGTTTTGTATGATATTTGACATGAAAGCTTTATAAAAGACAGTGCGATTGTTACTATCTTTTTGAGTTACATCTCCGTTATAGTTATCAATGAATAAATTAAGGAGAAATGCATTGCATTCAGCTGCTTTGAGTAAAGCAGAAGAGGAGTCTTTTTTGTTGATTTGATTTGGATTAGCGCCGCATGAAAGTAGCAGTTGTGGTATAGAAGTATCTGTTTTTTCTAAATCTAATTTATATAAGCATTCAGATGAATTGATTATTTCTTGAATAACATGGGATGATTGTAATAGTTCTTTAACTATATTTTGATATGTTGTCTTTTTAAATATGCTCCATGTGTTAGCTTCCTCGTGGGCTTCTATGCAAGCTAATGTAAAGGGAGTGTCTTTACTTTGATTTTTTTTAGATATATTGGCCCCATATTCTAGAAGTAAAAAAATAGAATTCCTGTTAGCTGCTTTAATCGCTATATGCAATGCCGTTGTTTTTGTATTGCCTCGATAAGCATTAGATGATTTTGTTTGTTCGCTAATAAGCTGAGAGTTTTTTTTAAGTAATAATTCTAATAGTTTGTCATCAGTAGCAGCAAAATGAAAAGGAGTAAATTTGTTTTCGGTTTTAGTGTCAATATTAATAGCTGGATCATTAAGTAATGCTTCTATAATAGCCACAAATTTTACGCGGTCAGCATGAGCATTTTTGATTTGTTGACATGCGATAAGCAATGGATTATAAGTATCGCAAGAGGTATCATCTTTTTCTTGAGCAAGCTCATTGATTTTCATACAATTATTCTCGTTGTGCTTCAGCAATAAAAGTACAATTTCAAAATATCCATGTTTGCATGCTTTATAAAGAGGCATATTGTCATTTAACTGGATATTTTTATGCTTAAATAATAGTTGAACTGTATCCATATCACCTTGATCGCATGCTAATGTTAAAAGATTTTTCAGATCAATATTCTCTTGATTTAAAAGAAAATTAAAGATATTCGTATGATTATGCACATAGGAGAGACAGAGAGCTGATTCTTTTCTATCATTTTCTTGATTGATATTTGAAGCATTGCAAACAAGTAGTATTTGAACTATATATTGATCGCCAGCTCTGCATGTAAGATGTAAAGGAGTGTCACCATTTTTGTCTTGTATAGTGATATCTATATCTTTATGTGCAAGTAATATTTTCACAATTTCTATATTTTTATTTTTGCATGCAATGTGTAGAGGAGTTTCTCCCCTTTTTTTAGCAGAACCATTTACTGAGGAATGGGTTCTGTGATCGCGTTGTGCATTGATATTTGTAGTTGATAGTGTTAATAGTGATTTAACCTCTTGTACGTCATCGTTTTCACATGCTGTATGCAATTCAGTGGTGCCTTTTATTTGATTTGCGCTCTTTTTTAAGTATTCAGCAGTTTTTTTATCTAAAACTTCTGGGGGCATTGGAATGATCAAAAAGCCCGTTGGATTTGTTGGATACAAAGACTTTAACCAATGAGGCAACGAATGTTTATGGTGATTTATTATATATAATAATAGTATTCCACATCCAGCGGTTAGGCAGGTGAGTATTATTATTTTTTCTTTTATTATTGATTGTTGCATGGGATAAGAAACATTGCATGACAATACAATTGATATAATTAAAGCGTATAATATATTTTTCATAATAGTATCATTTTGAGGTAATTTTTAATTTTCATGAGGTTTTTTTAGGTGTAATGTTTAAGAATTAATAAGGTGATAGCATTGAAAAAAACGATTAAATCTTTAATAAATCAGATATTATGATGAAAAATAGCATATCATCAAAATATTAAAACGTTAATAAACAGTAAAAATGGAGTTAGCTATGATGAATAAAAAAAATATATGGATATTATTTTCTTTTTTATGGATATTATTTTTTGTGGTGTATATCGCTCCTCATTTGATCTCTGTTATGTTTCGGCAGAAAAAGCTATTTAACGCTAGAGTAGAAAATAATGGTATGTTTTCTCTATCTCCAGGATTAGCACAGATCGCCGAATCTAAAACTGTGAAAAACAGCCAGAAATATCGGGTAAAAGAATTTGTTGTGGTAACCGATCAATATAAAGGATTGAGCGTAAAACAGGTTGGTGATCATAAACAGCTATATGCGGGATATGTTGCAAAGAGGAATGAAATTGATGAGAAGTTACAGTCCGTTGATAAATCTAAAAGTAATGCATCTTATTCAGGGTTTCGTGGGCTAAAAATTTCTGAAACCTTTACGCGCAATGCTTCATTATTACATGAACTGTATTTTGAAAATATTGCCCCCGGAAAAAAAATCGGTAAAGCAACAGAAAAACTTATTATTGATAATTTTGGTTCTTTGGAATCATTTAAAGATGATTTAATGGCTACCGCTACAGCAGCACGTGGATGGGCTTTGATGTGCTATAATCTTGATGATAAAAGAGTGCAAAATTATTTGCTTGATGCACATAACCAACTTGTTCCTGTTATGACGATTCCATTGCTTGTTATTGATATATATGAGCATGCGTATATGATTGATTTTGGTATTAATAAAAAAGAGTATCTTGCTGTTTTATGGAATAATATCAATTGGGATGTTGTTGAAGCGCGGGTTAAGGCGCTTATTGTTAAATAATTAGCTAAAAACAACGCCTTAATGGGCCATTTGAAAAAAATTACTATTTTGCTATTCTTATTAAAGAAAGAGATTACTTAGTTTACGGAGTTTTATGAAATACTTAAAGTTGTTAATAGTGCCCTTTATGGTGGTGTTTTTGTGTAATTCAATGAGTGCTGTTGCCGGTATGCAGCAGGCAGAAATTGATAAACATGCAGGGATTATAGAGGCTAAAATTACTCGTGAACGGTATATGATGTACGGTTTTACTGCTTTTTCGGTTGTTCAAGAATTGTATCGCTGGACACCGTTTTTTATGGGACTTTGGGGAAAATCTTTTGTTAATCAGGTTAAAGAAGATAAAAAACCTTTATTGCAGTCATGCAAAGAAGGCTTTGAGTGGATTTTTTATACTAAGCAAGGATGGATTTCAATAATTCAGAGTGGAGTAAGTATAGGTGAATTTATAATAATTTCCAAAATGAGTGAAAAACTTTTTCATCCTAATACCTTGCGTTGGTATATAAAAACACATGCTCCTTATATGCGTACTATTGGATTAATGCAAGAACATGTATCAGCGTTACAAGATACTGCGTTGGAGCAAAGTGTTATTGCGAGTCATAAAGAATTTTTATCTGAGTTGTATGATTGTTTAGTGCATCACAGTACTTTAATGTGTGGGTATATGACTTATAAGGTGAAATCTTTTGAAAATGAAGAACAAATTATTGGTAAACGGGCAGTGCAGTGCATTATTAATGATCAAAATAATTGGTTGATGCGTATTGGTAGTCAACTAAAAGTTGATGTTCCAAATTATCCGGAAATAGAAAAACTATTGCTTGGGTATAAAATGGATGTTGCGTCCTATATTAATCATTTTTCTTTAATAGAAGGTGGGCGGGTATAGAACGGTCTGTAGAGAAAAAGATATAAGTTCGTTGGGTTTTTTAGGAGTTAAGGAGGGGTTTTTATGAATATAAAAAATAGTTTATTAATTATGTCATTGTTGGCAGTGAATGTCATTAATATTTTTGCAGTAGAAGTGGTTGTAGAACGAAAACTGAAAAATAAAAGAATAGAATTTTCTGTACGTAGTGCAGAATTAGCCGCTCAAAAAGAAAGTGTCAGAGCATATCGTGATTTAACAAAAAAGTATGTGACGGAATGTAATTATTATAAAGATATATTCTCTCGTAAAGATTCTGCTTCGAAACATTTTATAGAGCCTTGTGTGTTTGCTGAAGAATATGAAAGAACTTTAAACAGCTTAGAGCCTCAGTATAAAACGCTAAAAAAGAGAGTGCATTTATTGCAATCTCAAATGAATGAGCTTGAAAAACAAGTTGCCGATGAAGCTCAATATGAGATAAATGAAATAGGATATCAATAGGGGTACGTCTATATGAAAAATATAAAAATATTAGCTTTGTTTTTAGGGGTAATATATTTACACGCCCACAGTAATGTTACGCTTTGTGAATATACAAAGCCTTTTACAACAACTAAGGCATTCAATAGGAATGTTTTTTTGGTGCATGACGCTCAGGGAAAAAAGTTTGTTTTGAAAGCACATGCAAGTCCATACTGCGCAATACTTGAAAAAATGGGTTATGAGATAGGTAAAAATATTGTTAATATTCCTCATGCAGAAATTATTTCTTTGGATAATTTTTTATTATCATTTTGTTGTTTATTTTAAGTTCATCGATTGAAATATTTTGTTTTAATACAATGGTAAAGGTATAAAAAGGGGGTGAGGATTGAGTAGATAAAAATAATATACTTAGGGATAAGCTCTTTTTTAATAAACATAGCATTACTATCTGTTACATAAATGCCTTTAATTTGCTCATTAATAAATTCATCTATGTCAGTTATGTTTTCTTCATATGGATCAGTATATATTTTTTGGATGTTATTTAAGGCTTTTTGGGTGAGATTATTAATTTCAAGATATCGTTTTTGTCGTTTATATAGCCTTATAAGATGCATGTAATTCCACACATGTTTATTACATAACAATATAGATTTTTTAAGTAATTGTTCTTCTATTTTTAAATTATTTTTTTTTCCATCAGAATAAGACCAGGAAGCAACATATTTAAGCATTGAGTTTATTTCGCTAGAATTTGTCTGTAGAGTTCTTATTTTATGTAATAATACGTCATCAATGCCACCTAATTGATATTCATATATGTGCGCAAGAATTATAAGAGCTATAGGGTTTTTGCTATCAATAGCCAGTGCTTTTTGAATAAATGCAATTCCTTTTTCTTCGTCTCCAAATGGTGGCTGAATTACGACAATTGCAAGACTTAACCAAAATTTAATGTCTTTTGACTTATGTGTTAGTTGTTCTGAAATAAAGTCATATAATGTATCATCATCATTTTTGCTTAATTTATTTATTTTTATTAATATATCATTCATTTTAAACTTTCGTGGTGTCGACAAAGTTTCCATATATTCTATTGAACTTACTGCGATAAGCATTAACGCTTATAGCTTCACCATTTTGAATAAAGCATTTAATTTCAACATTCTCAATGCCGTTAATGGTAGCTTTAATTTGATTATGGCCTTCTTTTAGCAAGCCTTGTTTGTCAACAGTCGTAATGATATTATATAATTCATCCATAATGGTTTCTTCATTTTTTCCTAAGGCCATAATACCGTCTTTTTTATGTTGTTTTGAAAATATATGATTTATATATTTTTTTATAGTAGTTTTTAATATTGTGAATGGGTCCTTTGCTACTATTTGTACTGAGAGGCATAATTCGTTGGATTGTAGCTTCACCATTTCCATGGGTGGTATTTTTAGATAATTTATTATTAATAATATTTTTTAAATTAGAGCCAGCATTCCCCTGTTTAAAATGTTCAAACTTACTAGATTGTGCCGTTGCCTTAAACAATAATCCTTCTGGTGTTGTAAAATATTCTTGAGGACTAAAGACAGGATTGTTTTGAATAAAATTAATACTTTTTTGTTTAATGGTATTGCAGAATTTTCCTAATCCGCCTAATAATTTACCTTGTGCTTTATATCTCACAACAAGTGCAGTACCGCCTTTAATGGCATCACGTAAGGTTATTTCTTTTTTGTTGATGCGATCAATAATATCATTAAGAGGTTCAGTGTATTTGTCCCATTTATCTTTTGCATGATCAGTATTTATTAATGCGGTGACGCCAATATCAGCAACGTTATAAAGAACTTTACATAATTGATAGGCAAGGATTTGTTTGCCAGCAACTATGTTTATTGTTGCTTCAATAGGATGAGCGAGAATATCATGTGCCGCAGAGTATACGCCAAGAGCAGCTCCTTCAGCAATTGCTTGACCATAATCAAGCAACGTCCAACAAAAGTCAGCAATGTGCATGGCTTTATCGGTATAATGTGCATGATTATAATCTGCCATGGCTATGGTAAAATCGATTAATGCTTTTTGATGGTCATATAAAACTGAATTGTGTGGTAAGTGGTCAATGCTGTCTAGAAGATTTAAAGATTCTTGATGAAGAGCTTGGTATAGTTGGTTGCCACTGCAGTAAGTAAAGGTTGTTATATCAATATTATGTTTGGCGAGAAGTTATTTGATGTTATTGTTTAGATTATAAAATTTATTTGTATGGTGTAAGTAATCAGATTCGTTTTTTATGATATTATTAAATGCGTCTGTTCTTTTTTTAATAGCATTATATAAAGATGGTGTGTATGCATTATATATATCATTTAATGCTTGATATTCTATTTCGTATTGAGCAAATGTTGTAAGAGAAGGTTCGCGTATTATTGGTTTGTTGCAGGCAGGTTTTTCATTTTTAAGAGTATTTAATTGATCGTGTAGGTAACGAATACGCTTTTGCAGTCCCTTACAATAAGTACCCGTTGCTGTGTAATATGCTTTTTGTAAAATATTAAATTTTTTTAACCGTGTATGTAGTTGTTGAATGGTTTGCGGGTAACTGGGATATGTTTGGGCAAATTTTACAAATTCATCAAGCATATAAAGAGGTGGTTGATTTAATATTTCTTGTTCTGTATATCCTCGGTTAATAAAATAATCATGAAAATCCTGAGCTTTATAGATGGGAAATTCAGATTTATGGCTATATGATGATCCACGGCGCGAATTATAGTGAGGATTAAAAGAATAGTCGTGATGATAATAATCAGATGTATGTGAAGAAGGTTCATTGTTGTTGACATAAAGATAATAGGGTTGTGTGTCTAAGGCATTAAATTCTGCATAAGTTGGTGTGATTATTATTGAAAAAAAGAGTATACAAACGTAAAATAGGTTAAAAATGGGAATCCTTTTTTGTTTTTTAATCTTAGTTATTTATAAGGGTATCAAAGGAAATATTTAGTTGAAGGATTTAATTTGTTGTAATAATGCTGGTGCATATTTATTATAGTCACCCTCGGTACAGAGCATAATATCATAAGAAACTGAGGGGATTAGAGCAACCTGATCTACGCAATTAAAATTAAACTTTGTATACATATTTTCTTTGAATGCTGAGAGTTCTTCAAGGGTAAATTCATGACAAGAAAATGGTGGTGTTGTTTTTTCATGGTGATTAAGATCTTTAATATGCTCAGTAGCGGTATGCATTAATAAATCAAATTCTTTTTTTGTAATTATCAATGAACCATTTTGATCTATTGGTGTCGGCGTCAAAATTCCAAAAAAGCTGCTGAGCATTTGACATAGTATGCGTCTATCGGTTAGGTCGTTGGTTTTTATAGCCTCTGTATTTCTTTTATTCCACCGGTTGATCACTGTTTCTAAGCTACAATACGCAACAACACTTATTGTATGATCAAAGCATTCTTTTAATTGTTCTAATTCATAATTCCAAGTGGTTTTGCCCCAAGCATCAAAAATGACGTTGTATCCCCGTGTTGCATTAAAAAGTATTTTTTCCATAACTTTATTTTTTACTAAGGTCATCATTGCCATTAATTGTTTTTCTTGTGCAGGGTCATCGAAATAATTTCTTATCCGTTTAAGTGCATCCATAAGGGATTGCATTTCTTGTTCATTAATTTCTTCTTGTAAGATAATTTCAAGGTATTTGATTGCTCGTACTATGTTTTCATATTTTATTGCTTTACTAATAATTGCCATCTCTGTAGGAAATATATTTTTGCAGATTTCATAGGTGATTTCTGTGTGGATATTATCTTGGGAAATTATTATATATGAGTTGTCTAAGTTTTTCAGTGCTTTACACAAAGTGCTTTTTCCACAACTAACTGGACCGCGTATGATAACAAAAGTATTTGCTTGTAGAGGTAATGCCAAAATAAAATATGTAAATAATACAAGTATGTTGATTGGCTTCATTTTTTTCCCTTTGTTAAAAACATTTTTTCCCTTTTGATAGCATAAAAATATAAAAAAAAGTAGTAAATGATTAAGCTTTCGAGGTGTGGAGAAAGTTGTTTGGTCGATTGAGATCCAACTGTTGGTCCGAGATTAACGAAAATCATTGCAAATAGAAATTGTTTTATGGCATAATGAAGCTGTAAAGCACAAAGTAGTTTGCAGGTTTCTTGTTAATTGGAAAAAATATACATTAAAAGTATAATGATGATTTTAAGATGAAGAATGATATTAAAAATTAATATTTATAAAGGAAAGACTATGAAAATAGTTTTCAAACTGTTATTTTTATCGATTATTAATGATAAATATCATTAAGCCGATTCGTTTTGATAAAAATTTTTCTCGAGCCCATGTAGATATGGAATATATACAAAAATTATCTAAAAAAATAGCACTAGAAAGCAAAAATGTTTATAAAAGAATAGAAAAGGTATCCGAATTTGCACAAAAATCAGAATGTAAAGGTTTGTATGGATTAGGATATTATTTCAGGGCTATGGACGATTGCCTCGAATCAATGCTTGATTTTGTTGATAGTAATAAAGGGCAGTACCGTGATGAAATAGACGCTATGAGGCATGGTCTTTATGAAGCATTGGATAGTTTATCTTGTTCAGATCAAGTATGCAGAAAGTGGTTTAAAAAGGTATCAGACGATCTAAAACAATTAATTAAACGTTATCAAGAAGATATGATGGTATCACCACAAGATTAAAATAATTTTTGTGTTGTTTTTTAACTTTTATCATTTGCCTGTATACTTAAATGATCGATAATTTATATACAATAAATATACATTTAATATAGTGTTGAAATTTTTATGATAAAAAATCAAGAATATACGCCATTGATGCAGCAGTATCATGAGATAAAAGTTGATTATCCTGATACGCTTCTTTTTTTTCAGGTAGGTGATTTTTATGAACTTTTTTTTGATGACGCAAAGCAAGCAGCGGCATTTTTGGGTATTGCGCTAACGGCACGTGGTAAAAATAAAGGTGAGCCAATCCCTTTGTGTGGTGTGCCAATACATGCAATTGATCATTATCTTTCTAAATTGGTTAAAGGTGGATTTAAGGTTGCTTTATGTGATCAATTAGAAGATCCAAAACCCGGTTCTATTGTAAAGCGTGGTGTTACACAGGTTTTGACACCAGGAACATTGACTGACTCTCAATTGTTAGATGAACGATCTGCTTCTTATCTTTTTTCCTTTTATCCTGCAGGCGATTCATGGGGGTTGGTGTTTAGTGAGTTGTTAACAGCGCAAATTTTTATAACCACGGTACCAGTAGGATCGGAAAAATTATTAGAATCAGAATTGATTCGTTTTTTTCCTGATGAAGTTTTAGTGCCAAGTAATGTCAAAACTCAAGAGTATCAGGCTTATTTTAAGCGTTTGGGGTATTTTACTACCGTTGTGCATGCTGAAAAAGAACAAGAATTGGAAAGTGATGCAGCTATATGGCTTAAAAGGCAATTTCAGGCATCGGCCTATGCGCAGATTGAATCTAGTGAATCAATGCGGCAGGCGTTATTTTATTTTTATGCGTATATGTCTAAACATCAACGATCATCTCTTGATCAATTTACTACGATGTTTTTTTATAAGCCTGATGATTTTCTTATTATGGATCCCAGTACGCAGCGGAATTTGGAGCTTATTAAAAATTTACATGATGGCACTACTAAAAATACTTTGTTTAGTGTGATTGATAGAGCGAGAACTTCTATGGGTTCTCGTATGATCAAGAAATGGATTTTACGGCCCTTGGTTAAAAAAGAAGCGATACTACAGCGACAAGATGTTATTGATTTATTTTGTAAGGATTTAGCGCTGGTAAATGTTTTAGAGCAATTATTGTCTCACGTGGGTGATGTGGAACGAATCGTAGGACGTATTGCTTTACAGCGGGCATCACTGATTGATTATAGTGCGTTAGCCAAAACATTAACAATTATCCCTCAATTTAAAAATAACATACAACATTATAAAGATGTGTTTTTACTTCGCATAATTATTGATCATTTAGGTGAATTTAAGGCATTATCTGATGTATTACAACGAGCACTTCATGAAGAAATATCATCAGACTGTATAATTAAGCTTGGATTTGATGAAAAGTTAGATCAAATGCGCCTTCTTGTTAATAATAGTAATGAACAAATTTCAGCATTAGAAGTTCAAGAGCAAAAAGAGACAGGAATTCAATCGTTAAAAATCCGTTACAATGCAATTCAAGGTTATTATATAGAAGTTACCAATGCTAATTTAAATTTGGTTCCTGTTGGATATAAACGTTTACAAACATTGGTTGGCCGAGAAAGATTTATTACTCCCGAATTACAACGATTGCAATATGGTATAGAATCTGCTCGTAAAGATATTATAAGTTACGAGCAATCATTGTTTGAAGGTATTAAAAAAGAAATTTTTGAATATATCTCAGCGTTACGAAAATCTGCTCATGCAATTGCTCATATTGATGCGTTATTGTCTTTAGCGCGGTTAGCATATGATAATGGATATGTGCGACCTCAGTTTAATGAAAACCATGATATTATTATTATTAAAGGACGTCATCCAGTAGTAGAGCAATCATTAACGTATTCGTTTATTCCTAATGATACTTATTTAACTGATGACCAGCGGTTGTGGATTATAACTGGTCCTAATATGGGTGGCAAATCAACCTATTTACGGCAAGTGGCATTGATTTGTGTCATGGCACATGTTGGCTCATTTGTTCCTGCAAGTAGTGCTCATATAGCTTTACTTGATCGTATTTTTACGCGTTTGGGGGCAAGTGATAATGTTGCAGAAGGAAAAAGTACTTTTTTGGTTGAGATGGAAGAAACAGCCAGAATTTGCACGGAAAGTACTGAAAAAAGTTTGGTTATTTTGGACGAAGTGGGCAGAGGAACCAGTACTTTTGATGGTTTAGCTATAGCTCAGGCTGTTATAGAATATATTTTTACGGTAATTGGAGCACGGTGTTTATTTGCGACTCATTATCATGAATTAACGTATTTGCCGCAGACCTATCCAGAAATTGCCGTTTATCAGGCTGCAAGCAAAAAAACTGAGACGGGAATAGTGTTTTTATATGTTATTATGCGTGGGATAGCGGATGGTAGCTTTGGTATTGAAGTTGCAAAGCTGGCTCATTTGCCGGAAAAAGTCATTGCTCGGTCCCGTCAGTTGGTACAAGAATATGGGTATGGCGCGGTGCCACATTTAGAAAAAAATAAAAAAAATGTTGTAGTAATGGATGAAAATAATGGTGAAGTGGAAGCACTAAAGCTTGAAAACAAGAGGTTGTTAGAGGAATGTATAAAAGGACAAAAAATTAAAGCGTTGTTGCAGAACGTTGATTTTGATACATTATCTCCTAAGAAAGCTTTTGATTTACTATGGGAATGCCAAGGGTAAGTAAAATAGATAGGTTTTACTGGACGCTAGGCCCTTTTTCTGGTACAGTAGGTATAAGAAATTTTTATTTTCCAGATCGAAAATATGTCAATTTGTAGGGAAAAATCTGATGGTACATCAAGAAAAATACGATAAATACGCAATATTTGCAAACGGTGGTAAGCAGTATCAAGCGATTGAAGGTAAAACTGTTTCTATTGAAAAAATAGAAGGTGAAGCTGGCGATAAGTTTGAAATAAATACTATTTTATTTCGTAAATTAGCTGAAGATTCATTTGAAATAGGTCAGCCGCTGGTAGACGGAAAAATTATTGCAACTATTGTTAAGCAAATGAAAGATCCTAAAGTAATTGTGTTTAAGTTTAAAAGACGTAAAAAAGTTCGTGTTAAAAACGGACATCGTCAACCTAAAACAATTATTAGAATCGATTCAATAGCGTAATTGTTATTAAAATAAGTTGAAAGAGACCTTTTTATAAAGGTCTCTTTTTTTTTGTTTGATTTTGTTTTGAGGCCGTAAAGGCCTTTTTTTTGTCGCTATTGATTTTCAAACTGAAAATAAAGTATGCTTTTTAACAAAGATTGTTATAAGAGTTGTAACAGGAGCTTTCTGGATGAAAATAACAAAAAATATTAAAAGAAATAGGGTTTATTTTTTTATGGGGGTGGTGTGGATTGTTTGCTCGGCAAATATTGTGGCTATGAAAATTTCAGATGCTGCAAAGAGAGAAAAATTGGCTCACATAATGGTTGCGCGAAAATTTAAAAAAGAGGGTTATAAGCATAAATCAGTAATATTAGGATTAGACCAATATTTTATTGGTCCAAGCAAGAGTGAGTATGGAGTGGTTATTACAAAGCAAGCATTAGACAAAAGCGGTTTTTTAAAGGGGCTTAGTGAGATTGTAGCTCAGGATCAGGAAAAAAAGATTCCTTTAGAGGGTTTTTCATTGTCCCAGATAAAGTTAGTGTGCGATCTTTTACAAACAGGTCAGATTAAACAAAATCTTTCTTTAAGCGCACTGATAGAAAGTAGTGAAGTTTTTAATAGGTTTAGTATAGATAATGATAGTATAAAAATACTTTTTTTAGAAATACAAAAAGCTACTGTACGAGAAAAAAAAGATATAGTAAATATTATAAGAGAATTACCTGAAGACTTACAAAGATTGTTCATTGTTGGTGAGATTACGGATTATTTAAAGCGTTTTATTATAAAAGGGAAAAAAAAATATTGTCCTGTTAATAGTAATTTTACCAATATGGCAAATATACAGAGATTGCTATTTGTTGATAATGCTACTATTATTGCTTCATTTAATGAAGACGGCGGGAATTACGAGTCAATTGGATTATGGTATGATTGTGATCCAAGCAAAACAAATTATACATCGGACTATCGCTCTTTTGGGAAAGATGGAAACGATAAACAGTGGAAAGAAATAGCGGTAAGTGCTGATGGTAATAAAGTTATTACAATTGGTACAACTAAGTTTTTTTTGTGGGATAAAATAAAAACAGACGAACCAGTTGTTATGTCATTTGGCTCAGCAGAGAAATGTAAAAAAGTAGCATTTAACTTACGGGCAGATAGGGTTGTTTCTGTTGGATCTAATAATGAACTTTGGTTATGGGATATTACAAATCCATTCGCTATTGTTTTTACGTCCCTTTCCAGTTCTACCATAACAAATCAGTCTATTAATGCGGTAGTTTTTAGCCCGGATGGTACCAAAATTGTGTCTGCGGGAAAAGAGTTGATATTATGGGATATAAACAATCCAGTAAATTCCAAAGTTATTAGGACCTTTAATCAAGAAGCTCAGGTTGTGGCAATAAGTCCTGACGGTAACAAGATTGTTTCTGATGGAGATGGCCTTGCGTTATATGATATAAAAAATGTAGATAATATTATTTCTTATTCTTTTATGGATAATCCAGTAGCAATGAAATCAGTTATATTTAGCACCGATAGTGATCAAGTTTTTTCTTGCTATGCTTCACCTGAAGGATTTGGTAGTTATCGTGATCCTGTTACTATATTTACCATGTGGAACATAAGAAATTTAGTCCATGGAAATAAAGAAAATTTAACTTTTGAGAACCTGGTAATAAAAGAAAAAAGTGATATAGCGGTATTTAGCCCTCAAGGCAATAATTTAGCTATACAGGATGTAACAAATTATATTTTTGTGGTGTATGGTTTGTTTACTGATGAGGAAATTAAATTGATAAAAGATGTAGGAGGTTGGAATATTGATGATTTATTATCCTTGTATAAATTTTTAAAATCATTACCAACAATTGGATTTATACAGATTGAACAATTGGCAAAAGAGCTTTCTGTGCTATCATCCGAAATACAGAGCTTATTGCAAAAACTTTTTCCGGTACAACGATCACGGGGTTGGAGTTTAGTTTCAATGTTTGATATATATCCTACTTCAAAAATTGTAGATGACGAAACTTCATTCTTTAAGAAATATTTTAAGTTCTGACAACGTTAAGATGTAGGAATAATATTTTTTAAAATTGAGTAAATTTAAGAGACCTTTTAGAGAATTGAAAGAGGTCTAATGGACAAAACGATTATTTTATTAAAATATTTTATCAGATTTTTTCTTTAAAAACTCTTTACTAAGAAAAGTTAGGGTGCTATCTTTTCTTAGTGACGGAGTCTAAGAAAAGATAGGATAAAAAATGAGTTTGAAAAATAGATTGGGGAAATATGTTAAACAAGCAGTAGCTGGGGAATATTATAGTTCTTATATTCCTAAAAATTTACCTCCAAATCCCTTGTTACAAATGGATCAGCTCTATCCTATGCTGAATAAAGCTATACAAAGTGTTACTGAATTAAATATTCTTGCTAAGGCGGTGCCCAATAAGTCCCTTTTTATGTATATGTATGTACGGAAGGAAGCATTGTTATCTTCTCAAATAGAAGGAACTCAGAGTTCTTTTACTGATTTAATGTTATTTGAGCATTCTCAAAAACCTCAGGTAGCTTTGGAAGATGTAGAAGAAGTATCACACTATGTTGAAGCGATGCAATATGGGTTAAAGCGAATTAAAGAAGATGGTTTTCCTTTAAGTTTACGTTTAATACAAGAAATTCATGGAGTTCTATTGCGAGGTGGGCGTGGTATGCATAAAAGTCCAGGAGAATTCAGAGGATCGCAAAATTGGATAGGAGGTTCTCGCCCTGGCAATGCTTTATTTGTTCCGCCATCAGTTGAATATTTAAAAGAGTGTTTGTTTGACTTAGAGAAATTTTTATATGATGAACAATTTTCATATCATATTCTTATAAAAGCAGGGTTAGTGCATGTTCAATTTGAAACTATTCATCCTTTTTTAGATGGAAATGGTAGAATAGGTCGATTGCTTATTATTTTAATGTTATGTGAAAATGGTTTTCTTTCTGATCCAATTTTATATCTCAGCTTATATTTAAAACAGAATCGTAGGTTATATTACGATTTACTACAGCAAGTAAGAGAAAATGGAGCATGGGAAGCGTGGTTAGAGTTTTTTTTACAAGGGGTTGCTACTACCGCACAACAAGCTTGCCTAACAATAGAAAAAGTTAATGATTTATTTATTGAGGATATAAAAAAAATTGAATCTTTGGGTAAAGCACGTTTTTCAGCGATTACTGTTTTTGAGTATCTAAAGAAATTACCGCAGGTATCTGCAAGTTCTCTTGCGCAAGATCTTGGTTTGTCAGTGCCTACAACAAGAACGGCTTTGGAGCATTTACAAGATTTAAAAATTATTGAAGAAATTACCGGTAAAAAGCGTGATCGAACATACATATATAAAAAATATCTTGCTATTTTAGAACAAGGAACTGAGCCCTTATAATTAATAAAATTTATAATGTGGTAAGTTGTTCTAAATTTAAGAGACCTTTGAATGGGTCTCTTTTTTTTATAATTTATAGTTTGGTAAGTTGTTCTAAATTTTTGTTTTGTCCGGCAAAAAGGAGTTTATCTAATTCTTTTATAATATAATCAGGGCCGATAGTGATAATTTTTTCTTCTTCTTTTTTACCAATACAGTGGACGCTATATTCTTCAAAAAAATTTAAATCACCAATAGATTTACCAATAAATTGTTGAGGGGCAATAATGTTGCTGACCGAAAAATTTTTGGCTAAACGGGTAACGTCAATAAATGGTGAGCTGAGATTATCAGCAAGACGGACACCGATTTCTTTTTCTGGTAAAATAACACGATCTGCGCCTACCAGGGATAATATTTCTTTATTTAAATCATTAGTTGCACGCGTGATAACGTAGGGTGTTTTAAGATGTTTTTTAAGCAGTGCGGTAATTAAAATTGATTGTGAAGTATCTTCTCCCATGGCAACAATAACGGTATCAAATTCATCAACTCCAACGCTGCGTAGCGAGGCTTCATCAGTGACATCTATAACAATTGCGTGCGCTACTAGATCGCGAATAGATGCAACAATAGATTCATCACTATCTATTGCTAATACTTCCATTCCGTTTTCTGATAATACCGTAGCAACTTGATAACCAAATCTTCCCAGTCCAATAACACAAAATTTCATTTTTATTCCTTTAATTTTTTTAATTAAATATTTCATAGGGGCGATATAAATTTATCCGAGCATTACCCGTTCTTCAGGATAGGAAAACTCAATAGTTTCTTTTCTTGTTTTTAATTTAAGGCCTAAAATAAATGTTAATGAACCGATGCGGCCAATAAACATTGTGGTCATGATAAATAACTTACCAAGAGTAGATAACTGTTCTGTTCCTTTAAGAGAGAAGCCAACATTGCTAAATGCGGAGATTGTTTCAAAAAAAATATCTAAAAATGTCCAATTAGTTTCTGTTAATAAAAGGCAAAAGGTAGTAAATAAAATCCAACCCATACTAAGAAATACGATCGCTATTATTTTATATATTTGATCCAAGGGTATTTCTCGTTCAAATATATTGACTGAAGTGCACCCATTAATAGCAGATTTAATAGTATTTAAAAATAATATAAAAGTAGTAATTTTAATACCACTGCCTGTTGAGCCTGGTGCTGAACCAATAAGACCAATTAAGAGAATAAAGAAAATTGTAGCGGGATGAAAATCGGTAATGGTACCAAGAATAAAACCACAACTTTTAAATGATATAGCATGAAAAATAGTATTAGCGAGTTTAAGTGGAAAAGAGAGAGGTGCCAATGTATTATTATATTCTAATACAAAAAACATTATCATACTTGTACATAAAAGAGCTGCGGTACCATATAAAATAATTTTGCTGTGAAGAGAAAAGCGATACATTTTTTTAGAAAAAAAATAAGCTCGGCAGCGTAGCATAATTTCATGCCAGGTAATAAATCCTAATCCTCCAAAAAAAGTTAAAAAACTTGTTGTTGCAAGAAAAAGATAATTAGTGCTGTATCGTTGTAAATTTTGTTCTGTTAAAAAATGAAAAAAAGATATTCCGGCATTACAAAATGCTGAGACTGAATGAAACAATGAATAAAAAAGAGCGCTTTTAAAAGAGTATTCTGTTTTAAATATAGAGTAAAAACTTAATGCTCCAATAATTTCTAAGGTAACGGTTGAAGCAAAGGTAAAGATAAGTATTTTTTTGATATTTTGCCAAGAATCAAGTTCCAAAAGTTGTCCTGCAATAAGTCGTGTGCCCAGCCCTAAATCAATGAACAGTGAAATAATAAAAAGGCTCATGGTTGCCAGTCCTAAGGCTCCTATCTGCATGAGTGCAAGGATAATCGCTTTACCAAAAAGGGTAAAATTGCTGAGTGGTAAAGTAAAAAGCCCCGTGACACAAGTTGCAGAAGTTGCAGTGAATAGTAAATCGATTAAAGGCATTGGTTTTATACTTGCTAGCGGTAGCGCAAGTAAAAATGTTCCACCTATAATCAGAATTAAAAAGGAAAAAATAATAATGTGGGCAGGGGATATATCAATTATTTTGTTCTTACTCATGTATAAATACCTTTTTCTAATTTCTTATAGGTTGTAACATGCTGGTAAGGTATAATTCAATTGTTTCAATATTTATACGTTCTTGTTTAAGTGTGTCTCGATTGCGTACGGTAACACAATTATCATTTAAGCTATCAAAATCATAGGTAAAACAAAGAGGTGTTCCAATTTCATCTTGTCTACGATATCGTTTACCAATAGATCCAGATTCATCAAATTCTACATTAAAACCAGCATTGGCTATATGTTCATAAAGTGGATACATATTACCACTTAATTTTTTAGTAAGTGGTAAAAATGCGGCTTTTATTGGTGCAATAGAAGGATGCAATTTGAGAACAGTACGTTCCTCTCCGCCCAGCGTATCATTATGATATGCATCAAAAAGTACTGTTAAAAATAGTCTATCTGTTCCAACTGAGCATTCAATCACATTAGGCATATATGATTTTTGTGTTTCTTCATCAAATAATGATAAATCTTTACCAGAATGTTTGCTATGTTGAGTTAAATCAAAATCACCTCGATGAGCAATTCCTTCAAGTTCTTTCCATCCAAAAGGATATTCATATTCAACATCACTTGTTTGTGATGAATAATGAGACAGTTCATCTTTTTCATGTGCTCGCAGACGAATACGATTCATGGTAATACCAATTGATTGATAAAAAGCCAGGCGTGTTTTACTCCAATAATCAAAAAAAATAGATGAACTTTCTGCGGTACAAAACCATTCAATTTCCATCTGTTCAAATTCACGCATACGGAAAAGAAATTGTTTTGGTGTAATTTCATTACGGAAAGATTTTCCAATTTGTGCAATGCCAAAAGGTATTTTTACACGATTGGATGTCATTACATTTTTAAAATTAATAAAAATAGATTGTGCAGTTTCGGGTCGTAAATATGCAGGAGAACTATTATTGGACACGGCACCAAGCTCTGTTTTGAACATCATGTTAAACTGACGGACTGCAGTCCATGCGGTGTGACCACAATGAGGACAAGGTCCTGTTATATCAATATCAGGATCATCAGCACGAAATCGTTTTTTGCACTGAGTACAATCAATCATAGGATCATTAAAATTATCCACATGACCGGATGCTTTCCATATGCTTTCAGGGCCGAGCAACGATCCTTCTAAAAAAAGAACTGTTTTATCGGGGGAAGAAATTGATTTTTTCCACAAAGCACGAAGGTTGTTTTTAAGCGATACGCCAAGTGGGCCAAAATCATAAATACCGTTTAAGCCGCCATATAATTCTGCTGATGGAAAAACAAAACCGCGTCTTTTGCATAAGGCAATAATATCTTCAAGTGTTGGTCTATTGGATGACATATATAAGTCCTCAATTAATTTTAAGTACCTTTTAATGATATTAGGATAACTGTTTAGGTGGATTTTGACAAATTACAACAGAGTCGTGAATCATATTAGGTTAATAGACAAGGTTGTTTTGGTTTTTATTTATTATGTTGTTATACTGACATGCAATTAAAAAAGTAAAGACTAAAGTGTTGATAAAAATAAAAAAGGTTACGCGGCATGGAAGTAAGAGCGAGCATAATAGTAGTTGTAATGGTTATTTTTAGCGCCTTTGTATTTTTTATTTATAGAAATCAGTTGAGATTAGAAAGTCAATGGGAGCAAGCTCAGCAGAAAACTTTTTTTACTTCTCCTAATCAGACTAGTAGGCATGTTGTTGAGAATGTTGTAACAAATATACAAGCATGGCGAGCGGTACAAGATCGTGTGAGAGATACGGTTGTGCAATTGTTTGCCCAAGTTCATGCCATTGATTTATTAGAGCCATATAAAACACCTCAACAAGGAACTGCTTGTGGAAGTGGTTTTTTTATTAGCGATGAAGGTTATTTGATAACTAATGCGCATGTGGTAATGTCTGCTAAAACGGTATGGGGACAAATTCCTTCTTTGGGTAAATGTATTATTGATATGGATGTAATTGGTATTAGTCCCGAGCGTGATTTAGCCTTATTGCGGGTGACTCAACAAGGTCGAGAGCTTATTACTAAGCAATTAGGAGGAATCCCGTACTTGCTTTTAGGAGATTCTGATCTTGTTCGTCGATCAGATGAAGTTCTTGCGCTTGGTTATCCTTTGGGACAACAATTTGTTAAAAGCACTAACGGTATTATTAGTGGTCATGAGCATCATATGATTCAAATGAGTGCAGCTATTAATCCGGGAAGTTCTGGCGGGCCATTGGTTGATATTAATGGAGATGTGATTGGGATTAATTCTTCGGGAGTTGTTGAAGCTCAAAATGTCGGCTATGCAATTCCTTGTAACATCTTAAAAACTATTTTAGATGATTTGCGTGAAGTTAAAATATTACGAAAACCTTTTTTAGGAATCAGGTTTATTAATGGAACGGAGACCTTAACACGGTATTTAGGAAATCCTTTACCGGGAGGATGTTATATTATTGAGACGGTTAAAGGTAGTCCATTGGAAAAAGCGGGAGTTATGCGTGGTGATATGATTTATGAAATTGATGGTCATCCGATTGATATGTATGGAGAAATGGGTGTGCCATGGAGTGAAGATAAAATTTCCATTGTTGACTATTCGTTGCGATTATCAATAGGTGATACTGTTACCTTGGTAGTATTTCGTAAAGGGCAAAAAAAGATATTTACCGTAACATTTAATTTAACACAGCCACCATCTATTCGTACTATATATCCTGGTTATGAATTAATTGATTATGAAATTTTTGCAGGAATGGTAGTGCAAGAACTCAATCTTAATATTGTGCGTTTATTAGCAGAACATGCACCGGGATTACGTAAATATAGTGAGTTAAAGTATCAATCAGAATCCGTGTTAATTATTACCCATGTGTTTCCTGATACACAGTTATATAGAGGACGCAATATGCCATTGGGTGCAACGTTAAATGAAGTCAATGGGGTTAAGGTAAAAAATTTAGCGGAATTCAGGCAAGTGCTCAAGGATGGCGCAACTAAAGAATACTTAACCATAGCAGCAGATGATAATGTTACTCGTGCGGCAGAGAGCCTTTTTGTTGTGCTATCTATGGATAGAATTTTAGAAGAAGAACCACGTATTGCTCGTGATTATCGGTATCAACCATCTGAAACGGTAAAAGAAATATTACGATTGTCGAGTGTAGAAAAAGCGTTAAAAAATTAATATTTTTAAAAAAGTAAATTAATACATAAGCCTCGTTAGTATGCGAGGCTTATGTATTTCGTTTAAATATTAATCATCTGGTTTTTAAAAAAATAGCGATCCTTTTATTCGAATAAAGAAATTTTTTATTAAAAGTAATTACTTGAGAGAATCAATAGAATATGATAATGATGAATCTTTTAATAAGAAATATTCTGTTTTTGTTTTTTCTACTGTAGAAAGAAAAATCAGTAAAAGAAAATAACGTAGAACAGGCATAGAAAATCCTTTTTTTGATAACAATATTTTATTAGTTGTATGTAGTAGCTGCTTATTAAAATAATATAAGAGTTTTTGTTTTTGCAAGCAAAAAACTTATTGCTTTATTAAAAATTTGTTATACAGGCAGCATCAACTAAAACAATAGAAATCATCATAAGATTATTTGAGTAATTGTATAGTGTAATAAAATGTTTTGTGGAGTAAAAATAATTTTTGTAGAAAATAAAAATGCATTATTGATATAAGTAAAAAATGCTTATAAGTATGTTAATTTTTAAGAGAGAGTATCCTTATGAAAAAAATAGCAATCAAGAATGCCTCCATAATTATTTTAATATGTCTTTTTACCATTCAATCGTTAAAATTACAAGCAGCTCCCTTGCCGGTATTACTTCCTTTAGAGCAATTAATTTATATGCAAGATCCTTACTGGATAGAGGATGTTAAACAAGCAAATGCTAATATTAATCATTTTATGGAACCTTTAGATACGGTTAATTATACTGATTATCGGTATGTAGGTTCACATAATGCATTTACTGATCCTCATTTTTTTAAAATAGCGCGGCAACAAGATCAACCGGTATTAGGACAATTAACGTATGGTGTGCGTGGCTTAATGTTTGATACCTATGATTGGAATCAAGGGTGGCCGTTTGCTCTTGTTGGTCCACGAGGTACAGCTGTTTGTTTATCACATGATGCTCCTGGTTTTGTTGCGTTAGTGCAAAAAGGTACTTATCAGTATCAGTCGTTAAAATATGAATTACGACGTGTTGTAGAATTTTTGAGAGTAAATCCAAAAGCGGTGGTTACTATTATTTTAGAAAATTATGCTAATACATTAATCTCTACTCGCGCGATAGAAGATGTAATGATGATTGAAGCTAAATACAATGTGCTATTAAGACCATCCGATTTAATAGCAAATCAATGGCCAACTTTGGGGTGGATGAGAGCTAATAATAAGCGATTAGTTATTTTTACGCAAAAAGGGAGCGATACTCAATCAACTTTTCGTCAATTTTCTTACATGGTTGAAAATAAATATGATACAATTGATGAAGTTGAATTATGTACATTGCGTCCTGAATCATCCGGTAACAAGTCTCTTGTTGCCTTTAATAATTTTAAAAGTATAGGTATAACGGCACCTGTTTTACTGACAAAAGAAGCAGTTGAATACGAGACAGCTCAGCGTATTACTACCAACTGCCAAGCAAAAAATTTTGCGAATGGTAGACTTTTTAATGGTTATTGGGTTGATCGCATAATAGATTCATGTAATTATCTTTATGCAAATGGAGAAGAAACTATTTTTGAATATGTTAATGATTTAAATGCAAATCCTAATAAAACAATGCCATAAAAATAAAAAGTGTCTAATAAATCAAAAGGAGTGTTATGAGGCTACGATTATTTTATGTAATAATGCTGAGCGTAATATTTTTAATGCCTATTGATGTTTTAACAAAACAAGTTTATAAAGGTCATCAAAAAGAATTTGATTATATTATTGTTGGTTTTGGTTCAGCTGGAGCTATTCTTGCGCGAAAACTTTCTGACGATTTTAAAACGAGTGTTTTAGTGTTAGAGGCAGGCCCTAATAATATGCAGGATCCTGCTACTTTAGATGCGAATGTTTTAGCCAATTTTGCTAATTTTTTAAAGGTAACATATAATCCTGCTTTTGCAGCTACATATCCTGTTCCTCTTGCCGGCTCATTGTCTGCGCTTACTTATTCAGAAGGAAGAGAATGGGGTGGTTCTGCTGCACATAATTACTTACAAGCAGTGCGACCTGTTCCTGATGATACAAGAGGATGGGTGGCAAATTCTAGAAATTTACAATGGTCGTATCCTAACATATTACCGCTGATGAGAGCTCTTGAAACATATACGCCAAATGGTACCGTTGCTAACCCAACGCAGCGAGGATTTTCCGGTCCTATTTTTATTACACAAAATGTTCCTGTTGATGGTAATGTTTTAGCAAGCGCAACTGCTTCTGTTGCAGGAGCCCCACTCATTTCAGATTACAATGATGCAACGCTTTCCAATGTAAGTACGTTTGCTGTGCAACAATTTATTACACCGGGAATGAATAGTCGTAGAAGTTATTCTGCGTATGAATTTATGACAATCGGACAGCAAATGGATGAAAAAGGTAGAGGGCTTAATGGCAGAAAATGCCGTGTTCTGGGTAATACAGTTGTTATGCGTATTATGATTCAAGAAGGTAGAAATGGTAGTTTGCGAGCTGAGGGTGTTGAATATATACGCAATAAAGCAAGAGGAGGCGAATCTGTTGCTAAGGCCTATGCTCGTAAGAAAGTTATTTTGTGTGCTGGATCAATAAACTCCCCTAAAATTCTTATGTTGTCTGGAGTTGGTGATGCAACGATGTTGAATGATTTGGGAATTGAAGTCAAAGTTGATAATCCAAATGTTGGGGCTAATTTACAAAATCATTATGGTCCATTAGCGATTGTTACTAACTCAAGTGGACCAATTCCTGGGGGGCAATTTGGATCATTTATTGATGAACGTCCTTATATGCCGGCAGATAGTTTACGTCGTCTTCAAATAACAGCAATTGATACGGGAGCTGTTGTTCAGATGATTGGTTTTGTATTGCATCCATCAAGTAAAGGATTAGTAAGTATTGTGTCTAAAGATCCACTTATACCAGCAAAAGTTGATTTTAATATGTATTCGGATGGAGCATTTTCTGTTGTTGGCAGTGATGCATATCTTGCTGTTTCGTATTATAAAATTATTCAAGCAATTGCTGCAGCGGCCGGGGAATCGGTGGTGTTTCCTCGACCGGATCAATATGCTCAAGGTGATGCTGCATTATTTCAGGCTGCATCGAGCATTGAGGGAACTATTATAGCGGATCATATTGCAG
>Ga0070665_100001316_pt1 | contig 29624 bp, 34 predicted proteins | sample KBSS13metaG_FD_65862 | JGI IMG/M metagenome (GOLD analysis project Ga0070665, IMG submission 65862) | Switchgrass rhizosphere microbial communities from Kellogg Biological Station, Michigan, USA - KBS S1-3 metaG | ecosystem: Host-associated > Plants > Roots > Rhizosphere > Soil ... | reverse complement strand
TCTGCAAGTATCGACGGCAACAGTACCAGTTCTTATGCCCGCCCCGAGCCCAATGTCATTATCCCCGCACTCCAATACACCCCAATCGGTGTCCGCTTTGGCACCGGCATTGGTGGCTTTGCAGAGCTTGGCTGGGGTTACAAAGGCATCATCAATGCAGGCTTTTTCATAAAATTTTAAAAAAGTTTTACCCTTTTGTCCAATTAGGAAGCTTTAATTTGTCTTACTGTTTTAAAACCAATTAAAACTTAAGCAAGATGAAAGATTTCCTTTTGATATTCAGGGCCGACTACAATAGCGCAGCAGACTTCTCAGCAGAAGAAGCTCAGGCCATGACCAAGCGCTGGATGGACTGGATAGGCAGCATTGCTGCTCAGAATAAACTCAAAGATCGCGGCAATCGCCTTGAAAATGCAGGTAAGGTGCTACAACCAAACAATGTTATTACAGATGGCCCCTATACGGAGGTTAAAGAGGCTATAGGTGGCTATTCAATTATTACTGCCGATTCGCTTGAAGAAGCGGTTGAGCTGGCCAAAGGTTGCCCTGTTTTTTCAAGGGGTGGCAAAGTTGAAGTTCGTCCCATCAGTATTCTACCATAGCTTTATCATTATCGAAAACCAAAGCCTTTGTAATATTGCAAAGGCTTTCTTTACATGGCAGAAAACGAGCTCATACCACATCTGTTCCGTACGGAGTACCGCAAGATCATTGCGGTATTATGCAAGTACTTTGGCTTTACGCATATAGAGGTAGCCGAAGATATTGCTGCAGATACTTTTCTCTCTGCATCAGAGATGTGGGGTATGCATGGCCTGCCTGGGAATCCTGTTGCATGGCTCTACACTGTTGCTAAGAACAAAGCCAAAAATCTCCTCCAGCGCGAATCCCTGTTCAATCAGAAAATAGTGCCGGAGATTAAACATAGCACCTCATCTTCCTCGCAGCTCGATATCGATCTCTCTGATGCTAATATCAAAGACAGCCAGTTGCAGATGATCTTTGCAGTATGTCATCCTGCCATTCCCGCTGAGGCCCAGGTAGGGCTGGCCTTGCGTATTCTTTGCGGCTTCGGCATCCCCGAGATTGCCAATGCATTCCTTAGCAATAAGGAAACCATCAACAAGCGCCTGCAGCGCGCAAAAGAAAAGCTACGCACAGAGCAGGTGAAAATAGAAATGCCGCCGGCCTCAGAAATCAATAAGCGTATCGATTCTGTGCTTACCACCCTTTACTTATTGTTCAACGAAGGCTACTATTCAGCCTCCGGTGATACATCTCTGCGCGAGGACCTCTGCTTCGAAGCCATGCGGCTCACATACTCCCTGCTCGATAATAAACAAACCAATACGCCGTCCGTCAATGCTTTAATGGCGCTTATGTGCTTCCAGGCATCACGCTTCAAAGCTCGCATGCAGGAAGGCGAAGCAGTATTGTATGACGATCAGGATACCTCCCTTTGGGACAAAGAGCTCATTGCCCGCGGCGAGCATTTTCTCAATCTTTCTTCCGTAGGCAATACCATTTCAAAATACCACATCGAGGCAGGTATAGCATACTGGCATACTAAGAAAAAAGACAGCCATGATAAATGGGAACAGATACTGCAGTTATATAACAATCTGCTCATTATCGAGTATTCCCCCATCGCCGCCCTCAATCGCACTTACGCCCTGGCAAAAGCCAACAGTAAGCAGGAAGCCATCACCGAAGCCGAGAAGCTAAAACTTGAAAACAACCACCTCTATCATGCCCTCCTCGGTGAGTTATACACCGGCATAGACAATATCGAAGCCCTTGCCCATTTCCATCAGGCTCTACAGCTCGCCCACACAGCTTCTGACAAAAAAGTGATTACAAAGAAGATTGAAAATATATCTGTATAATTAGTTTACTGGCTCAACTTTTATGTCATAGCAGTAAACAACTCAATCACATGGAAGATGTAATGACAGTAAACGAAGCTCAGATTCATCACAGCATTGAAGAACGTGTAATTGCAACTCGTAATAAAGATATTAATGCAGCTGCTTTACACTATGCTAATGATGTACTGATATTTGATGTAGTTGGTCCCTTGCAGCACAAAGGCCTCGATGCCATGAAACAACGCTTAGCAGAGTGGTTTGCCACATTTCAGGGCACGATCGGATTCGAGTTAAAAGATATTATCATTATAGCCGATAACAATGTAGCTTTCAGCCGTAGCCTAAACCATGTAAGCGGTGCCCTGAAAAATGGCGGCACTCTGAACATGTGGTGGCGCGAAACCCTCGGATGGCAAAAGTTAGACGGCCAATGGCTGGTAACAAACGCCCACGATTCAGTTCCATTTGATGTAAGTACGGGAAAGGGCTCTACTGATTTAAAGCCTTAACTGAAACTATTATTTAATAACCTTTATTTATTTCATTTTTCTTCCTTTTCCAAGCCTTTAGCTTTTTAAATTGATACCATTTGGGTTTCTTAGCTATTGATTTTGAAGTAGTGTCATGTACCGTCGATTTTGTATAGATAATTGTTGGAACTATATTCTTTTGAGAATCTATTTCTGTATCAGTATTTTGGGGAAAAGAACTGCTATCTGTCAAAACATTTGCCTTTGACTTGTTGTGATTTTTCTTTTTTTGTTTGTGGTGAATAGGAGAATATTGTTTAGTTGGCGTGTCAGGGAATAAATCTGGCTGTTTGACGACATAGTCTTTATTGGATGGAGAAACGAAGAATAATGTCACTATAACGAGAAAACCCAGGATACTAATTCCTACATAAAGCGCATTATTATTACTTTCTTTTGCATTAGTCTTATTTGTTCTTGAATTGCTTTGTGTCTGCTTTGAAGAGTTATAAGAAGTCTGTTTGGGTGGAACATTGGGTCTTGCTTGCGTGTTAGAATCAGACTTTTTTGTATTGTACCCAGATGCAAAATTCGCTTTTTGAAACTCCTCTCTTTTTTTACGAGATGCATCCTCTTCTTTTTTTCTTCTTAGTGCTTGTAGAGCTTCTTCCTCTGCTCTTATTTTGTTATCATACGCACTCTTCTTATAGTCATTCGATAATATTGTATAAGCATAGTTTAATTCTTTAATCCTTTCTTCGTAAAATTCTTCACCATTATTTCTATCAGGGTGAAATTTGAATGAAAGCCTTTTATATGCTTTCTTGATATCCTCTTTTGATGCAGTAGAAGGCACCTCTAATATTTGGTATAAAGTTTTCAAAATAGGTTAATGAACGTACAATATACATTTTTCCATATCTAAAGTGCATATCATTCAACTAATCGTTAACTAAACCAAATGTGCATATCTTAATTTGGGAACCGCCTTTGCAGCATTGTATCTTGCAGTAGATGAGAAAGCTTCATTCGCTATCTGCATCAGCTAATTTGCTAATTATCACACTAGCTAATTAAAGCAAGTTCTTAACGTCGCTGGAAAAACTTCAATTTAGTTTTATACCTAATTATACCTAAAATGAACATCATTATACCCTGATATACCTTCTCATACCACTTTATACCCTTTTATACCCAATTATACCATATAGAAAAGTAACATAAGCCAATCAGGCAAAGGCTTTCAGCCGGTGCGCCAACGCAAAGCAGCCTGTTTTTTATTTTTACTTTTGAATTTGAATAAAAAAAGCTCCCTAGAAAAGGAGCTACATTTTTATTTGATTGGAACTTCTTTGGTTTGAGTTTTTATGTTTCTTTCTTATCCCTGAAAAACGTCAATGTTTTATACAATATATTTTTCTATCTCTCGTCCAATTAGCGGTACCAGGTAGCCAAATTCGTGCTGGCTATTCGTTACCCACGAGAATCTTCTTTCTTCGTGACAGGGCAATGCTTCGAGTATCAGCATGTCTGCCCCCGGTATGCGAATGGTAAAGTATTTATTAAAGGGCATTACCTTTCCCACTACCTCACCTTCGTAGCGTTTACCTTTATGAAAAAAGCGTAGCGGCAATCTTAATATTCGGCTGTCATGCTTAGTGTCCATATCGCCCTGTTTTACTCATATACGAGGGTCTGGTATTTATGGTTTTACATTCCCGTAAAAAAAATCAAACAGCGCATATTGGCGGTTTATGCTGTATGACCTTCCCGGTTAGGGTCATAATGCACAAAGAAGGCTATCCATATAGAGCGGGAAAGGCGTTGGAGCAATGGCTGCAATATGACCAGTAACAAAGCATTCACCCCCAGCCACCAGAAAATGCTATCATCTTTTATAGAAATGCCCAAAGTAAAGTACCACAGCACAAAGAAAATGGCAGTAAACATCACAGACAGTCCATAGCTAACGTAACCGGTCCCGAAATAGAAGCCTGGCTCCAGCTCATACTCCTGGCCGCATACCGGGCAATGCTCCGGCATACGCATGGTAGTCTTTAAGTGATATGGATTAGGGTTCACAAACAGGCTTCCTTTTCTGCATTTTGGACATCTGTTTGTCAACACGCTGGTAAGTAAACCTCGTTCTGCTTTCTTGTTGGTTGCACACATAAATTATAATTGAGTTGCAGCGCCTTCAAAAGAAGATTTTCTGAATTCCTCAGGTGTCATGCCGCAATATTTTTTAAAGAATTTTGTAAAGTATGAATTGTCGGTAAAGTTCAGCTGATAGGCAATCTGGGATATGCTAAGTGACACATTCACCAGCAGTCGCTTTGCCTCCAGCAGTACCCTGTCCCGTATCACTTCCCCGGCAGATAGGCCCAGCAAGTCCTGGCAAAGGGCATTGAGGTGGTTCGGGGTTATGTACAGCATAGCTGCATATTCTTTAGGCAATCGCTTTTCCGCATAGTATTCATCCACCAGCTTCCTGAAGTTGTAAAGTAGTAATAGGCTTTGCTCTGGTATTTGTTTAGAGGCGTTGCTTACACAGCATCTGTTTATAAGAATGAACAGCGACAGGAGCTCTATGCATACCATATCTCTGTTATGCGGTTGCTTGCTTTGCACTTCTTCTATCAGTCGCTCAAAGATATCCTTAGCCTGTTCAAAGATATTTGCAGAAAGTTTTATTACACTGTCCTTAGCCACACCGCGAAAAAAAGGGAACTGTTGCAAATAGCTTTGGTTAGAAAGGAAAGAGCGGAATAGATTTTCTGAAAAGTTAACTACATAGCCGTCTGCCTCACCTTTAAAGTGCCAGTTATGCACCTGCCCCGGTATCATAAAGTAGATTTGTCCCCGTTGTACGGGAAACTGCTCAAAGTCTATGGTATGTGTGCCGCTGCCTTTGGTAAACAACAGCAAATGATAGAACAAATGTCGGTGGGGAGTATGGAAATGAGGATGCCGCTGTTGGTAGGGTGCAAAATGATCAGCTACCACATCATCGCGCATGTTGCTTACCTGCTCTACAGATTGTATATCATATACAGGTATGGTGGCTTTTGCCTTTTGCATATAGCAAAGGTACAGCTATGTATAAATAAGTAATTGTGCTATTTCTTCTTTTAATGGTACTTTTTACCGATTGGTATCTAGACTGTTACAGGCTCAGCAAACCATAGCGGTGCAGTGTATTGATAGGTTTATTATCCCAGAAGAGTTCAAAATCTTCAAGGCCTGCCGCCTCATAGCTTTGCTTCACTTCCTGTAGCGTATAGGTCTTTATATTAGCAGGCGATAGCTGCTGCAGCATTTGGGCAAACCATTGCCCCTCCTGCACACCTACTTTTATATTAAGCGTATCCTGCTTGCCCTGGAAGGTGAGAGAGGCCATCTCCCATTGGTTCCCTTTCTTTGTTTTAACAACGGTTTCAATAGTAGGTGTCTTACCCAGCCACACTATCTTAGCCTGGGGCTTTGATGCAGTAAGCTCATCTTCCTCTATTGCTTTGCTAATATAGTCAGGGGCTACTGTGGTCTTCGGCACTTTGAAGTCAAACCATTTTTGCAAAGGATAGTCGAAGCAGGTAGCGTGCATATAGTTAAATAAAGACTTCTTTAATCCAAAGCTAAACGCTTCATGGTCTGCACCTACCTCGTCTATATGCACAATATCGTTGTTCGCAAATGCACCAATAGCTTCAGTCTGCTTTCGTACGCTGAACTTTTCAGGCTCCAGCCCAACAGGGCTATGTGCTGTCATAGTAAACTGGTGCCAAAATGCAGACTGTAATACACCCGCCTGGAACATCTGGCGCACCATCTCAAGAGAGTCTATAGTCTCCTGCGCAGTTTGTGTCGGAAAGCCGTACATCAGGTACGCATGCACCATAATACCCGCATTGGTGAAATTCCTGTTCACCCTTGCTACCTGTGCCACTGTTATGCCCTTTTGTATCAACTGTAGCAATCGATCAGAAGCCACCTCAAGCCCACCTGATACCGCTATACAACCTGATGCCTTAAGCAACAAACAGAGGTCGCGTGTAAAGCTCTTCTCAAAACGAATATTGGCCCACCAGCTCACCGTAAGCTTGCGCCTGATGATCTCAAGTGCCATTGCACGCATCAGTGCAGGTGGTGCAGCTTCATCTACGAAGTGAAAGCCCGTTTGGCCTGTCTGTGCTATTATCTCTTCCATTCGGTCACAAAGCAGTTGGGCCGTCATAGGCTCATAAAGCTTTATATAGTTAAGAGATATATCGCAGAAGGTGCATTTACCCCAGTAGCAGCCATGCGCCATGGTCAGCTTATTCCAGCGTCCGTCGCTCCACAGACTATGCATGGGGTTTACCACTTCTATAGCAGATATATATTGGTCAAGCAGAAAGTCGCTATAGTCCGGAGTCCCCACCTGGGTTTGTTTATAATCACCGCATGAAGGGTTATCAATATAAACCACCTTATCATCCTTTAATAAGAAGGTACGCTTCAATTCTTCTGTGGCTATTCTGCCTTCCACATATTGTACTAAATGTTCAATAGGTGTTTCACCATCATCAAGCGTTATGAAATCAAAGAACTCAAATACGCGCGTATCCGAGAGCGAGCGTAGCTCGGTATTAGCAAAACCGCCGCCCATTGCCACTTTCACATTAGGGTAGTGCTTCTTAATCCACTGCCCGCAACGTAAAGAAGTATAAAGGTTACCGGGGAACGGTACCGATATAGCAACTAATAGCGGTTGTACAGCTTTCATCCTTGCCGCAAGAATATCTATCAGTATATTGTCAATATAGGTATACTCATTTTGTAACGCGTCGTATAGTTCGTCAAAGCTGTTTGCAGAGCGGCCAAGCTTTTCAGCATACCTGCTGAAACCAAAGTGGGAGTCCACACATTCCATTATCAGGTCCGAAAGGTCCTCCAGGTACATGGTAGCCAGGTGTTTCGCTCTATCCTGTATGCCCATGCTGCCAAACGCCCAGTTCAAATCATCAAGCTGTGCAAAGCGGCTAGCTTCCGGCAAAAAATTACGCTTAGCTATAAGATGCGCCATGGTAGGGTTCTTACCTTGCAGAAAGCCAACAACATCATCTATTGTCTGTATATAGTCATCCTGCAGCGTAATTATCCTCTTAGCGTTCTCCGATAGCGTTTCAACATCCGGGTTCAACTGCGAGAACAACTTCAATAGGCCTTGTTTGCAGAATAAAGATAAAGTTACCTCTATACCCAAGTCCGATTGAAAGGAGGGAATATGTTTGGTATTTAAAAAACCTTTCAGGTATGCGGTAGCCGGGTAAGGCGTGTTTAACTGCGTAAAAGGAGGAGTTATTAAATAAACAGGGGCACTCAAATGAAAACTATTTAAAATGCAAAAATACCTTAAATAATGTTAGCAAAAGCCCAATGCTCGGCTATTTGCAGCACTTAAACCTTATCAGTGCCATTTTAGCTATTTTTGCCTCCAATTCATAAAACATATAATGGCAACAACAAAAATTACGGTAAACAGTAATGGCTCTTTAAGGGTAGAAGGAGATATTGAAGTAGTAGATAAAAATGGTAATGTATATGATCTTGGCGGCAGGCAAATAGTTTCTTTCTGTCGTTGTGGCCAGTCCAAAAACAAGCCTTTCTGCGATGGCTCCCACAAAGGCCATTTTGAGCATGAAGCAGTAGCGTTTAACCTGCCTCCTAAAAAAGAAGCATAATATCCAAACAAAGCCATTCTGTAGAATGGCTTTGTTTTTGTACCTCTATCTTCAGTCTGCAATACTAAGAATACAGCAAGTGCAGAGTGGCTCCCCATAAAAAGTATTTTTTTAGTTTCCGGTGATAATGACGTAATTTCTTACACTATTAGTAACAAATGGAAAACAAACAACTGGAACAAATATATCGCGAGACCTTTCCTAAAGTGGCCAGGCTAGTAAAGCAATTGGGAGGTGACTTGTCCGCTGCAAAGGACATTTTTCATGATGCATTGATTATCTATCTTGAAAAATGCCGGGATAATACCTCGTATATACATACCTCGCCACAAAGCTATATCATCGGCATTGCCAGGATATTATGGACCAGGAAATTTAATGACGAGTTGAAATATGCTGCTTTAGATGATGATGCTGAATTAATATCAGATTTTTATCAGGATAAGGTAAATGCAAAGCCACTGTTACAGCAATTAAGATACGCAGGAGAAAGATGTTTGCAGCTATTGCAAGCTTTTTACTACAAACAATGGCCGGCACAGAAGATTGCTGAAACGTTGAATTACGGTTCTCCTCATTCTGTAAGCGTTCAAAAGTATAAGTGCTTGGAAAAAGTACGTGAACAAATAAAACAAACGGAAGCTTATGAGGAATACATTGCTTGAGGTACAAGAAATAGACCGCTATCTGTTAGGGGAAATGCCGGCTGAAGAGAGTGCTGTATTTCAGGCCAGGATGCTTATTGCTCCGGCTTTAAAGACCAAAGTACGTCATCAGCGTATCGTACATAAAATAGTTAAATGGTTCGGCAGGGAACAGCAACGGAAACAGCTGGAAGCATTGTATGCCTCTTTGTTAAGAGATGAGAAGTTCAAACAAGAAATAGAAATAATCTTTAAATAATATGGCCTCTATACTTATTCCTACCGTGGTAGATAGCTCTGGCCGCGGAGCCTATGATATATACAGTCTGCTGCTGAAAGAACGTATTGTTTTCCTCGGCTCAGCTATAGACGACCAGGTGGCAAACATTATTGTTGCACAGCTATTGTACCTGGACAGTGAAAACAACTATCCCATAAGCCTATATATCAATAGCCCCGGCGGAAGTGTTTATGCCGGTCTTGCCATATACGATACCATTAAGATGCTAAAGGCGCCGGTATCTACAGTAGCCATAGGTGCTACTATGAGTATGGCCACAGCTATCCTTTGCTCAGGCGCAAAGGGGAAGCGTTATGCATTACCTCACGCTACTGTACACATGCATCCTACAGGCGGCGGGGCTAAAGGCTACACAGAAGATGTAGGCATAGCATATCGCGAACAGGAAAGGCTTCAAAATCAATTATTTCATCTTATGGGCAAGCATACTAATCATACCCGGCACGAAATAGAAGAGGTTTTTAAAAGAGATAGGTTTTTAAATGCCGTAGAAGCAAAGAACTTCGGCTTTGTAGATGAAGTAATGGGAGAAACGGATGGGTTATTTTCTACTGATGATATACATATGAAAATTGCTGGCCCAGCAATATATCAATAAGGGGGCTTAGGCATTCTGTATATTGAGTTGTGTGTCTTTACCCGTATCGCTACTTTTCACCTTAGCATTTTTTGTTTTAGGTTTAAGAACCGCTTTTCAAAAAACTCATAAGAAAAATAAGCCACAGGAATAGCTACTATCAGGGTTAACAGGTATAATCCAATAACAAAAATAGTATCATTGATATTAAAAGTAATACCTCTTAGCAGGTAAGCTAACAAGAAAAGAATAGACATATGGTAAGCAAAGAGACCATATGATATTTTACCTAAGAAATTCAATACTTTATTTTCTGTGCTTATAATAGTACGCGGATTGGTACTAACATTAAGGATAAATACAAGAAATAAGATGCTGTATAATTCGCTGTCTGCAATAGAAAATATGTGTATGGCACCAAAGATGAGCGAATAAATTAATAGCGCCCAGCATATCACCTGGGTAATGCGATGATAAATAATAGATAGCAGCCTATGTCTTTCTAAAACTAAGTAGGCACCTATGCCACCTATAGCCATACTGTCTATACGGGTTACATTTACGATTTTGAAAAGAGTAGTGAAGTGTGCATATTGCAATACTATCTTAGTACAAAAATATATGGCAATGATAGCGAGCATTACTCCCAAAATATTTTTTGCCTTATTGATAACAAATGGCCAGAAAGCATAAAACTGCTCTTCCACACCGATAGACCATAGTGGAGTTATAGGATGTAAAATGCCCCTTGCTGCAAAAAAGATATTAGGTATAAAGAAAAGGTAATACAGAAAATAAGCAGTTATTACCTTATACTCAGGGGTAATGCCTCCGTGGATATGGATAATGTAGGCAATAGAAATCATAAGAAAATAAACCGGCCATATTCTCAATGCACGGCGCATGTAAAATTTTCTATAATGGATTTTTTTGAATTTTTCTTTTTCCAACATTAGCAGGTAGGTAATCAGATATCCGCTTAGTACAAAGAATAGGGTGACAGCATGTACTGCTGCGCCTTTACCTATTATGCCTATTGCATGCCTGTGAAAAAGATAAGTGAACTCGTCAGTATGTGCTGCTACTATTATTAGAATCGCTATTGCCCTAATACCATTTAAGCCGGGAAGATAAAATGGCTTTTTAGGCTCTATACCGCCAGGCTTTGCATTTAAGGATGCAAACTTTTTTATTGCTAATGTTAGTGACAATATTATTGTTTATTGATGCAATATTAAATGAGCTTAACAAGATGTCTATATGATTTCGACTGAATAACAGATGATTAACCATGGACTATTAAATAAATAAGATTGCAACTAATTGCTATCTTTTCGATATTTACATTAATAAAAACTATCAATATGTTTATTGGACACTTTGGTGTAGGCTTCGGGGCCAAGAAGGCTGCAACCGGCTTATCGTTAGGGCTGCTGTTTATTGCAGCCCAATTTCTGGATTTACTGTGGCCAACGCTGCTGCTATTGAATGCAGAACATGTAGTCATTGCGCCGGGTAATACGAAATCTACGCCGTTAGACTTCACTGATTATCCGATATCACATAGTTTATTAATGGTGCTGATTTGGGCGATAGTTTTCGGCGCTATTTGCTGGCTGATAAAAAAGAATATTAAGTATGCCGTAATACTGGGTATATGTGTAATAAGCCATTGGGTGCTTGATCTTATTGTTCATCGACCTGACTTGCCTTTATACCCGGGTCATTCTCCACTTTTAGGTTTGGGGCTTTGGAATTACCCTATGATAACAGCGCTTGTTGAAGGGTTAATATTCATAATAGGAGTAACTTTTTACCTGCAAGCGACAAAGGCAAAAAATGGTATAGGCAGGTTTGGTCTCTGGACATTGGTACTGCTACTTGTTTTAACGCACGTAGCTAATATGGTTTCTCCCCCACCTACCACTGTGACTGCTATAGCATGGTCGGCACAACTGCAATGGGTATTTGTACTGCTTGCCTTTTGGGTAGATCATAATAGGATGGTGAGTAAATCGTAATCTCTTACCATAGTTCGACGTCATAATTACTTAACGATTTCGTAATCAGAACGCGGCAGGGCTTGGTATAACTTTGGCATATAAAACACTTGCCAATCTGATTGAGAATGAAGAAATTATACTTTGTATTATTAGGGTTGTTATTTATTTCCGTAGCCTGTACCCATAAGTCATTTACGCCTGCATTAAGTTCTAAAGATACCTCAGCGATAGTGAATCCACCAAAGGATACGAGTACCACTATTGTGGATACGACCGTATGTTTCCAGAGAGATGTGTTGCCAATATTTGTTGGTAGTTGCGCGAAGGCCGGTTGTCACGATGCTGTGAGCCATGAGAAGGGTTATTTATTAACAGATTATGCTCATATTGTTTCTTTTGGGATTGTAAAATTTAATAGTTTAAGAAGTAAATTATATACAGAATGCCTTAGCGGTGCAATGCCGGAATATCCCACCCCAAAACTTGACAGCACACAACTGAGCTATATAAGAAGATGGATAGACGCAGGAGCTCTAAACGATACCAACTGCACAGCTAGTTGCGATACCACTAAGTTTACTTTTGCTGCTTCAATAGCACCCATGCTGAAAACTAATTGTTATGGATGTCATGCATCGTCTGTCGCTGCGTCATCCGGAGATGGTATTATATTAGATACTTATACCAGCGTACAAATCCAGGCATTAAACGGCAATCTTTTTGGTGATCTTAGCCATGCTGCAGGGCATAATTTTATGCCACAAGGAGGAAGTGAATTACCTGCATGCCAGCTTACGCAGATAAAGAAATGGATAGATGCAGGGGCTTTGAACAATTAGTTATCATAGTTACAGAAAATCTACTTCAGAGGAAGAAGCACTAACTGTACTATATAAAACAAAGCCTGTAAATATCCAATCTCTTTTCTTGTCTATAACCAGAGCGCTGCAGGGGTTTAATAGTCTGCTTTGGTCTGCATGACTCCATATACGTCAAAACGGCTTTGCAAGATTGTCTTTCACTGAATAAGCGGTACGTGAAATTTGAAATATTGGCATTCATAATTGCATTGGAGTGTGAACAAAAATTTTTGAATTCCCTTGAGATTAAATGATTTACCCCTATATTTAAAATGCTTATCAAAACAGCATAAATGGAAAATAAAGACCAGGGAACAGGCAGCGTAATAAATACCCAAAAGACGGCAGGCGTGGAACAGGAACTAACAGCCACCAGTGAAGATGTAATAGCCTATGGCAAAACGGGCTCAAGCTCGGGAGCATTGTCGACATTGGTGACTGTGTTTTTCTTCTGGGGGTTTATAGCAGCGGGCAATGGTGTGTTTATTCCTTTTTGTAAGCACTACTTTCAGCTTGACCAGTTTGAATCGCAACTGATAGATTTTGCTTTTTACCTTGCTTATTATCTTGGTGCTTTGTTCCTATATATGGTGGCGACACTGGCGGGCAAGGATATGGTGGCACGATGGGGGTACAAGAACAGCATAGTATATGGCCTTTTGTTTTCAGCATTTGGGGCTGTGGTGATGATAGTGGCTGTGAATGCCAACAGCTTTCCGAGTATGCTGGTGGGCTTGTTTATAGTGGCGCTTGGCTTTTCGTTGCAGCAGACGGCTGCTAATCCTTTTGCGGCATTGCTGGGCGAGCCGGCTACGAGTTCGCACCGTATAACATTAGGCGGTGGTATTAATTCATTTGGAACGACCATAGGTCCTATAGTTGTGGCGCTGGCCTTGTTTGGCACTACACATACCAGCGATACACAAATCAACTCACTGAGCCTGAGTAAAGTAACATTGCTATATATAGCGGTTGGGGCGCTATTCATTATTGCGGCGCTGGTATTTTTCTTTTCTAAAAAGCTACCATCAGGGAAATATGAGACAGGAGCAGAGAAATCGCCTAAGGCTATAACTGCCCTATCGGTAATGACAGTGTTACTCATTGTTGTATTTATACCCATTTTTAGAAGTTACCAGGTGGTGACGACAGATGCTGCCACCATTAATGACCTGGACATGATGCGCCTGAAGTGGCTGCTGGGTGGGCTTGCAGTAGTGGTGGCCACCTTGCTATTCTCTTTATTTAGCGCCAGGCGAAACAGTGAAGGTTGGGGTGCTATGAAGTACCCGCAACTGATACTGGGCATGCTGGGCATACTTACCTACGTAGGAGTAGAAGTAGCTATACAGAGCAATATGGGCGAACTACTAAAACAGCCTGAGTTTGGTGGATATACATCATCGCAGGTGGCGCCTTTTATTTCTATGTACTGGGGCAGCCTGATGATAGGACGCTGGGCAGGTGCAATAAAAGTTTTTAACCCAAGCGCCGGGCTGAGAAATGTGCTCATGTTTGTGCTGCCGCTTGCTGCCTTTGGCGTGGTGCTGGCTGTAAATGCCATAGCGCAAAACGATATAACACCGCTAAGATGGTATGTGGTATGTGTGCTGGTGCAGATAGTGGCCATGCTGGCAGGGAAAGATAAACCAGCAAGAACGCTGCTTATATTCTCTGTACTTGGTGCTACTGCTATGATACTTGGTATTTTTAATACCGGCTTATTTGCTGTATATGCCTTCCTGAGCGGAGGACTTTTCTGCTCTATAATGTGGCCGAGTATTTTTGCGCTTGGTATAGCCGGGCTTGGTAAACATACATCTCAGGGGTCTGCATTCCTGGTGATGATGATATTAGGCGGTGCGCTTATTCCGCCGATTCAAGGAAAGCTTGCTGATATAGTAAGCATAGGCATACACAACTCATACTGGACCACGGTGGCTTGCTTTGCATACCTGGCAATATTTGCGGTGGCAGTTAGGGGTATCTTACGCAGGCAGGGAATTGATTTTGACAACACGATAGGCGGAGGGCACTAGTCGTTAATTGAAAAGTCAAAAGGGAAAATGCCTGCGTAGCTGTGAAGGTATAATTTCAGAAAAATTTACCGTTTTTATAATTTTTGGCTGTATGCCTTTGCCCGGAATGATTTCAGCGGATTTGGCGAAGGTATAATTGGGTATAAAAGGTATAAAGTCAATTCAAAATTGAAAAATCAACATTAAAAAATGGTTCGCGCAGATGATCGCTGATGCATAATATTCTAAGCGCAGATATTCGCTGAAGCGCTAATGTGACATTTGCCGAGCATTTTTTCTTTTAAGCCATTTCTGAACGACGATACTCTGAAAGGCTTGCTACTACTATGTTATTATGCTTTTGTGGAAAGTAACATTAGCGGGCAGAAGTACGCAAAAATGTCCCAAAATGTCGCATTTGTAAAAGTATAAAGTAAAAAAGTGCCTAATAAAAAGACTTATCTAAATAAGGGTTTACAGTATGTCAAAGAACTTAAATGCAATTGCATCCTGGGTGAGCTAATTGCATGTTTTCAGGAGATGTCTCCCTTGCCGTCGACATGACGGGCCTGATTGGGCAAGGTACTATTTTCGAAAGGCGGTTTCCAAATTAAGATATCAACATTCCATATTACATTTATAGGAATGAATGTAGTAAAGCGAATAATAATAATAGTCATTATCTTTTTAGGATTGATCTATGGCATTTTGCTTGTTTTTTTCAGGAAGAGCTATAATCACTGGGAGATAAGCGGGGGAACCAAAGACAGTATAAACTGGATACCCTTTGTATGGCGTGGAGATTCCCTGGGTAATAAATATTATGAACATGCGGCCATGTTTATTCCCTTACATATTGCGGGCATTCGCAGACAAGTATATTTTCAATTTGACCTGGGATCGGACTACACTATTTTTTATGAGTATAACACTCAATCGATATTAGGCAATGCAAATAAGGATAGCTTCAATATTAAAACAGTATCGTCTTTTCCTTTCTTTTGGAAAAAAGCGAAAGAGATAAGCAATGTAACTTTATACCTTAATAAACAACGAGCATTCAATAAACATTGTTTTGTGATACAGGGATATGGGACGGGGACAGCGACTGACAGCATAAAAGACCAGAATAGCTTTATGCTACTGGGCACAATTGGTTCAGACTTTTTTCAGGATAAAATACTTGTTATAGACTATCCAGGGCAAAGGTTTGCTATTTGTAATGATCTGCCGAAAGGTTATATAAACTTCTGTGCAAGGATAAAACTTGATAAAAACGGCGGCGTAATACTGCCAATGAAGTATAAAGGGAAAGACCTAAATATATTTTTTGATAATGGAGCGAGTTTATTTCCATTATTGATCACTGAACAAAACATCAGCAAATTTGATACCGGCCCGGATATAGATACTGTACCGATAAGCTCATGGGGAGTGACACACAACGTGACAGGCAGGATGCTGCAAGATAGCTTTACCCTTTGCGGCATTAAATTTCCTCCCAGGGAAATATATGTTAATCATAGCGGGTTGGGCATTGATAAACATACTGACGCAACCACCGGCAATGCTTTGTTTGAACACAATATTATTGTGATTGACTTTAAGCATAAACGATTTGGGTTGAAATAGCCATTGTTCAGGTACCAGTCAAATAGAATGGATTTATTAACGTGATGCCAAAATATAACCCTATAAAATATTTTTACCTTTGAGTGTCCCTCTCAATTAAATGAGCTTGTTATTGGGTATAGTTCAAACATTCAATAACAATTTAAAATCAAAAAAAATGAAAGAGTACATCCTTCTTTTTAGACATGAAAATGCGAACGGCAAAGTATCTCCTGAACAAATTCAGCAATGGATGAAGCAACAAATGGATTGGGTAAACGGGATAGTTGCAAAAAACAAATTTGTGAGTGGAACAGGATTGCTATTTGATGATGCAAAGGTTGTCGATCATAAAAAGCTTGTTACAAATGGGCCATTCGGAGATATTAAAGAGACGCTTGGCGGCTATATTGTAGTAAAGGCAGAATCGGCAGAAGAAGCTGCAGAATTTGCAAAAGGTGCGCCGATTTTGCAAGGTGAGGGCAATACCGTTGAAGTTCGCCAGATCGTAACACATTAAACTAACGATAAAGCTCCCCCAAAGGAGCTTTATCTTATTGCAGCAGAAAATGAATGAAAACGATATAATTCCTCATTTATTCAAGACAGAATACAGTAAAATGGTAGCTGTACTTAGCAAATCATTTGGTCTTGAATATATTGAAACAGCAGAGGATATCGTGAGTGAAACTTTTTTGTCGGCGCTGGATAACTGGCCATATAAAGGAAAACCTCAAAACCCTACCGCATGGCTATACACCGTTGCGAAAAACAAATTAAAAAACCATCTTGCCAGGGGCAATACCTTCCATAAAATAGCAACAGAACAGCTTACCGGCAAAAGCCAGTTTGATGAAATTGAAATTGATTTTTCAGAAAAAAATATTTCGGATAGCCAGCTTCAAATGCTTTTTGCCGTATGCCATCCATCTATTTCAACTGAAGCGCAAATCTGTCTTGCATTAAGAATACTTTGTGGCTTAGGATTAAGTGAAATCGCCGATGCATTTTTATCGAACAAAGAAACGATTCATAAAAGACTACAACGGGCAAAGGAAAAATTATATTCGGAAAGAATAAGGATGGAAATGCCTGATGACAAAGAAATCAATGAACGGCTGAACACCGTTATTCAAACAATATACCTTTTATTTAGCGAGGGATATTATTCAGAAAGCAACAATTCAATTATTCGTAAAGAGCTTTGTATCGAGGCGTTAAACCTAGCTTATTTGCTACTGGATAATCCACTCACAAACAACCATACTTCAAATGCCCTGATGTCTTTAATGTGCTTTCAAGCATCGCGTTTGGAAGCAAGGCAAACGGAAAACGGAAACATAGTGCTATATGATGAGCAGGATAGAACACTTTGGGATAGGGAATTTATAGAAAAGGGATTTTATTATCTACAGCAGTCGTCCAAATGGGAAATTACATCAGCATACTACATTGAAGCAAGCATTGCTTATTGGCATACAGTGGACAATCACAATCCCGACAAATGGACGAGCATTTTGAAATTGTACGACGTTCTGCTGCTGGCGAATAAGTCGCCAATAGTAGCTTTAAACAGGATCTGGGCATTTTCGAAAGTTCATGGCAATTTGTCGGCTCTTGAAGAAGCCAGGAAGCTGGACTTGAAGACAAATAATTTTTATTTCATTCTTTTAGCAGAATTATACAGACCAATCGACAATGCTAAGGCAATCGAGTACTTGACAATGGCACTACATACTTGTAAAACAAATACTGAGAAAGAGATGATACAAAAGCAGATCAGTGAATTGAATAAAAAGGTTGGGATGAAATAGTTTAAATAAGTTTTGTCGAAACAAAACTTATTCCCAGCAATATAATCTTTTAACGCTGATGCAGGCAAAGGCTGTTACCATCAAGGTCTTTAAGCCAGGCAAATGTGCCCCAAGGGGTATCATCGGTCTTTCCTACCTCTATTCCTTTTGCCTGTAACTCTTTAATCTCTTTTTTAATATCGTCTGTTTCCATTATGATGCCCTGAAAGTTTGCCAGTGATATGGTTGTTTCTTTGCCAGGCAATCCCATTTGCAGCCAGGTTTCGCCGTGATGTGACGGGGCTTCCATTATTAATTCAAAACCCAGCTTCAGATAAAATTCTTTCGCTTTTTGCTGATCGGCTACGGGGATCATTATGATTTCTACCGCTTTCATTATTATAATATTTAAGTTTAGTTGATAGTGCGAAGCTACATGTAAGATTACAGAGGAATGCAGGGTAAACACGACAATCTTATATGTTGATTGCGACAGGGCTTTACCTTATATTTATATTATGAAGCATGTTTCAATACTTGCGCTGAGCGATGCTACGATGTCGTGCATAGATAGCAGCTATCAAATTTTAACACGGGTAAATGATTTTCTCAAATACCAGGGGAAGGCCCCTTTCTATACCGTGGAGATTGTAGGGGTAAAGGAAAACTTACAACTGAATGGCGGACGATACCATATTCACGCGGATAGCACCATACACGAGGTAAAGCAAACAGATGTGATAGTAATACCGCTGACCTGTGGTGATTTCTCAAAAACGTATGAGGTAAACAAAGGGTTTTGTGAATGGGTGCTGCATCAATATGAAAAAGGTGCAGAAATTGTATGCCTGTGTGTGGGATCGTTTTTCCTTGCGTCAACAGGGTTGTTAAACGGCAGGAAGTGTGCCGTACACTGGGCCGCGCGTAATGAATTTGCCGCAATGTTCCCCGGTGTGAATGTAATAGATGATACTATAATAACAGATGAAAGTGGCATATACACATGTGGTGGAGGCTACTCCTACTTAAATATGCTGCTGTACGTGATAGAAAAACACCTGGGCAGAGAAATGTCGATACTGGCATCGAAGATGTTTGAAATAGATATTGAACGAAAGAACCAAAACCAGTTCATGATATTTGTAGGGCAAAAAAGGCATGAAAATAAGTATGTGCTTAATGCCCAGGAGCTAATTGAAAATAACCCTACCGAGACATTTACCATAGATGGAATCTGCGCGAAGTTGGGTGTAAGCAGAAGAACATTTGAAAGGAGATTTAAAGAATGTACCGGTAATTCTATTGCCGAATATATACAGAGAGTAAAAGTAGAATTTGCAAAAGAGCAGCTTGAGTCGAGCGTAAAGACTGTGAATGAAATAATATACGAAACAGGATATAACGATATAGATGCCTTTAGAAGGGTTTTTAAAAAGCATACTGATTTGTCGCCTGTTGATTATAGGAAGAAGTATGGGAGGTAGCGGAGACTACAGGGCTATTTAGATTTGATGTTATTCTAAATTTTTAATCATGGTGTATAACATGCGGGATATTTCTTTGTAGGCGCCGTTTACTTCTAACATTAGTTCAGCCGATATTTCACCTTCATCGTGCAAAAATGTAACTAAACACGAACATTCAAATGCAGAACCACGGGCTGTGACATAAAAATTTTTACGATCCTTATCGCTAAACTTGGCACTGCCCTCTGCTATATTTAATACAATGCTAAGGCTGGCACGGCCTAATTGATCCTTCGCGTAAGGAGGTATATTTTTGTTGTCTTTGAGGAATCGATAAATTTTTGATTGGCGGTATATGCCTTTTTGTATACTTCGAGTTTTTCATAGGGGAACATGGTACAAAATAAAGAAAGTACAGAGAAACAGAAACGAAAATTTAGTGCGGGGAAACAGAAGAGAGCGGAAGGGAAAAAGGTGGAAAACTGTCGTTTTCCACCTTTTTGTGCCCGGGACTGGATTCGAACCAGCACATCCTTGCGAACGCTGCGACCTGAACACAGTGCGTCTACCAATTTCGCCACCCGGGCAGTAATTTTAAGAACTTGGGGTGCAAAGATAAGTTTATTTAGGAATTAGACAAACCCGAAATCATACAATTTCTGTAATTATATAACCATAAGGTTACAGCCCCGCAGTGCCGCATGATCTATGCGGCCGAGGACCTGGAATGTACTATCAGGAGCTAAGGTGCCGATATCATCGGTTGCTATAAAACAGCATGAATGAATATTAGCAAGGTCTATAATATTGAGGCAACCTGTGCCTGTGTGACTAACGTCGAGCGGGTCATTTATATCACGAACCAGGACCTGCATAGTAGTGGCCGGGCTAAAGATACCCTCTGCTCTGGCATAGGCCTGGGAAAGGAGCTCGGTCATGCCGTATTCTGAATGTACCTGTGAGAGCCGCCATTGCTGCTTCAGAAAATCGTGTACCTGCGTGCGGGTCCACTCTTCCCGCCTACCCTTCATGCCGCCTGTCTCCATAACCATAGTATGTTGCAAGTGCATAGGGTGCTGCTCGGCAAAGTCGAGCAGGGCGAAGGTGACGCCAAGGAGCAGCGTGGGCTGTTGCTGTGTCTCAAGCTTCTGCAGTACTTGCCGGAGCTTATCGTATTCATTGAGATAAAAACCGTTAGCAGGGTGAGCGCTTTTCTCCATAAGCACCCTGGCCATGTGTACGAGGGATGAATTGCCCCGCTCCAGGTATGAGGGCAAGAGGGCAATAATGGCATATTGCTCAACAGGACCGTAAAACTGCTCGAAACCCATGAGTAAAGACTCGCGATAAATATGTTCGTCATATATAAGATGACGGCTGGGAATATCACCTGTAGTGCCACTGCTTTCGAAAATCATGCGATGCGCCTGCCAGTCGCCGGATTTGACCTGGTAAGTTTTAAAGAATGAGACAGGAAGAAAGGGGATCTGCTGAATGTTGCTAACAGAAGCCGGGGCTATATGCAAAGCATCTGTAAAGCTGCGATAAAGCGTATTGTTGTGATACTGGTATTGAAATGCAGCGAGCGCAATATCATCAAAGCTTTGGGCGTTAATGTTGTGCAGGTAGCTGCTGTTTATTAAAGAAAAATTGTGAAACACTTTTATTAACTTTGGTATATATGATACGCTATATAGCCTTAATGGCGCTGCTGATGCTTATTGTTACATCCTGTCATAAAAACGACGTGTCAAATATACCAAACATTAGCGCACTAAGCTTACGGCCTAATACGGTAACTGCCGGCTCGAGCGATGATACAGTATTTATATTCTTTCACCTGCAGGATGGCGATGCCGACCTAGGTAATGACCCCAACGGCACGAATTACGACATATATATGACGGATAGCAGAGATGGCAGTGTGCAGGGGTTGTTTTTCCCTGAAATAGACACCAGAATAGAAGACCCTACCAAGGGCATAGAAGGCACCTGTACGCTGAAGCTACTGGCAGCCAACCTGCTACCCCGCCCCGATCATACAAAGGGAGATACGCTGCACTATGACATATATATAAAAGACAGGGCGCAGCATAGCAGTAATCACCTGACGACACCTGATATTTACCTGAAGCCATAAGTGCTGAGCATTATGACGTGATGGTGATATTGGTTTTATCTACCACTTCTTTTATAATATCGTCGAGCTCATTAGTGGATACACGGAGACCATCGAGAATTTCTTTGTTGATGGGGTCTGCCGGATTGTTGTAATTAAACAACTGAGCGAGACCGAGGATATTGGCTACAGGGCCACGCACTTTATGAGACTGTATCCAGGCAATGTCGCGCAGGACTTTGTTTTGAGATTCAATACGCAGTAACTGATCTTTCTCTTCAGTAATATCGCGGAAATATACTGCAAGACCGTCCCGGGCAGGATATGCATTAACCGACAGCCATTTTTCCATAGCCGGAATATAATCTTCGAAATGAACACTTACCTGCTGCTCGACGGCATGCTGCAGCTCTTTGCGAAATAAAAGGTCGGTATCATTAAAATTATCCCACAGACTGCGGCCAATAAGTTCCTGACGGCTATGCCCGAGTAGTTTTTCGGTTTCTTTATTGATGTATGTAAAGTGCCAGCGTGTATCAACCGCGAAAAAACCATCAGTGATACTTTCCAGCATTATCTGCATTTCATTACGATTGGTAGTAAGATCGTCCTCCATGCTTTTGAGCCTGGTGATGTCAACAGCAATACCATTTATAACGGCAGGCTGGCCGCCTTTAGCGGTCTTATAGGTAGCCTGATTGATAATGTACTTAACGCTGCCGTCTTTGTGATATACCCTATACTCAAATGCTGCTTTACCATCTTTGACTATCTTTTTGAGCGCATTTGCAATGATAAAACGGTCTTCCGGATGAATAATGTCTGAGAGAATCTTGTCATTACCGAGCAAGTCAGCCGGGGTGTAGCCATATACCTCAAGGCAGGCATCATTGATATAAATAGTTTCATAGGTCTTTGCATTGCAGGACCAGATAACTTCATTTACAGAAGAAAGAATATCATCGAGGCGATTTTTATGGTCGCGGACAACCTGGTTCAACTCCTGATTTTTCTGCTCTACGAGTACCTTATTATTGATATCCATAGCGAGCATAACCCGCGCGCCTTTACCTGCAAAATGAGTGGAATGGGAATATACCTGCACATAGAAAACTTCTCCATTTTTCTTCATGTGCCTTCGGCGGCTGCTATCGTAAAAGCTGTTAAGCTCCGGCATTTTAACTACCTCTACAAGGGTAGAGACATCTTCCCGCGGGCGAATATCCTGTGTGGTCATACGCAGGAACTCCTCGCTGGAGTAGCCATAATAACTAATAGCTGCCGCATTTACCGCAAGGAATTTATACGACGTACTATCGTATATCCACATGGGTATGGGACTTTCCTCAAACAGACGTCTATAGTCTGCCTGCGCACTATCGTAAAATAATTTTTTTCTCAAGGCTTAGTGTTATAGAATAGAACACTCTCTTTCCCCTTTAAATTTCGCCGAAAATACATTATCGACAAAAGAGTTGGAGGTCATTAACAAGCCGTTAAGAAATAGATAATAAACGCGTTACCTGGAAAGGGTGATTTTTTTGACAGTGAGTGTATTATTTACCGAGATTCGGAGCATATATATACCTGCGGAGTAATTGCTTAAATCAAGCCGGTACTTTGTCGGTGCAGATTGCTGTGCCACTATGCTGCAAAGTCTTGCCCCTACGACATTATATACTTCAATATTTACTTTGGCAGAACCTTGTTGATTGATAGCAGTGTACAATATATCACGAACCGGGTTAGGGTAAATATCTATCCCTGCAACAGTATTGGGAACAGGTAAAACAGCCGTAGTGCCACAAGCAGTAGTACCGCTTAAAGCAGTAACATTTGAGCCGGTAGGGTCAAGTATATTTTTTAGTGGGGTACTGCCAGATGCGGTGTAAGTCCAATCGTATGCGAGTTTGCTATAAACGGCGTAATCCGATATTTCCTGGCCGCTGCTATTAGGTGTAGTACAGGATGGCTTGTCAGTGACACCACCGGACAAGATACCAATTTCATTACCACTATTATTGAACAGGCCTGCCCCGGAAGAACCTTCTTCTGTACCGCCTGTGAGCCATGTGAGCGCCCAATGCGTATTGGTGCCACCGCCATTGAAATTGCCATTTGGATTGACTACTGAGGTAGTAGAAACTTTCTTGACATCACCACCGGGGTGATGGAAACTAATAAAGGTGCCAGATAATGGGAGCAAAGCATCTGAACGATCCCAGCCGGCGAGATAAGCATTATAAGACCTAAGCGGCTGTGAGTTGAGTTGTACAATGAGATAATCTGCGGCAATTTTATTGCTGGCGCTGTCGTAAGACGCACGAGCTTTGAAAGAGGCGCCCGTAATACTCTGGGATGAGCTGGGCTGTGCACCACTGTAACTGCAAGCGGGTGTCTGGTAATTGAAGTAAAATATCCAATTTGAGAAAGTAGCATTGCTCGTCTGATTAGTAGGTTCTACGTGACTGGCGGTAAGCACTAAGGGAGCACAGTCGCCACTGGTATTATTAATCATAACCCCAGTAGCACCATATACATAACGCGGATGTACTGCAGGATATAAATACTCTATATGCACCGTGGCATTCTTCTGGTTTGTGAAGCCAGTAGCACATGCTGCATTTACTTCGCAAGGTGAAGAAGAATCATATGGCATGAGGACTGAAGTGGTTTTGAGGTTGCTGCCAGACTCAAGTGCATATTGATTGAGATAAGCTGTGGCTTTATCGAAAACGGCAACGTTATTGATATGAAATTTTATAGCGTTAATATCCACGTTAGGTGATATATCCATTTCGAGATTGATAATCCCGCCCTGTACTTTTTCTGTAGCAAATGAGCCATTATCAGTATTATTCTGTGAAGTATAGGCGCCAAGTATCTGCTTTCCTGTACTGTTAGTGAGGAAATATTTAACGCCGTCAGGGAGATGAAATGCATCGTAATACAAGCCTAGGGCACGGCTATTGGGTACTGATATTCTTAGCTGCCAGATCTTAAGACCATCAGGCATTGTTGTGATTGTGCCAACATTTCTAAAGTCGATATCTGAATTTATGAGGGTGCCTATACGCAGCAAGCCATTGTGCAAGGCATAATTTATACTATCCTGTATGGCCGAGGTACGCGGGTCAGGTGATTGAAAAGATACCTGTGGAATGGATTGAGGTGAGATTAACTGTGCAGTGTAAGCAGGATCGGCGACTGCAGGCAGGCCACCTTCGCTAACCTGCGCCTTAGTGGCGCTTAAACCCATACTAAAAAACAAGCCTAACCCAAGTATTATTCTTTTCATATACAAATGTTATAAAATGCCTTACAAATTACAAGCATACAAATATTGCACCAAGAAAATGTTTGTATAATAAACAGGCTATTGGTATTATTCTTTTGCAGCGCATTAGAAAAAGCAATGGCAAGGCCTAAACCAAGAAGGAACACGAGCAAGAAAAGCATCAAGAAGTGGTCGGCAGGGGTAACAGAAACCAGTGATGCGCTGGACCTGAAACAAGGGGTATTTAAATATGACGACCCGGAGAAAATTGCGCGATCACTAAAACGGTCGGCGATGAAAAGCAGACGGAAGAAAGGTACGCCATACCAGTCGGCCATGTCTATGCTGAACTTTTACATAAACAGGGCCGGGCACAACCTGCCGGAAAAACAAAAAAATGTACTGGAGCAGGCGAAGGATGAGCTGCGTAAAGTGTTTGGAAGAGCGCCCGAGGAAAAGTAAGCCAGCAGGGCATTACAGGCCATATCCAATCTTAAAACCCGAAGACGCAAACTTTGCAAGGCAACTATAGTTTTGCCATAGTGAAAATAATAGCATATCTTTATAGAGATAACGGCCGCCGCCTCTGCTCTTTCTGATCTGCATTGTTGTTTTACTTTCTCTTCAGTTCCCGCTCTTACAGTAGCCAATTTTTTATTACAAAATCATTTTTATGAACATTTTTGTCGGGAACCTGAACTTTCAAACAACAGAAAAAGCATTGCAGACTCTATTTTCCGAATTTGGCGAAATAAGCTCTGTGAAAATAATAACAGATAACTATACCCGACGCTCACGCGGATTTGGATTTGTAGAAATGCCCGATCAGGCAAGTGCTGAAAAAGCTATAGAAAAACTCAATAACACTAATTTCGAAAATCAATCGATAGTGGTAAACGAGGCGAAACCGCGTACAAATGACTTTAGCTACGCAAAGAAAACCGACAGACGATTCTAAAGAATAAATCTGCCGGGAAACCATTCACTATTTAAATAACATAATATGAATATTTACGTTGGCAATTTGAATTCCAAGACCTCTGAGGCGCAGATAAGTGAATTATTTAAACAGTTTGGAGATGTAAGCTCCGTGAAAATAATAACAGACCGGCACAATGGCGAGTCGCAAGGGTTTGGGTTTGTAGAGATGGAAAAGGAAATGGACGGCATGACAGCAATAAACAAGCTGAACAACGCGAAATTCATGAGTCAAAAAATAGAGGTAAGCGAAGCAATGTAATACCTGAATGGAAAGATGAGCTGTGAAGGTTCATTGATAAGTTCTAAAAACAAGTAAACAACAAATACCAAATAAATGGGCGAAACATCCGCAAAAAAAGAAAAAGAAAAAAAGAAGGCAAAAGAAAAGCAAGACAAGGCGCAAAAAATGAAAGAGCGCAAGGCTAGCAACAAAAAAGGGAAAAGCCTGGAAGAAATGATGGTGTACCTGGATGAAAACGGGAACCTGTCTTCTACCCCACCAGACCCTAAAAAGAGAATAGAGATAAATGCCGATGATATACCACTGGCAGTATCAAGACCATCTGAACCGGTAGAAATAGAAAGAAAAGGGGTAATAACTTATTTCAACGGGGCAAAAGGATATGGATTTATTACCGACAGCAAAACCAAGGAAAACGTATTTGTGCATATAAATCAAATATCACAGCCGATAAAGGAAAATGACACTGTGATCTTTGAAACTGAAAGAACTGCAAAAGGGCTAAGTGCTATAAAGGTTAAGAAAATCTAAGAGTAGTGTATAAAAGAAAAAGGCTATAATGAACAGGAACACTGTTTATTATAGCCTTAATTTTTTGAAGTATTTTGAGTTACTTCCTAACCCTAACTAAAGCAAGTGCCGGAATAGAAATAACACCTAACCAGGCAAGGAAACGGATGACCGGATAAATAGGGTCTATCTCATGCCAGCGCTTACCAAAATTGATAGCAGAAGGAAACTTGTGGTGATTGTTGTGGTAGGATTCGCCTAACATAAGAAAATCTACACTGAACAAATTTTCGGAAGTATTCTTAAGTATGTAATTCTTATAACCATACTTGTGCGCAAACCAATTGACAATGGCGCCATGAAAAGCCCCCATAGAAATAATAATTGGCAGCAACAGATATAACCAAGGTGAGGCAGCAAATATTATAAATAGAGCAAGATAAATAACGACCCATAAAGCGCGTGATATACCGGAGTTAGCCCACTTATCAAACCCATCCCACTCGGGAAGGTTTTTGGTGAATTTCGGGTCTACTTCCATAGTACCATTAAAGATATCTCTATAGAAGGTGCGCGTGCGCCACATCATAGTAAAGATATTTTTTGAAAATGACGGTGAATGCGGGTCCAGCTCCGTATCTGTATGTGCATGATGCAGACGATGCATGATACCATATGTTTTAGGACTCATATAAGAAGAGCCCTGAGTAATGTAAGCCACAATAAAAAAGAAACGTTCCCAGCGCTTACTCATGCTGAAAGCTCCGTGTGCCGCGTATCTATGCTGGAAAAATGTTTGAGAAAACAATGATAAATACCATAGGGCAATGAAAAAAATGATAATGAACATAAAAAAGAATTAACTAAAAAAATTAGGCAGGACGTGCAGAAACCAGCAACATACATAAGCGCCCAAAGCGTGGGAGAGAATGAAAATCAGGGGAAGAATTGCGCCAAGCTGAATACTAAAGTTAACTCATTAATTGTTAAGGTAACAATAAATAAATGAGGCATAAAAAATAATAATTACGGCATCTATGGCAACTGAGCAGACAACTGTTCTTTAGTAATGTCGCCGGAGTGTGACCATGTGAGCTTCTTATTTTTATATACCTGCAGATATGGCAAGGCATCTATTTTAAGTACCCTGCATAATTGTGCATTATCATCTGCATTAATCCTTATGACTGTAACGGTTTCAGTTTTATTACTTGCAATTTCATCAAGCCATGGCTTCATTTTTTTGCAGGGTGCGCACCAATCTGCATAGAAATCTACCAATACTATTTTATCAGTATTCAACAAAGCATCGAACTGTGCTTTATCAATTCCCGTTGAAGCTGTTTTAGTATCGGTAGTTTCCGGCAGATTGGCTGCACGCCACTTCATGAAACCGCCCCTCATCTCAAATACCTGCTTAAATCCCTTGTCCCTCATCGCCTCTGCAGCCATAGCACTTCTGCCACCACTAAGACAATACACAAATACCGGCTTAGACTTATCGAGTGATGATATCTTCTGTTCAAAATTATCGCCATTCCAATCTATATTTACCGCATTTACAATATGCCCTTTCTCATATTCTTCAGGAGTCCTTACATCTACAATATTGGCTGCCGGAAGTGCTTTCATCTTTTCTGCAAACTCTGTGGCCGTAAGGTTTGTTTTTTTATCCTGCCCATCGCTGCAACTACTAAAAGTCATAGCCGCGATAGTTAAGAATACAAATAAGAACTTATTCATGATATATAGATTGGAATTGAAATATAAGTTACATGATCTTGTTTTGCAGGCCCGACCAGCCGCCGCCATTGTACACTTCTGTAAAGCCTTTTGACAATAATATATTTCTTGCTGAGGCGCTACGCATACCTGAGGCACAACAAGTGATAATAGGTTTGTCTTTCTTAAGTCGAGAAATGTGATTGCCTAATACCTGCAAAGGGATATTTACGGAGCCCTTTATGTGGCCGCTTTTATACTCTCCATCCGTACGGACATCTAATATCACAGCACCTTTTTGTACCAATTCTTTCAAATCAACTTTAGGGCCGGAGCCGAATATCTTTTTTATTAAACCAATCATTATTTTATTTTTTTAATTGTTCATTCTATAATTTACATCAAGCCAGCTACCCCCATTTTCACACTCTATGCCATTGCCGAGCAAATATATTGCAGCCTGACGGCTGCGAACGCCGCTTGCACAGCAAAGCACTATAGGCTGCTTAATTTCTTTTATCTCACTTATTCTTTCAGGAAGCTCAGTCAAAGGAATATTAATGCTTCCGGCAACATTGCCTCCCATAAACTCCTGGGGAGTCCTAACATCTATAATTGTTTTGTTTGCCATAGTTATTACGATTGTTTTATTTACTTTTTTTTGCCAGATCCTTAGCCGAGCCAAATGAACTAAATAACAAGCCACCCATCAGAGCGCCGTAGGCAGTGCTATTAAGCGGCCGGGATGTAATAAGACATGTGCCGCTGGCGCAGCCCACAAAATGGTAATATGCATAGCCTGCAGTAGCGCCTACGATAACACCCAAAATTGTAAGCTTGTATTTTAATAAAGTTTTCATTTGCCCGGAGTCTTTAAAACCTGACAGAGACAAAGGTAGCACGGAGTGAAAACGCTGTCAGGTACAAATGTTACAAAAGCCATTTATACCAAGGTGCAGAGCTTAAGTGATAGCTAATAACTAACAATAGCATTAATTTGCTCTTTATGAGCAGGTAACTTTTAGATTTGCCAGTATTGCTGCCGCATTATCTAACTCACCCTTCATAGCTGATATGTATTGGGCTGTTTCTTTTTTGAAGAATGTAACCAGGTTTTTATAATAATCAATCCCTTCAAGCAAATTTTCTTTAAAAGTATTTAAGCTTTTAGCCTGCTTAGCGCTCAGAGCTATACCAGCTTCCAATTTCTTTTTATAATAATCTATATATAAATTCAACTCGTTAATGAACATATTAGAACGATAAGTAGCGTTCAGAATATTTAAGCGGCCATATATATGGCCAACCATCTCTGACAAGGAAAATATATCTGAGAAATAAGCCAGATTGGGCCCGGGGCATATTGTAACTGCGGATAGATTGTGCGATAAGGGAACTCCATCCTTTACCAATACAGCAGCACCCAAACCTTCACATAAA
>Ga0070665_100001315_pt1 | contig 29626 bp, 27 predicted proteins | sample KBSS13metaG_FD_65862 | JGI IMG/M metagenome (GOLD analysis project Ga0070665, IMG submission 65862) | Switchgrass rhizosphere microbial communities from Kellogg Biological Station, Michigan, USA - KBS S1-3 metaG | ecosystem: Host-associated > Plants > Roots > Rhizosphere > Soil ... | reverse complement strand
CTCAAGGGCTCGTACAACAACGTCGAGGCGGCCACGGTGGTGGACCCGTTGACGGTGCGGTTGGACCTGGGGCAGCAGGACTACCAGATTCCGTACCTGTTGGCGGTGCGCGGCGGGATGCTGCCGAGCAAGGCGGCGGCCGCGGATCCGGGCAGGTTGAACACGGCGGCTCCGGTGGGCGCGGGCCCGTTCAAGGTGGTCTCGTACGACCCGGAGTCGAAGATCGTCCTGGAGAAGTGGGACGGGTACTGGGATGCGGCGAACATCGAGGTCGACCGCATCGAGATCAGTTTCGGGATCGACCCGTCGACGCTGGTCGCCGGGTTGCGGTCGGGTGTGTACAACTGGGCGCAGCTGGACCCACAGCTGGCTGACGAGGCGAAGAAGGCCGGGTTCGACGTCCTCGCCGACACCGACCGGCAATGGGCTTCGACGTTCCTGAGCCTCAACGCCAACGTGGCTCCGTTCACCGATCCCGCGGTGCGTGAGGCGGTGCGGTACGCGATCAACCCGGACGAGTTCGCCACCAAGCTCACCTTCGGTCTGGGCCTGCCCTCGCATCAGCCCTACCCGCAGGGCCATCCGTCGTACGTGAGCGCGCTGGACTCCGAGTACCGGTACGACCCGGCGAAGGCCCGCGACATCCTGGCGAAGGCCGGTTACGCCGACGGTGCGATCTCCTTCGACCTCAACGGCATCGCTGGCAACTTCGAGCAGGCGGCAGAGCTCGTCCAAGGCCAGCTCAAGGCGGTCGGGATCACGGCGAACATCACGCTGAAGGACCAGGCGAACTGGGGCAAGGGCTACTTCGGGAAGCAGCAGGCGGCGTCGATCTACGGCTGGGTCGGGCGCGACTCCCACGTCCAGGGCTTGACCGAGCATTTCGACACGGGTGGTGTGCTGAACCTCAGTTCGCCGACCACCTCGCCGCAGTTCCAGGAGGCGCTCAAGGTCGTGCGGGCCACGCCGATCGACTCTCCTGACTACGAGGCGAAGCTCAAGGCGGCGGCCCGGGCCGGCTACGAGAACGGCACGACAGTGTCGTTGTACACGTCTCCGACCGTGGTGGCGAAGGACAATTCGATCTCCGACCCGCCTGCGATCGACGGCTACCAGAGCTGGAAGGGCGTCCAGTTCACTCCCGGGTCGCAGTGATGGCGACCCTGACGGGGCCGGACCTGCGGCGGATCCGGACGCGGCGGCTGGCGGTCTCGGTCGGCAAACCGCTGGCGGTGTTCGTCCCGGTCTTCCTGCTCGGCACCTTCTTCACCTTCCTGCTCGGCCACCTCTCCGGTCGCAGCCCCGCCTACATCCAGCTCGGAGACGCGGCGACGCCGGAGGCCGTCGCCGCGGTCGAGCACGAATGGGGCCTGGACCGACCGTTCCTGGTGCAGTACGTCGACTGGCTCGGCGACATCCTGCGCTTCGACCTCGGCGAGAGCTGGTTCAACGGGCACAGCGTCGCCGCGGTGCTCCTGGACCGGGCGGTGATCACCCTCTCCGCGGCGGGAGTGGCATTGGTCATCGGCGTCGTCGCGGGGTTCGCCCTGGGCGCGCTGGCCGCGCGCTTCCACGCCACCTGGGTGGACCGGGCGGTCACCGGCTTCACCACCACGATCTCGGTCCTGCCACCCTTCGTGGTCGGCATCGCGCTGGTCGCGGTGTTCGCGGTGAGCCTCGACCTGCTGCCTGCAGCGGGCTATGTGCCCCTCGAGGCGGGCCTCGGTCCGTGGCTGTCGCACCTGATCCTGCCCGCGCTCGCGCTCAGCTTCGACACCGTGGCGGACGTCGCACGCCAGCTGCGCGACGGGCTGGTGTCGGCGCGGCGGGAGAACTACGTGACCGGTGCGGTCGTGCGCGGGCTCGACCCGCGTCGGATCTTCTTCGTCCACGTGTTGCGCAACGGTGTCGGTCCTGCCTTGGCGGTGCTCGGGCTGAAGTTCCCCGCCCTGCTCGGCGGCGCGGTCGTGACCGAGGCGATCTTCGGGTTGTCCGGTTACGGGGTGTTCGCCACCCAGGCGGCCATCCGCGGGGACGTGCCCGCGGTGCAGGGCGTGCTCGTCGTGTCCGTCGTGCTCGTCGTGGTGTTCAACCTCGTCGTCAACATCGTGCTGAACCGGCTGTCCCCGGCCGCCGCGCGGGGGGTTTGAGAGATGATCAAGGTTCTGCTCCGGCTGACCAGCGCCCGGATCGCCATCGGGGCGCTCCTGGCCATCGCGCTGATCACGGTGTTCGGTCCGGTTCTCGCACCGTACGACCCCCTGCAGGGGTCCGACCTCACCCTCGCAGGGCCGTCGGCTCAGCACTGGCTCGGCACCGACTACACCGGCCGGGACGTGCTCAGCCGGATCCTGGCCGGTGCCCCGCTCAGCATCCTCAGCACGCTCGAGGTGACGGGGATCGCCCTGGTCCTCGGAACCGTCCCGGGCATCCTCTCGGTGTACCTCGGGTCAGTGTTCGAGTGGGTGTCGCTCCGGCTGATCGACACCCTCGTCGCTCTGCCGTTCCTGGTGTTCGCCGTGGCCATGACCGCGCTGCTGGGCAATGGCATCACCCAGGCGATGATCGCGGTGGGGCTGCTGGTCGCGCCGTTGTTCTACCGGGTGGCCCGGGCCGCCACGTTGACTGTCGCCCGGTCCCAGTATGTCGAGGCGGCCGTGCTCGCCGGGGCGTCCACCGGGTGGATCGTGCGCAGGCATGTGTGGGCGAAGGTGTTGCCGCCCATCGCCATCACCCTGGCGACGACCCTCGGCGTGGGGCTCGTGGTGATCTCGAGCCTGACCTTCCTGGGCATCGGTGTGCAGCCACCCGCCCCGACCTGGGGCGGCATCCTGGCCTCGGACCTGGACTACCTGCCGCAGAAGGCCTACGCCCCGATCTTCCCCGCCGTGATCATCCTCGTCACCGTGTTGGCCTTCAACATGCTCGCCGACGCCATCCGGGATGCGGCGGGCCAGTCCGGCCGCGCGCTGGTCGGGGCGAAGGCGGCCAGGGCCAACCGGGCTCGCCGGGTGGCGGCATGACGGCCCCCGACACCACCGAAGGAGTCCTGATGAGCCAGGCCCCCGCCGTCGAGAGCGGACCCGCCCCAGCCCCCGCCACGGACGCGCACCCGGACGACGTACTGGTCCTGGACGGCGTCCGCATCCATGACGACCTGAGCGACACCGAGCTGGTCCACGGGGTCAGCCTGCGGCTACGCCGGGGTGGCGTGGTGGGGATCGTCGGCGAGTCCGGCAGCGGCAAGTCGCTGACCTGCCGGGCGGTCCTGGGCATCCTGCCGGACCTGATCGAGGTGTCCGGTGGTTCGATCACGCTGCTCGGGCGAGACACCGCCACGCTCACCCGGCGGGACTGGACCGCGCTGCGGGGTGCCTCGATCGGCGCGGTGTTCCAGGACCCGGCGTCGTACCTGAACCCGTCGATCACGGTGGGCAGGCAACTGCAGGAGGTGCTGCGCGTGCGGGGCGGGTTGTCCCGCGAGGACGCGCACCGCCGGGCCGTCGAGCTGTTCGATGCCGTGCACCTGCGAGAACCCGAACAGGTGTACCGGCAGTACGTACACGAGCTGTCCGGCGGGATGCTGCAGCGGGTGCTCATCGCCATCGCGATCTCGCTCGATCCCGAGATCCTCATCGCGGACGAGGCGACGACGGCACTCGACGCCACGGTCCAGGCCGAGATCCTGGACCTGCTCGCCGAGCTGACCGAACGACTCGGGCTCGCGCTCGTCCTCGTCTCGCACGACCTGGCCGTGGTGGCCCAGCTGTGCGACGAGGTGCTGGTCCTGAGGGACGGGCACGTCGTGGAGCAAGGGCCCACCGGCCGCATCCTTCACGATCCCCAGGAGGAGTACACCCGGCTCCTCGTCGCCGAGCACGAGCAGTACGGGCTCGAGCGCTACCTCACCCCGGAGCCGTCCCATGTCTGAGCCGATCCTGGAGATCGAGGGCCTCGACGTCGCGTTCGGGCGCGGCCACGCGCGCACGATCGCCCTGTCCGGTGCCGCCCTGCGGCTGTTCCCCGGCGAGGCCGTCGGCGTCATCGGCGAGTCCGGTGCCGGCAAGTCCACGCTGGCCCGCGCCGTGCTCGGGCTGGCCCCGGTCACGGCGGGCTCGGTGCGGGTCGTCGGGCGGGACGTGGCCCGACTGTCCCGGCGGGGCCGTCGGGAGTTCGGGCGCAGCGGCGTGGCGCAGTACGTGTTCCAGGACCCGCTGCGCAGCCTCGACCCGGACCAGACCGTGCAGGCCGCCGTGGCCGAGCCGCTCCAGATCCGGGGGGAGCTGAGCCGCGGCGAGATCGCCGCCGCGGTCCGTGCCCAGTTCGCCGCCGTGGAGCTCGACGAGTCGCTGCTCGACCGGTTCCCGGCCCAACTGTCCGGCGGGCAGCGCCAGCGGGTCGCCGTGGCTCGGGCGCTGGTGACGGGGCCGCGACTGTTGCTACTCGACGAGCCGGTGAGTGCGCTCGACTCGGCGAACCGGGTGCGGATCCTGCAGCTGTTGGAGCGGCTGCGGGCCACCACCGACATCACCCTGCTGTTCATCTCCCACGACCTCGGGTCCATCGCCGGGGTGACCGACCGGACGATCGTGCTGAACCGGGGCCGGATCGTCGAGGACGGCCCGACCGCCCAGGTCATCACCGCCCCCCGGCACCCGTACACCCGGCTGCTCGTGGGATCGGCGCCGACGTTGACCTCCGGTGCGGCCGACCGCGCCCGCCGCGCGCGGCTGCGGGCCGAGCTCGCCGCTGCGTCCTGATCACCCCACCTCTGGAGACCCTCCGTGTCCCGACTGCAGAAACAGCTCACCCCGTTCACCCGCGCCCGGGCCGTCGCCGACGCGTGCTCCAGGAAGGCGACCGTCCGGTCCCTGCTGTTCCACAACCTCTCGCGGCGGCAGCGCATGATCGTCGGTACCCCGGAGCAGGTCGCCGACGACATCGAGCACTGGGTCGACACCGGCGCCGCGGACGGGTTCACGATCAACATCGACGTCCAGCCGACGGGCGTCGTCGACTTCGCCACCGGCGTGGTCGCCGAGCCGCAGGACCGCGGTCGGTTCCAGTGCGAGTACGCCCACGACACGTTCCGGGAGAACCTCGGCCTCCCGGCCCACCCGCTCGCCGCCGGGCGGACCACGACCGGACAGGGACGGTAGGACATGCCTGCACGCAACGACATCAGCCGCGGCCGACGTCGGGTGGACGTCGTGGAGTTCCCCCGGGCCGAACCGGTCGCGGAGACGGACGTCCTGGTCGTCGGGGCGGGGCCGAACGGGCTCGGCACGGCCTTGGAGCTGGCCCGGCACGGGGTGAGCGCGTCCGTCGTGGACGCCGCCTGCGAGGCGACGCTGGTCAGGGCAGGCGCCGCAGGCTACACCTCGCGCGCGCTGGAGATCATCGCCAACTGGGGCGTGCTGTCGCGGATCCGGGACGAGTGGACCTTCCCGCCCGAGTGGAACACCGGCAACCTCCTGCTGACCTCGCTCGCCGGGCACGCGCTCGGCGGCAGCGTCCACCGCTCGTTCGAGCTCGGCCGGGCTCCTCGGCATTCGGTGCACGGCGCGCTGCGCAGGCCGCAGACCGTGCTGCAGAAGGTGTTCCTGGAGCGACTCGCCGAGCTCGGCACCGTCGTCTCCGGAGGTTGGCGGGTGGAGGGACTCGAGGTCGATCCCGACGGCGTGACCACCCGCCTCGTCGAGACCGACACCGGCCGCGAGCGCACCGTGCGATCCCGCTACGTCGTCGGCGCCGACGGCGGCACGAGCACGGTCCGCACGCTGGCGGGCATCACGCGCTCCGGGGAGTACGCGACCGAACGCCACTACCGGGTCGTCGTGCGCACCGCGACCGACGCGTCGACGCTGCTCGGGCGGCCCTTCGTCCCGGGCACCGCGATCGTCTACAACAATCGGTACTCCGGGTTCCTGGCGGCCCTCGACGAGACCGACTGGCGGACCTATGCGGGGCCCTTCCCCCTCGACCACGAGCCGGACGAGGCGGAGTTGGTCGCCCACGTCCGGGAGGCGTTCGGGTTCGACGTCGAGCTGACGGTGGTGTCGCTGACGTCGTTCTTCAAGAGCGCCCGCCTCGCCGACACCTTCTACCGGGACCGGATCGCGCTGGTGGGCGACGCGGCACACGTGCGGACCCCGGGCGGGAACCTGTGCGAGGGCTTCGGGGACATCGCCAACCTCGGCTGGAAGCTCGCCGCCGTCCTGCGGGGTGAGGCGGGCGAGGGACTCCTGCACTCCTACGACGAGGAGCGTCGCCCGCACAACCGGCGGGTCGCGGAGTACGCCTCGGAGCGGGATCGGGCGGGCAGCGAGGTCTACCGGCGGATCCGGGAGATCGGGGTCCCCGCGGACGACGACACCGGTGTCGACGCCGTCCGCAGGCGGGCGCAGATCGGCGAGCTCCTCGGTGCCGAGCACTCCTTCCCGCTGGGGGTGGTGTTCGACGAGCGGTACGACGACTCGTCGGTCATCTGGTACGAGCCGGAACAGCGCGAGACCGAACAGCCCTGGGACGCGCACGCGTACACGGAGGACGGACGGCCCGGGCACCGAGCCCCCAACGGCAACCTCGATCCCTTCGGCTACACCCTCTACGACCGGCTCGGCACCCGCCCCGCCCTGCTCGTGTTGACCGCCGAGACCTCCGCCGTCGCGGTCTTCGAAGAGGCCGCGGAGGCGCGTGGCGTCGAGCTCGAGGTGATCCACCTCCCCGATCCCGACGCGCACGCCTCGTACGGCGCGCCCTACGCACTGATCCGGCCGGATGCCCACGTCGCCTGGCGCGGGACGGCGGCCGTCGACGCCGGCGCGGTCCTCGATCTCACCCTGGCCCGCGCGACCGCCGAATCGGGCCGGGCCCTCGTCGACGCGGTCGCGTCATGACGCCGCGCCACCCCCACCCGGAGGTCCCCGTGTCCGCAGTCCCTGCCGAACCCCCGGCCCGCGGGCTGTCCTTCTTCCTCACCGTCCCGACCGATCCGCAGCCGGGCCGGGTGTACGGCGACGCGCTGGACTCGGTCCGGCTCGCCGAGAGCCTCGGGTACGAGACCGCATGGGTGGCGGAGGGCCACTTCCAGTTCCTGGGCCTGCCCGCCGCGCTCGCCTTCCTGGCGGCCGCAGGCCAGGTCGCGGACCGCATCCGGCTCGGGACCGCGGTCCTGCCGCTGGCGTTCGACAACCCGATCCGGGTCGCCGAGACGGCGGCCTTCGTGGACGCCCTCAGCGGCGGGCGTCTCGAGCTGGGGATCGGCAAGAGCAACCCGATGTCGAAGGCGATCTTCAGTGCGTTCGGGCTGTCCGAAGGGGATCGCGAGACGCTCTACGCCGAGGCGCTGGGCGGGCTCCGCCGGGCCATCGAGCACGGCGTCTCGGCGGACGGTGAGCAGGTCCCGCTCTACCCGCCCCCCGCCGGACTCGGCGACCGGGTGTGGCAGGCGACCGGCAACCCGCGGACCGCGGCCGCGATCGGACGGGCGGCCGACGGGCTGCTGCTGTTCCGGCTGACCCCGGAAGGTGACACCGGCCGGGTGCAGTCCGCCCTGATCGACGAGTACCTGGGGGCACTGCCTCCCGGGGTCGAGCCGCGCATCGGCACCTCCCGAGGGGTGCTGCCCGCGGCATCCCGCGCGGAGGCGATCGCACTGGTCGCCGCGGAGCTGGAGCAGCACCCCGCCCGGTTCCGCGTCCTCTCCGGGGCGAAGCCCAGCACTCCGGAGGAGTACCTCGACGCGCTGAACGTCAAGTACGGCAGCCCGGACGAGGTCGTCGAGCAGCTGTCCCGGGACGAGGCCTTCGTCCGGTCCACCGACCGGCTGTTCTCGCTCCCGCTCTCCGCTGGGACCGCGCCCTTCCGGGACGGCCTGCGGCTGGTGGCGGAGGACATCCATCCGCGCGTCCGACCCGCCGCCGCCCACGCCGCCGCGTGACCCCGCGTCCCGACCGAGCCCGACAGGAGCACCGACCATGACCCAGACCCTGGATCCCGCCCTCCGCGCAACGGAGTGGGAGCAGTGGCGGTCGGCGAACGAACGCCGCCGCCGGGACCCGTACGGCTATCTCGCCTACCGGGCCGTGCACTTCCTGGAGCGCGAGCCGCAGACCTTCCCCGGGGTACCCGGAGCGTGGACGACCGGGCCCGAGGGACCCGTCGTCGAGCTCGGCGAGGGGGAGTCGCTGCGGGTCGAGGGCACCGAGCGGAGGGGCAGGCACACGTTCGGTCCGGTCCGGGAGCGGGAGTTCCGCTGGGCCGCCGAGACCGGAGACGTCGTCCTGGAGCTCTCCCGGCGTGGTGGCCGTGACCTGCTGCGCCCGCTCGACCCCACCTACCCGTTGCGCGCGGACTACATGGAGACCCCGGCCTACGCCTACGACCCGGCTTGGATCCGCCCGGCGGTGTTCGAGCGCTACCCGCAGGGGCGCCCGCACCAGGTCCGCGCGGCCGTCGAGGGCATCGAGCACACCCACGAGGCGGTGGGTGAGGTCGTGCTCACGGTCGACGGGAACGAGCATCGGCTCGTCGTGTTCGGCCGCGATGACGATCCCGACCTGGGGATCCTGCTGTTCCGGGACGCGACCAGCGGGATCACCACCTACGCGGCGAGCCGGTCGCTCGCCCTGCCGTTGCCGAATGCGGGGGAGTCCGACCTGGTGGTCGACTTCAACAGGGCGGGCAACCTGCAGTGCGCCTACACCGACCACGCGCCCTGCCCGCTGGCGCCTGCGCAGAACCACCTCCCGTTCGCGGTCGAGGCGGGCGAGCAGATCCCGGTCCTGCGCGGTGGGCGGGAGGCCGTGCGATGACCGCGGCCGCGGAACGATCGGCGGTGGCCGAGTGGAGCGAACCCGACGGCGTGGTGCCCCGCGGGACCCTCGTCGTGCTGCCCGGGCGGGGGGAGGGGGCAGGCGTGTACGCCCGCCTGGGTCGGCGGGTCTCCGCGGACGGCTACCGGGTGCTGGTCCTCCCGGCGCCCACCGACGATCCCGCGCAGACCACGGAACGGGTCCGTGCCGTGCTCGCGGACGCTGGCTCGGGCCCGCATCCGCGCGTGCTCGTGGGCTCGGACACCGGGGCGCTGTTCGCGGCGGGCCTGGTCGCCGAGGGGCTGGCCGGGGTGGACGCCCTGGTACTGGTCGGGCTGCCCGGGTCCCTGCCAGCCGGTCCGGTCGGCTGGTCGGCGGAGCTGGACGCACGGACCGCCTGCCCCGTGCACCGCGACGTGCTCGACCGGCAGGTCCGCCGGGGAGCCCTCGCCGAGCCGGTCCCCGCCGGCTGGGAGGCGGCCGCGGTCCCGGAGCGGATCAGCGTGCCGGTCCTGGGGCTGCACGGCACGGCCGACACCGTGGCGTCGCTCGACGCGGCGCGCGCCTGGTACGCCCGGCTCGGCGTGGCCGAGCTGGTCTCACTCGTCGGCGGACGGCACGACGCCCTCAACGACCAGAGCCACCGCACGGCCGCCGCCACGGTGGTGCTGTTCCTGGAGCGGCTGCGCGCCGGGCTGCCCGAGATCGCCCACGTCGAGCTGGCCCGGGCGGCCCGCCCGGTCCCGGCCTGAGCAGAAGACCACGGAGGATTCGGATGAGCCGCAGGATCCACCTCGCCCTGCACCCCTACGGGGTGGGCGGGCCCGGGCAGCACGGGTTGTGGAAGGACCCGAGCATCGCCAAGGACGCGAGCATCGACATCGACTACTACATCCGGCAGGCGAAGGCGGCCGAGGCGGCGCTGTTCGACGCGCTCTTCATCGTCGACAGCCAGTTCATCAACGCGACCTACCCGGCGCACTACCTCAACCGGCTCGAGCCGCTGACCCTGTTGTCCGCGGTCGCCACACACACCACGCACCTCGGGCTGGTCGGCACGCTCAGCTCCACGTACAACTCGCCGTTCAACCTGGCACGGCGGTTCGCCTCGCTCGACCACATCAGCCACGGGCGGGCCGGCTGGAACGTCGTCACCAGCTTCGACACCGGGACCAGCCGCAACTACGGGCTCGACGAGCACCTCGACTACCCGACCCGCTACAGCAGGGCACTGGAGTCGGTGCAGGTCGTGCGGGGTCTGTGGGACTCCTACGAGGACGACGCGTTCCCGGCGGACGTCGAGCGCGGCGTGTTCCTCGATCCCGGCAAGCTGCACGCCCTCGACCACGTCGGCGAGCACTTCCGGGTCGCGGGCCCGCTCAACCTCTCGCGCTCGCCGCAGGGGCAGCCCGTGATCTTCCAGGCGGGCGTGTCCGAGGAGGGCAGGACGCTCGCCGCGCAGGTCGCCGAGGGCATCTTCGCCCCGGGCGGCACCCTCGACGAGGCCCAGGCCTACTACTCCGACATCAGGCGTCGCATCGCCGCCGCGGGCCGGGATCCCGACCACGTCAAGGTCCTCATCCACGGCAGCCCGGTCGTCCGAGGCACGGACGCCGCGGCCCGCAGGCGGGCCAGGGAGATCGACGACGAGGACCGGGACTTCGACCGCAGCCTCGCCCTGCTGGGACGCGCGTTCGGCGCCCACGACTTCAGTCGCTACGACCTCGACGCGCCCTTCCCGGACGTGGCCCACCTCGCGGCGAACGGCGGTCGGACCGGTGCCGCGGCGATCATCGCCCGAGCCGAGGGCGAGAGGCTCACCCTGCGCCAGGTCGCCGAAGCGTTCGCCGAACGCCCGGAACCCCCGTTCCTGGGATCGCCCACCACGGTGGCGGACACGCTCGCCCGGTGGTTCGAGGCAGGCACGTTCGACGGCATCAACCTGGCGTTCCGCAACGACGAGGACCTGGCCTGGTTCGTCGACGGCGTGGTACCGGAGCTGCAGCGCCGCGGCCTGTTCCGCACTGCGTACGAGTCGAACACACTGCGGGGCAATCTCGGACTACCGATTCCCGAGAACCGCCACACCCGCGCTCGTAACCTGGTGGAGGTCCGGTGAGCAGGCGGTTCCGGCTGGGCTTCCGCACCCGTGTGCGCCGTGCTCCACCTCGACGCCGCGACCCGCGCCCTCGAGCTATCGCCACGCAGATCGCCCCCGAGCCGGGGCCGGCGACCCGCGGATCGCGTCCCTTCCCTCATCGGAGAGTCATGAGAGTCCTCAACAGGTGGCGGTCCTCCGCCGCCGTCGTCGCCGCCCTGGCGGCCGTGATCGGGCTGCTCGTCGCGGGCTGCGGAGGCTCCGCGTCCGGCGGGGCTGCCCCGGACGCCACGATCAGGTGGGGCACCAAGCAGATCCAGGCCAATTGGGACCCGATCGTCACGGGGTCGACGTCCGCGACGATCCTGCTGACCCCGATCTACGAGTCGCTGTTCACCGTGGACGGCGAGCGCAACGTGGTGCCCGCGCTGGCGTCGGGTTATGAGTACAACCCGGCCGGTGACCAGATCACGGTGAGGTTGAAGCCGGGGTTGACGTTCCAGGACGGCTCGCCGGTCGACGCGGAGGCGGTGAGGTTCAACATCGAGCGGATCAAGTCGCAGGAGAACTCGGCGCTCAAGGGCTCGTACAACAACGTCGAGGCGGCCACGGTGGTGGACCCGTTGACGGTGCGGTTGGACCTGGGGCAGCAGGACTACCAGATTCCGTACCTGTTGGCGGTGCGCGGGGGGATGCTGCCGAGCAAGGTCGCGGCGCAAGCGAACCCGGGCAGGCTCAACACCGCTGCACCCGTGGGCGCAGGCCCGTTCAAGGTGGTCTCGTACGACCCGGAGTCGAAGATCGTGCTGGAGAAGTGGGACGGGTACTGGGATGCGGCGAACATCGAGGTCGACCGCATCGAGATCAGTTTCGGGATCGACCCGTCGACGCTGGTCGCGGGGTTGCAGTCGGGTGTGTACAACTGGGCGCAGCTGGACCCACAGCTGGCCGAGGAGGCCGAGCGAGCCGGGTTCGACGTGTTGGCGAGCACGGACCGGCACTGGACGTCGAGTTTCCTGAGCCTCAACGTGAACAAGGCTCCGTTCACCGATCCCGCTGTGCGCGAGGCGATCCGGTACGCCGTCGACCCGGAGGAGTTCTCCACGAAGCTCGGGTTCGGCCTGTCGCAGCCTGCCCATCAGCCGTTCCCGGGAGGTCACCCCGGCTACGTCCCGGCGCTGGACGCCGAGCACGGCCACGACCCCACGAAGGCGCGGGACATCCTGGCGAAGGCGGGCTACGCCGACGGCGCGATCTCCTTCGACCTCAACGGCATCGCGGGGAACTTCGACCAGGCCGCGGAGGTGCTGCAGGGCCAGCTGAAGGCCATCGGGATCACGGCGAACATCCGGCTGCTCGACCAGGCGAACTGGGCGAAGGGCTACTACGGCAAGCAGTTCGCCGCATCGTTGTTCGGCTACGTCGGCCGGGACTCGCACGTGCAGGCGCTGACCGAGCACTACGACGCCGGAGGGGTGCTGAACCTCAGCTCCCCGTACACGTCGCCGCAGTTCCAGGAAGCGCTCAAGGTCGTGCGTGCCACGCCGATCGATGCCCCGGACTACGAGACCACGCTGCAGGCGGCGGCGCAGGCGGGCTACGAGAACGGCTCGACGGTGTCGTTGTACACGTCCCCGAGCGTGGTGGCGAAGGACGAGTCGATCTCCGACCCGCCCGCGATCGACGGCTACCAGAGCTGGAAGGGCGTGCAGATCACGCCGACGGACTGAGGACGGTGCTCCTGCCGGGACCGTGGTTCCGGGTGGTCGCGGCGCCTCAGGTCCCGCAGTAGGTCACGTGCGGCGTCCCGCTCGCCGGAGCGGAGCGGAGCGGGGCGGGCCGGGTCGTCGAGGCCCGGCCCGCTCGACGACGGGATCGCGGACGGCCGCGGCAGCGCGGCGTCGGTGACGTGGTTGCACGGGATGTGGAGGGCGTTGACCCGGTATCACTCGCGATTCGTCCTCGAGGGGTCACCTCCCCGCAGTCGGGTGAGGCGATCCCCGAAGCGGGCGGATAGTCTGAGGATAGTGAGAGGGGGTGGGCGATGGCGTTGCGGTCGGACTGGTCGGGGCGGGCGTGCCCGATCGCCCGGGGGGTCGACGTCGTCGGGGACCCCTGGGTGCTGCTGATCCTGCGGGAGGCGTTCGCGGGGGCGACGCGGTTCGACGAGTTCGCGGCGCGGACCGGGATCACGGACAAGGCGTTGAGCGGGCGGCTCAGGCAGCTGGTGAGTACCGGGATACTCGACCGGACGATCGTCGGAGAGGGTTCCCGGCCGCGGCCGGAGTATCGGCTCACCGAGGCGGGGGCGGCCACCCTGCCCATCCTGCATGCCTTCGCGCAGTGGGCGGACGACCACGGGCCGCACGCCGAGCGCGGGACGCTGGGGATCAACTGTCGCAGCTGTGGTGCGCGTGCCCGCAGCGCGGACGTCTGCACGTCGTGTGGCAGGCGTCTGGAGCCGCAGAACGTGCGATGGACGCGCCCGGGGGAGTGGGACGGGGCGCAGGTGGAGCTGCGTGGAGGACGCGCGGGCTGAGTACTGTCCCGTCGGCCACTTTCCTTGCTTAAAGCAAGCTCATGGGCCAGGCTGGCGGCGGGAAGGGGACAGCGATGCGGATCGTGGTGGTCGGTGCGGGCGCCGTGGGCGGGTGGTTCGGAGCTGCGTTGTCGCGGGCGGGCGTGGACGTGTCGTTCCTCGTGCGGGGGCCACGGGCCCGGCGACTGCGTGAGGAGGGGTTGGTGCTCGTCGACCCATCCGGTGAGCGGACGGTTCTGCGGGTGCGCGCGGTGACCGTCGTGGAACTCACGGACCCGGTCGACGTCGTGCTGCTCGCGGTGAAGGGTGCTGCGCTGCCCGCGGCGATGGAGGACATGGCGAAAGCGGTGGGGCCCGAGACGGCGGTCCTCCCGCTGCTCCACGGGATCGGGCACCTCGATGCCCTCACCGAGCGATTCGGGCCGGGCGTGGTGCTGGGCGGGTTGTGCCTGATCGCCGCCACCCTCGACGCGGACGGGGCGGTCCGCCTGCTGAACCCTGGAGCGTCCCTGCGGTTCGGAGAGCTCGACGGCCGGGTGTCGACTCGAGTGGCGGACATCGCCACGGCATTCGATGCCGCGGACTTCGAGTCGACCGACTCCTCGACGATCGTCCACGACATGTGGGAGAAGTGGCACTTCATGGCCACCGGCGGAGCGACCGGCACGCTGCTCGGCGACACGGCGGGCCGGGTGACCGCGGTCGAGGGTGGCCGCGAGGTGGTCTCGACGATCATCGCCGAGGCGTCCGCCGTGCTGGCCGCGGCCGGACGGCCGGTGCGGGACGAGGCGCGGGCACGGGTGGAGGGCGCGCTTCTCACCCCGTCGTCGGGCTTCACGACCTCGCTGTACCGAGACCTCGCGGCAGGGCGCCGCACCGAGGTGGAACCGATCCTCGGTGACCTGGTCCGCCGGGCGGAGACCCTCGGCGTGCCGGTGCCGACGCTGGCCGCCGCGGCGGTCCGGCTGCGAGTGCACGAGAACCGGGTGCACGAGAGCACGGCGGGCTGAGGTGGCACGGTGACCACGCTGCTGACGGCCACGGGTGAGCGTCGCGCCACGACCACGGTCGTGCTGCTCGCGAACTTCATGTGCAACCTCGACCTCTGGGTGGTCAACGTCGCGATCACCGCGATCGGCGGCTCCCTTCACGGGAGCTCGCTCGCGGGGCTGTCCTGGGTCATCAACGGCTACGCCATCGCGCTCGCGGCGCTGCTCGTCGTCTCCGGGCGGGCCGCGGACCGCTACGGGGCGAAGCGGATCGTCCATGCCGGACTGGTCGTGTTCACCGTGGCCTCGGTGCTCTGCGCGCTGGCGCCGACCCTCACCGCGCTGGTCGCGTTCCGCGTGCTGCAGGGGATCGGGGCGGCGATGCTGACCACGGCGTCGCTGAGCCTGCTGCTCGGGGTCACGCCGGTCGACCAGCGCGCGCACGCCGTGCGGAACTGGGCCGCGATCGGCGCCCTCGCCGCAGCGACGGGTCCGACGATCGGCGGTCTGCTCGTCGCCCTCGACTGGCGCTGGGTCTTCCTGATCAACCTGCCGATCGGAATCGCCGCGGTCCTGCTCTGCATGCTCCGGGTGCCGCGCACGGCCGACCGGCCGGATGCACCGCACCCCGACCTGCCCGGCGCGGTCCTGCTGTCCGCGGCGATCGCCGCGCTGGTCGCGGTCGTCGTCGAGGCACCGGCTGTCGGGTTCACCCCGGCCGTCGCCGTCGCCGTCGCGATCCTGGTCCTGGCCGGTGCGGCGTTCGTGGTCCGGACCCGCGTGCACGCCGACCCGCTCATCGCCCCGGGGCTGCTGCGGCAGCGCGGGTTCGGAGCGGTCAACGTGGCCGTGCTGGTGTTCTCCGCGGCGTTCGGGATCATGCTGTTGGCCAACTCGTTGTGGATGCAGGACGTGTGGCACTACAGCCCTGTCGTCACCGGACTGGCGATGGCTCCTGGCCCGCTGATGGTGCCGCTGACCACCGCGGTACTGCGCCGATACGGCCGAGGCGTGCGGCCGATCGTGTTCGTGATCTTCGGTGGCCTCGTGTTCGCCGTGGGCATGGCATGGGCGGTCGTGGCGCGCACTCCCGAGCCCGCCTACCTCACGGCGGTGCTCCCGCAGCTCGCCGCGACCGGGATCGGGGTCGGGCTCGCCATGGGCAACCTGCTGGCGACCGGATCCTCCCTCGTCCCGAACGACCAGGCCGGTGCAGGCAGCGGGGTTCTCAACACCTCCCGCCAGGTCGGGTCCAGCATCGGGGTCGCCGTGCTCGTGTCCGCCCTCGCCGCCACCGGCCAGTCCGTCCGCGGGTTCGACCTCGCCTGGGCCGTGGCCGTCGCCGCAGGCCTGCTCGTCGCCGTGCTCGCGCTCCTGCTCGCTCGACGCCGTGAGACCGTCGACGGGCGAGACGGGGGATCTCCGGTGGGTCCCTGAGAGGATCCGGCGGGCTGCGGGCTCAACCCGGGAGCACGACGAGACCCAGCCAGAGCAGGACCGGCGCCAGGACACACACCACACCGGTGTAGCCCAGCATCCGGTTCTGGAAGGCGGCGCGGTTGTCCACCCGCGCGTTCGCCAGCACGAGGGCCCCGTTCGTCGAGAACGGACTGACGTCGACGATCAGCGAACAGATCGCGATGGCCATGATGACCCCGGCTGCCGGGAGGCTGCTTCCCTCCAGCAGGGGGAATGCCAGGGGCAGCGCGATCCCGATCGTGCCCACGGACGAGCCCACGGCCGAGAGCAGCCCGACCATGACCAGGATCAGCAGGACGGCGAGCTGCGGGTTCCCCAGGGCGGCCGCCGAGTCCGCGATGAACGCGACGGTTCCGTTGGCGCTCAGCACCGCCATCAGCGTGAGCATCCCGCAGACCAACATGATCGCCGACCAGCCGATCTGGTCGAAGGCCTTGGCGTGCGCGACCGGGGCCAGGAGCAACAGGACGGCGGACGCGGCGAGCGCGACGACCCCGATGTCGGCACCGAGAGACGCGCCTGCCACCAGGCCGAGGACGGCGAGGATGGTGAGCAGCCGGATCGGGGTGAGGCGCAAGCGCGTCTCGGTGTCGGGCTCGGTGTCGGGCTGGGTGTCGGGCTCGGTGCGCGGTGGCGCCGGGGCGTCGGTGAGCACGCCGCCCCCGGGCTGCGGGCCGACCGGGGTGGCCTTCGCGGCGTGGGTTCCGCTCGCCGCGGCGCCCGGGACGGCGTCGTGGCCTGCGGGGGCGCCGCCGGCGTCGGGCTCCGGCCGCGACCACAGGTCGCGTCCCAGGATCGCGAAGAGGGCTGTGGCGAACAGCAGGTTGAGCACGAACGCCGCGAGGAACATCTGCCAGGAGGAGAGGGGGATCCCGGCCTGCACGGCGGCCTGGCGGGTGAACGCCGAGTACACCGTCACCGGCGAGAGGCAGGCGGCGAGCGCGCCGTGGCTGACCATCATCGCCATGAGGAGGGGGCGGATCCGGTAGCGATGCGCCAGCGACATCGCCATCGGGGCGAGCACACCGACGGCGAGCACGAATCCGAAGGACATCACCAGCCCACCGATGAGGAAGATCATCCAGGGCACGGCCCACCGTCGCCCGCCGATCGGACGGAGCGCGGCGTCGATGCACAGTCTCATCGTCCCGTTCACGCCGGCCACGCCGAACAGCAACGTGATCCCGGCGATGAGGATGAAGGTGTCACCGGGGAAGGACTCGAAGACGTCGTCGCTGCTCAGGCCCGACGCCGCGGCGAGCGCGAAGGCTGCGACGAACGCGAGCACGCCCATGTTGACCGGTAGTGCGGTCGCCAGGGCGAAGACGAGGATGAGGCAGCAGATTGATGCCGCGATGAGCATGGGCTCCTCCGTGGTGTCGTCGGGCGGCTGTGCCAGACGTCACGCAATGTAGGAGTGCCGCCGGTGCGGAAGAACCGTCCAGCCCGCAACCTCAGCTTTCTGATTCGGAAATCTCACCGTTGGCTGAGCCGGCCGGGGAAGCGCTTCGCGAGGTGGTCGACGAGGGCGGCGAGGCGCCGGGGGTGGTGACCCTCCGCGTGGGTCAGGGCATAGATGTCCGCCGCAGGCGTGGGTACGTCCGGAAGCACTCTGACCAGCTCGCCGCGGTCGAGGTACGGACGCACGTGCCACTCCGAACGCATGACGATCCCCCGGCCCTCCAGGGCCCAGCCGGTGACGACCTCCCCGTCGTTGCTGGACAGTGCGCCGTCGACTCGCACGTTGGTCGGGTGCACCGCGTCGCCGAACCGCCAGAGGTCGAACCTGCCTTCGTTCTCGCGCAACACGATGCAGGTGTGGTCGGCCAGCTCGGTGGGCGTGCGTGGCGCCCCGAACCGTTCCAGGTAGGCGGGCGCGGCGCACGGGATGCGGCGGTTCTCGGCCAACCGCCGGATGCGCAGCGAGGAGTCGGGCGGTTGACCCACGTGGATGGCGAGGTCGAACTCCCGTCGGTGGGGCCGCAACGGCAGCGCGGAGGTCTGGAGCTGCAGCTGGAGCCGGGGGTGCTCCGCTGAGAACTCGCCGAGCAGCGGTGCGACGTGGCTGCGCCCGAGACCGAGGGTCGCCTCGACGACGATCGTGCCGCGCAGCTCCCCGACCCCGTCGGTCACCTCGTCCTCCAGAGCCCGAACCTGGTCCAGGATGGACTCCAGCCGGGCGGCGTAGATCTCGCCCTCGGAGGTGAGTGCGAGCCGACGCGTGCCGCGCTGCACGAGCCGCACGCCGAGCCGTCGCTCGAGTGCGCTGAGTCGTTTGCTGACCACCGACAGCGAGCAGCCCAGCTCGCGGGCGGCCGCGGTGAGCGTCTCGCCCGCGGCGACGACGGCGAAGAACGAGAGATCGTCCATGGCCGAGGTCCCCATCACCGACATGTCCCGGAGCGCACTCTGCAGTTTGCCATCCGCGAAAGCTTAGGTTGCGCCCCGAAGGGTTGTCGTGTCCGCCTCACCGAGGTGAAGGTGATCGAGCGCCGCTGCTTCTCCCGGCGCCGCCGACGGATGAGGAGTGCCGCGTGATGCCCCATCGCCACCGGATCGCCGTGATTCCCGGGGACGGGATCGGCCGCGAGGTCGTCCCCGAGGGGTTGCGCACCCTGCAGGCCGCAGGCCGACGGTTCGGGTTCGAGCTCGAGCTCACCGAGTTCGACTTCGCCAGCGCCGAGTACTGGGTGCGGCACGGGACGATGCTGCCCGCCGACTGGCGTGACGTGCTGGGCGGATTCGACGCCCTCTTCTTCGGCGCGGTCGGCTGGCCGGACGTCGTCCCCGACCACGTCTCGCTGTGGGGGAGCCTGCTGCAGTTCCGGCGTGGGTTCGACCAGTACGTCAACCTGCGTCCGGTGCGGCTGCTCCGCGGGGTGCGCAGTCCGCTGCGGGACCACGGGCCCGGGGACATCGACTTCCTGGTGGTCCGGGAGAACACCGAGGGCGAGTACTCGAGCGTCGGGGGCAGGATCTTCGAGGGCACCGAGCGCGAGACGGTCCTGCAGGAGACCGTGATGACCCGGGTCGGTGTCGACCGGGTGCTGCGCTACGCGTTCGAGCTCGCCGCGGCCCGCCCCCGCCGCCACCTGACCTGGGCCACCAAGAGCAACGGCATCGCGATCTCCATGCCGTACTGGGACGAGCGGGCGGCCGCGATGGCGGAGCGGTATCCGCAGGTCGCCGCGGACAAGGACCACATCGACATCCTGGCGGCCAAGTTCGTGCTCGCGCCGCAGCAGTACGACGTGGTCGTGGCCAGCAACCTCTTCGGTGACATCCTCTCCGACCTGGGGCCCGCCTGTACGGGCACGATCGGGATCGCGCCCAGCGCGAACATCAACCCGGAGCGGACCTTCCCGAGCCTGTTCGAGCCGGTGCACGGCTCGGCTCCCGACATCGCAGGCCGGGGCATCGCGAACCCGGTCGGTCAGATCTGGAGCGGGGCGATGATGCTGGAGCACCTCGGGGAGCCCGAGGCCGCCGCCGCCGTGGTCCGCGCCGTCGAGGAGGTGCTCGGCAAGCACCCGCAGGTGTGCACGCCCGACCTCGGCGGCGACGGCACGACCGAGACGCTCGGGATGGCGGTCGCCGACGCGGTGGCCACCGGTGCCACCCGGCTCGGCCACGAGGAGGTGCGCACCGCGTGAACGTCCGGGTGAGTGACCCGATCGGGCTCGAGGTGCGCTGGGACCGGCTCGCCGCGGCCACCGACGAGGCGGCGCACACGATGCTGCGGACGGCCTTCTCCACCATCATCCGCGAGTCGAACGACTACACCGTCGTCATCGCCGACACCCACGGCCGGACGATGGCGGAGACTCGTGCGGGCATCCCGGGGTTCGCCGCGCTGATGAGCTCCCTGGTGGCGCTCGTTCTGCAGCGTTTCCCGCACGAGCAGTGGGCCGAGGGCGACCACGTGATCACCAACGACCCGTGGATCGGGACCGGCCACCTGCCGGACATCGCGATGGTGTCGCCGATCTTCCACCGGGGCGCTCTGGTGGCCTTCGTCGCCACCGCCGCGCACTCCCCGGACATCGGCGGGACCCCGTCCATGGGCGCCACCGAGCTGATCTCGGAGGGCATCCTCATCCCGCCGTTGCACCTGTTCCGCGGCGGCGAGCCGGTGGCGGGGGTCCGGGACTTGCTGTTGGCCAACGTCCGCCTCGCCGACCAGGTCTGGGGTGACCTGGAAGCCCAGGTGGCGGCGCACGCGGTGTGTCGGCGGCGGGCACAGGAGATGCTCTCCGACCACGGGGAGGCGGACTTCACCGCGTTCGCCGCCGAGGTCCACGCGGTCACCGACGCCGCGATGCGCTCGGCCGTACGGGACCTTCCGGACGGCGTGTACCGCTCGGCCCTCGACGCGGACGGCGTCCCCGGCTCGCCGACCCACGTCCAGTGTGCGGTCACGGTGCGCGGCGACGAGATCGTGATCGACTTCGCGGGCAGCTCCCCGCAGGTGGGGCACGGCATCAACTCGACGCTGAACTACACCCGGGCCTACTCCATATACCCGCTCAAGATCCTCCTGGATCCCTCGACGCGGACCAACTGGGGTTCGTACCGGGCCATCACGGTGGCGGCCCCCGAGGGCACCATCGTCAACCCGCGGTTCCCCGCGCCCGTGATGGCCCGCCACCTCACCGGACACCTGCTGTCGTGTGCCATCTACCAGGCTCTCGCGCCGGTGCTGCCGGACCGGGTGATCGCCGACAGCGGCGGCGCGCCCGCGCTGCGCATCCGCTTCGCCGGGATCGACGACGGCGGACATCCCTACGGCCTGGTCCTGTTCGCCAACGCGGGGATGGGCGCGTCGTCGGAGCGCGACGGGCTGTCGACGACGGCCTTCCCCACGAACTCGGGCAGCGGCAGCATCGAGGTCCTGGAGGCGATCTCACCGCTGCGCTTCGTCCGGAAGCAGCTGCGGGCGGGGTCGGGTGGCCCGGGACGCCGCCGCGGCGGCCTCGGCCAGGAGATCGAGGTGCACAACCCGACCGACCGGCCGGTGCAGATGGTGCTGCTCGGTGACCGTGAAGAGCATCCCGCGCTGGGCCTCGCCGGCGGTGGGCCGGGGGCTCCGGCGAGCGCCACACTCGGCGACGGGCGGCGGGTGCCGCTGAAGTCGATCTCCCAGCTCCCGCCGCACGGATCGGTCGTGATCTCCTTCGCCGGTGGCGGCGGCGTCGGTGACCCGGACGAGCGGGAAGGGCACCTGCTCCTCGCCGACGAGCTCGGCGGCTATGTCCCCCCGCGCAGGCACCACGGCAGCCCGGCCCGTGCAGGCCACATCGAGTCGGAGGCCCACCGATGAGCCGTTCCGTCCGCATCGGCGTCGACGTCGGCGGCACCTTCACCGACCTGCTGCTGCACGACCCGGAGCGGGACCTGACGTGGCCCGGCAAGCTGCCCACCACCCCGCAGGCGCCCAACGAGGCGATCCGCGAGGGCGTGCAGCGCCTGCTCGAGGAGACCGGGACGGCGCCCGCGGACGTCGCGGGGATCGTGCACGGGACCACTCTGGTGACGAACGCGCTGCTCGAACGCACCGGAGCGGTCGTCGGGTTGCTGACCACGGAGGGGTTCAGCGACGTCCTGGAGATGGGGCGCGAGATCCGTTTCGACACCAGCGACCTGCTCGCCCGCCCCGCGGACCCGGTGGTGCCGCGGCACCTGCGGCTGGGGGTGCCGGGGCGGATCGGGGCGGACGGCGTCGAGCTCGAGCCGCTCGACGAAGCGGCGGTGCTGCGCAGGCTCGACGAGCTGGTCGCCCTGGGCGTCGAGGCGATCGCCGTGGCGATGCTCCACTCGTACCGCAACGACGCCCACGAACGCCGGATCCGTGACCTGGCGGTGCGCTCCTACCCGAACCTGCTCGTGACGCTGTCCAGCGCTGTCGCCCCGATCATCGGCGAGTACGAGCGGGTCAGCACCGCCTGCCTCAACGCCTACGTGCAGCCGACGATGCACCGCTACCTGGACGCCCTCCACGACGACATGACCCGGATCGGGATCGATGCCCCGATCCGGATCGCGCTCTCCGGCGGAGGCATCACCACCCTGGCCGAGGCGAAGGAGTTCCCCTTCCGGCTGCTGGAGTCCGGCCCGGCGGCGGGCGCCATCGCCGCGGCGGCCGTGGCCCGCAGGCTCGACGCGCGCCAGGTGATCTCCTTCGACATGGGTGGCACCACGGCGAAGTTCGCGGTGATCCGGGACGGCGCTCCGCAGCTCGTCCACGACTTCGAGGCGGGCCGTGTCGACAAGTTCAAGCCCGGCTCGGGCCTGCCGGTCAGGCTCACCGTCGTCGACATGATCGAGATCGGGTCGGGGGGCGGCTCGATCGCGGCGCCGGACCCGCTCGGCCTGCTCAAGGTCGGCCCCCGCAGCGCGGGCTCCGTGCCCGGGCCGGTGGCGTACGGCCGTGGTGGCGAGCACCCCACCGTCACCGACGCCGACCTGGCCCTCGGCCACCTCGACGCCCGGGCGTTCCTCGGCGGCGAGATGGAGCTGCGCACGGCCGAGGTCCAGAAGGTCCTCGACCGCGAGGTCGCCGAGCCGCTCGGCCTCGACACCGACGGCGCCGCCGCGGGCATCGTCGAGGTGGCGACGGCGAGCATGGCGGCCGCGGCCCGGATGCATCTGTCCGAGAAGGGTGGTGACCCGGCTGACGTCGTGCTGGTGGCGTTCGGCGGCGCGGGCCCGGTCCATGCGTACGGCATGGCTCGCGCCCTCAAGCTCCGGCGGGTCGTGGTGCCGATGCGCGCAGGCGTGATGTCCGCGTTCGGCTTCCTGGTCGCCGCGCCGAGTGTCGACCAGGCCCACAGCTTGCCCTCCCCGCTCGCGTCGGTCGACTGGCCGCAGGTCGAGGCGATCTACGCGGTGATGGCCGAGCAGGCGGTCACGGTGCTCGAGCCCGCGGACCCCGCGGACGTGACCGGACGGCGCAGCGCCGACATGCGCTACCGGGGCCAGGGCTTCGAGGTCGAGGTCGAGCTCCCGGCGGGCCCGCTCGGGCCGGACTCGGTCGACGCCGTGCGGGCCGCCTTCGAGCAGACCTACCGCGACCACTACGGCCGCTCGTTGACCGGTCCCGTCGAGGTGGTCAACTGGCGACTGGCGAGCAGGCTGCCCGGCCACGACCTGTCGTTGCACTGCGACCCGCTCGACGGCGACCCGGCGCGCGGCACCCGTCGGGTCTGGTTCCCCGAGTGCGGCTGGACCGAGGCGACCGTCTGGGACCGGTACCGACTCCGTCCGGGGACGGAGATCGTCGGGCCCGCGGTGTTCGTGGAACGGGAGTCCTCGTGCGCGTTCGGGCCGGACTCCGTCATCGTCGTGGACGACGACCTCACGCTGTCGGTCGAGCTCCGCGCAGGAGCTTGACGGAAACGGGAACGACCGAAGGGGACTCTCCTGTGGCCCGCATCCTGATCACCACCGACTACCTGCGCCCCGGCGACGAGGTGGACGTTCACCTGCGCGAGCGGGGGCACACGACCGTGCACGACCCGATGGTCGGCCGCCGCAAGCCTGCGGCCCTGGTCGCCGCGCTCGCCGGAGTCGACGCCGCACTCGTGGCCAACGAGCCACTGACCGCGGACGTCCTGGAGCGGGCGCCGAGCCTGCGGGTGATCGTCCGCACCGGGGTCGGCTACGACTCGGTGGACGTCGAGGCCGCCACCCGGCTCGGCATCACGGTCAGCAACCTGCCCGGGATCAACGCCAATGCGGTGGCCGAGTACACCCTCGGTCTCCTGCTGGCCGCGGCCCGCAGGCTCGTGCAGAGCGCCACCGGGGTCGCCGCGGGCGGCTGGCCCCGCGAGGACGGCCAGGAGCTGCGCGGGGCCACACTCGGCCTGGTCGGCTTCGGCGCGGCGGCGCGCGCGGTCGTCCCGCTCGCGCAGGCGTTCGGCATGACCGTGGTGTGCAGCTCCGGCGTGCCGGAGGAGCTGCGCCGCGACACCGGCGTGCGGTTCGTCGAGCTGACGGAGCTGCTCGAGACGAGCGACTACGTCTCGCTCCACACGGCGCTGACCCCGCGCACCCGCGGGCTCATCGACGCCGCGGCCCTGGCCCGGATGAGACCGAGCGCGGTACTGGTCAACACCGCCAGGGGCGGGGTCGTCGACGAGGTCGCCCTCGCCGAGGCCGTCCGCTCCGGGACCATCGCCGGGGCGGCGCTCGACGTCGTGCGCAGCGAGCCGCTGCCCGCGGACAGCCCGTTGCGCGGCGTCGACGGGATCGTCGTGTACTCGCACATGGCGGGGCAGACCGCGCAGGCCCGCGCCGCTGCCGGGCTCGAGGGCGCGGCCGAGCTGGTCGCCGCGCTCGACGGGCGCCCCCGATTCGCCGTCAACCCCCTGCCTACGGGGGTCGGCACCACCCCAGGAGGAATTGCGTGAGCCCGGAACCGGTCACCATCGCACCCGACACCACCGCACCCGTCGCCTCGGTGCGGGTACTCACCCCGGCAGGCGTCCTCGGAGCCGGGTTCCCGGAGTCCACCATCGAACGCGGCATGTCGCTGCGTCCGGACGTCATCGCGCTCGACGGCGGCTCGACGGACTCGGGCCCCTACTACCTCGGTGCGGGCCAGCCCAAGATCGCTGCCGCCGCGGTGCGGCGCGACCTGCGGGTGCTCCTGAAGGCGGCGGCTGCCGCCGGGATCCCGCTGGTCATCGGCTCGTGCGGGACGAGTGGCACCGACTCCGGAGTGGACTGGGTGGCGGGGATGGTGGCCGCGATTCAGCAGGAGGAGGGACTGTCGATGCGCGTCGCCCGCATCTACGCGGAGCAGGAGGCGAGCGAGCTCAAGCAGTACCTCGACACCGGTCGCCTGCACGCTCTCCCGCCGCTCGGCGAGCTGACCGCCGACGTGCTGGAGAGCTGCACGCACATCGTGGCGATGATGGGCCACGAGCCGATCGTCGCGGCGTTGGAGAACGGGGCCCAGGTGGTGCTGGCCGGTCGGGCGACCGACACCGCCCTCGCCGCCGCCGTCCCGCTGATGAAGGGGATGCCACCGGGCCCGACGTGGCACGCGTCGAAGATCGTGGAGTGCGGCGGGCAGGCCACCACCGACCCACGGGCCGGTGGGGTGCTCGCGACCATCGACGCGGCGGGCTTCTTCACGATCGAGCCGCTCAGCCCCGACGCCGCCTGCACGCCGACGTCGGTCGCGGCCCACATGCTCTACGAGACCGTCGACCCCTTCAGGATGCGGGAGCCGGACGGCACCCTCGATGTCAGCGGCGCGTCCTACGCCGCTCTGGACGACCGGATCGTGCGGGTCGACGGCTCCCGTTTCGAGACCGCGGCGCAGTACACGAACAAGTTGGAGGGTGCCCGTGTCGCCGGCTACGAGACGCTCTCCTTCAGCGCGATCCGCGATCCGCTGATCACCGGGGCGATCGACGAGTGGGCAGCGTTCCTGCGGAGGACCCTCGTCTCGCGGGTGGAGCAGACGCTGGCACTGTCCCCGGACGAGTACGCGTTCGACCTGCGGCTCTACGGCCACAACGGGGTGCTCGACGAGCTCGAGCCCGACAGTGACCACGCCCCGCGGGAGGTGGGCGTGATGCTGCTGGTCAACGCCCACGACCAGGCCACCGCCACCGCGGTCGCCAAGATCGCCAATCCGCTGATGCTGCACCTGCCGACCCCGGACATGACCTACCTGCCCAGCCTAGCGTTCGCGACCTCGCCCGCCGAGGTGGAGCGGGGCCCCGCCTACGAGTTCGTACTCAACCACGTGGTGGATAGCCCCAGCCCCACCAGCCTGTTCCGGATCGAGATCGAGGAGGCCGCAGATGTCTGAGCGCACCCTGGGGGACCTCACCCACGAGGTCCGGTCGAAGAACGCGGGCCCGTTCTGGGTCACCATGGAGCTCTTCTGCCACGACGAGGAGGCCTACCGCATCGCCGCGGAGGAGTCCGGTCTCGACGAGCAGGTCGTGGGCAGGCTCTATCGCGTCGACCCGGCCCAGGTCCTGATCTTCCGGATCCCCTCGCTCAACGTGGTGAAGATCTCGTTCCCCCGGCCGCTGTCGCAGGGCTCGCTGCGGGACCGCGACATGCACGCGGGCCAGCACCACGTGCCCCTCGCCCTGTTGCCCGCAGGGCGCGGGGGCCGTGGGGCGGGGTCCGCTTCCTGAGCCGCCCGCCTGCGAGGTGCGGAGGGGGAGGGGGTGTGCACCTCGTCAGGACTCGTCAGGTGCTGGAACCTCGCATCCTCCTGACATGCGGACGCGTTCACCCTCTGGTCAACCGCCGCCCGAGGTCAGGACGATGCGTCCCGGTACGTGCCGTCCCTCGCTCAGCGCGTGCGCCTCGGCGGCCCGGTCGAGGGAGAACGTCGCCGCCACGGGCACGCGCAGCAGCCCCTGCTCGGCGAGCGTGGCAGCGGCCGTGAGGCCGTGCAGGGCGAGCGGGTCGGCGTGGGGCACGGCGGTGGTGCCCGTCTCGTCGGTGGGCGCTCCGTGGGAGAGATGGACGCCGTGCGCTGCCGCATCCAGGTCGGCGATCGTCACCACTCTGGCGGGGTCACCTGCGAGGGCGACCAGATCGGGCACTGCGCCCCCGGCGCAGTCGACGACCGCGTCGATCCCGTTCTGCGACAGCGCGCGCACCCGTTCGACGATGCCGGGTCCGTAGCTCGTGGGCGCCACGCCGAGCGACTGCAGGAACTGGTGGTTGCGTTCCGCCGCGGTCCCGATGACGGTCGCGCCGCGGGCCACCGCGAACTGCACACGACCGAGCCGGTCGCTCCGGCCGCGCCGTTCACCAGTACGGTCTGCCCGGACACGACCGCGAGGCGGTCGAGGACGCGGTCGCGGTCTCCGCGCTGCCCGCAGCACCGCCGGCCTCCTCCTACGTCCACGCGGCGGTCGAGGCGCCCAGGCCACCAGTACCGCGAGGTCGGCGTTGGCGCCGCGCGTGGCCGAATCGGTCATTCCGAACACCCCGTCCCCGATGGGTGCTCCCGGAACGTCCACACCGATCTCGCCCACGACCCCCGCCGCGTGGAACCGGTGCGGAAGGGGAGCGGCGCGGGTACCCGCTCCCGCAGCGCGCCGGAGCGCAGCCGTCCTTCGCCGGTGGACAGTCCCGAGGCCCGCACCGCAAGGCGGATCAGGCATGGACCGGCGTGTGGCTCACCGCCCTCGACGACCTGCACCACGTGGGGCGGTCCGTACTCCGTGCCGATGCGGGAGGTCGCGCGATCCGCTGGGTCGGCGTCGCGACGCTCCCGCCACCCGTCCGGCTGCCGCTCGTCCGGCAACGGGGGCGCGGCCCCGAGCGCGGCGATCTCGTCGCTCACCCGAGGGGCGAGCACTGACGCCACGTCGAGATCGTCGGCGAGGGCCGCCCGGCTCAGGTTCACACGTGCGAGGTCGTCTATTGCTGCTGGAGAGGCTGGACCGGGCGCGAGCGCAGGTGTTCGTAGACGACGGACGTGCGGACGTCGGCCACCTCGCGACGTTCGGTCAGTCGGTCGATGACGAAGACGTAGAGCCCGTTGGTGTCCGGGACGCCGACATGGATCAGGAAGTCCTCCGTCCCGCTGGTGACGAACAGGCCGAGGACTTCGGGCAGGGTCAGGACCCAGTCGCGGAACGCCTCGATGCGATCGCGCGAGGGTGGGCGGATGCGGACGGCGATCAGCGCCTGGACGGCCCGGCCGACGGAGGGCAGGTCGACGTCGGCGTGGTAGCCGGAGATCACGCCGCGGGCGACGAGCCCGCGCACGCGCTCCAGCGAGGTCGACGGCGCGACACCCGTCTGGGCCGCCAGCTGTCGGTTCGTCAGCCGTGCATCGTTCTGCAGAAGGCCCAACAAGGCCAGGTCCAGTGAATCTAGTTTCGGATGTTCGCGATCTGCTGGCAGGAAGTTCGGTTCGTCGGCCATCGGTCGATACTAGTAGCTAGCGTTCGTGGACGTGAGCGAACGAAACACGTCCTCGGCCGTCCGCGGTGTGGTTCCGGTGCTGAGTGCCACGGTGCTCTGGGGCACGGTGGGGCCTGCACAGGTGATCGCGGGTTCCGACGCCGACCCGCTGGCGTTCGGGGCCGCACGGCTCCTCCTCGGCGGTGTCGTCCTGCTGCTGATGTCGGCCGTGTCGCAGCCGGGCGATGTCGGCCGGTGGCCCGCGCTGGTGAGGGGCCCCGTGTTGGGCTGGCTCGTGCTCGCGGCGGCCTCGACGGCGGCGTACCAGGCCGCGTTCCTGAGCTCGGTCGCGCGAACCGGAGCAGCGCTGTCGACCGTCATCGCGTTGGGTGTCGCCCCGCCCGCGGTCGGTGCCCTCGCCCGGCTGGTCGGGCTGGAACGGCTCAGCCGGTCCTGGTTGCTCGGGACCGTCGCCGCCGTGGTCGGGACCGCGCTGTTGTCGTTGCCCACCGCGGCGGTGCGAGTGGACACGCTCGGCGTACTGCTCGGGGTGCTCGGCGGGGTCTGTTACGGCGCATACACGGTCGCGGCCAAGCGGTTGGTGGACAGTGCGGCCCCGACCTTCGTCGCCGTCGCCACGACCCTCGTTCTGGGTGGCGCGATGATCCTGCCGTTCGCCCACGACGTCTCCCGCGTCGTCGTCGAACCCGATGCGGTGGCGCTGGTCGGCTGGTTGGCCGTGCCCGCCACCGCGGTGGGCTACCTGGTGTTCGTCTCCGGTCTGCGGCACGTCACGGCGGCCACCGCCGGGACCCTGAGCCTGGCCGAACCGCTCGTCGCCGCCGTACTGGGGATCGCCGTGCTGGGGGAGCGGCTGCCCCTTCCGGCCGTGGTGGGCGGCTGCGTGCTGCTGGCGGGCATGGCCGTCGCCACCCTCCGGCCGTTGGACCGACGGGCCACCCCTGTGACGGTCTAGCGGTCGGGAGACCCGGTGCGCACCGTCGCGCGGCGCGGCGGCGTCGGTCGGGCGACGCGGCGACGCGGCGACGGACGCAACCGAGTCCGACCTCAACCGGTTCGTCGGGCGCTGCGCCCGAGCGCGAGCGACGCCCCCAGCAGGGACAGGCAGATCGAACCCACGAGGATGTTGACCTCGACACCCCTGAACGTGTTGGCAGGCGAGTCGCGGAACTCCTCGTCGATCAGCGCGGTGCCCGGGAACGCGGCGGCGCCGTACATTCCCAGCCACGGCGCGGACAACATCGCCGTTGCGGTGAGCAGGTTGTGGTCCGGGTCGCCGTGGGGTGAGGTCACCAGCCGCATGCCGACGACGCCGAGCACCGCGCTCATGACGATGTACTGGGCGTTGTGGAACTTGGCGTGCGCGGGCCATCGCGGGTTGCGCAGGTGCTGGCGGGCTGTCACGGGCAGCAGGGCGTCGACGACCAGCGGTCCGACGGCCGTCCCCGCGGCGATCAGACCGACCAGCGCGCGCGACGCTCTCTTCCTTGCAGTCATGACGATCCTCGATTCGGATAGGCGCTCAGCGAGCGTTCGTGGAGCAGATGATGGGAGGCGCGCTCCACCGCCGCGGCGGCGCACGCATGGACCACCGAGACCCAGGCGGCCGTACTGTCCACGCCGGACCGTCGGCGTCTCCGCAGCGGTCCCGCGCAGGCCCCCGGGGACGGTGCGGTCAATCCACGGTGATGATCACCTTGCCGCCCCGGGGGGTGCGGTGGTGTTCGAGCTCGGTGAGCACGGGGATCGCGTCGTCGAGCGGAACGGTGCGCGCGATGGGAATCTGCAGCTG
>Ga0070665_100001313_pt1 | contig 29690 bp, 27 predicted proteins | sample KBSS13metaG_FD_65862 | JGI IMG/M metagenome (GOLD analysis project Ga0070665, IMG submission 65862) | Switchgrass rhizosphere microbial communities from Kellogg Biological Station, Michigan, USA - KBS S1-3 metaG | ecosystem: Host-associated > Plants > Roots > Rhizosphere > Soil ... | reverse complement strand
ACGTCGAGGGCATCGCGGATGAAAAGCTCGGGCTCGAGATTTTCAAAAACTCCATCAAGACCGAGCCCGGCACGTTCAAAACGAATCTCGAGAACGTGTGGGCCTGCGGCGACGTCATCGGACCTCCCTGGCTCGCTCACGTAGCGCACCACGAGGCCGTGCAGTGCATCGACCGCATCGTCGGCCTGCACGTCGAGCCGATCGACTACAAGCAAATCCCCGGCTGCACCTACACACATCCGCAGGTCGCCAGCATGGGCTACACCGAGAAGAAAGCCCGCGAGGCCGGCTACGAGATCAAGATCGGCAAGTTCCCGTTCATGGCCAGCGGCAGGGCACTCGCGTCCGGCGAAACCGACGGCTTCGTCAAACTCATCTTCGAGAAAAAGTACGGCGAACTCCTCGGCGTGCACATGATCGGCGAAAACGTCACCGAACTGCTGGCCGAGCTGGTGCTCGCACGCAAGCTCGAAGCCACCGACGTGGAAATCCTCGAAGCCATGCACCCGCATCCCACGATCAGCGAAGCGGTGATGGAAGCCGCCGCCGCTGCGGATGGGCGAGCGATTCATATTTAGTTTTGCTCTCGAACTCCTTCCCAAAGCCCACGACTCGGCCGTGGGCTTTGTCATTCTTCCGCCGGACCTCTGATGCACCTTCGCCAAGCCACCGCCGATGACTGGCAGCTCGTGCGGGCGATCCGCCTGGAGGCGCTGCAGTCCGACGCCGGCGTGTTCGGTGCTTCGCACGCCGATGCGGCCAGCCGCGACGAATCCGGCTGGCGCGACTGGACCGCCGGGCCCGGGAAGGCGATCTTCCTCCTGCACGACGGCGATGCGGTCATCGGTCTCACCGGCGTGTACACCGTGTCCGACGATCCCGCCTCACCGGGCCGCAAGACGGCGATCTGCATCGCCAGCTACCTCCAGCCGCCGTTCCGCGGCCGCGGGCTTTCGCGAACCTTCTACGAAACCCGCATCGCCTGGGCCCGCGACAACGGCTGCCACCGCGTCGTCACCGGCCACCGGCTTTCCAACAGCGCCTCGATGCGCGTCAATCAATCCTTCGGCTTCCAGGAAACCCACCGCATCCCGCGCCGCTGGCCCGACGGCGTCGAAGAGCTTGAGGTGCTGTACGAGCTGCGCCTCGTCTCGGAGTAATCGATCGCGATTTGCCGCGATCACCGTCGCCGTTCCACATTTTTCATCGCGGCGACGCTCGCCGCCGCTCATCTCGCGGCCCGGCCGGGCGTTAGGCGGCCAGTCGCGGGTGCGCCAAGGTGCGCTTAGGTGTCTTTAGGTGCCCAAAAGTGATCACTTGAGGGACCGCGCACATTTCAACGCGCCGCGCGAATCGATGTTCGATCTCTCGCGTCATCGAACGTTTCGTTCGCCGCCGCTGATGTTTTTCATCACGCCGCACCTTGTCGCCTGCGAACGCCAGGGCCGGCCGGTACTTACGTTCGCCACGCCACGTCCGTTCAGTGTCGATTAGTGACGGATAGTGACGTTTAGTGACGGAAAGTGACGGGTAATTTCCGTTTTACGACCGTCGCGATTGTTCGCCACGCGATCGCTCGTCTCACGCCCTGCCACCAACGCGCGCTCAGCAAACCGAGCGCCCTCCGTAACTCCCTGCGCTGCGCCGCCGGCCGAGCGCGGCCAGCGCACCGCCGACACACGAATTGCGAAATGCCTAGGAATTCTGACGAAAATATTTTCGGATTCCACATTTTGTGTGTGTCACTTTCGGCCATGATTCGCGCGATTCTTGCACACCGCGCAGGCTTCGCAAAATGGGTTGGATCCCCGATTTTCTGAGGATTCTTGCTCGTTCGAGCAATCCCGCGCCATCGCAAAGATGGTTTATCCCGCCCGGCTTTCCAGCAAGATTTTGCGCTCCACCCGTCGATCCCCGTCCTGCCCACCGCCGTGGCCGATTTCATTATTCGGGCGTCGCAACGTTGCTCAAATGCAACACGGCCCGCGTGCGGGCCGCGCGGATGAATCGCAAGAAATGGTTTCCGACAACGTGGTAGGTTGCCGGCCACATTCGACTCCGCGACGTGATTCCACGCGCGACCTTAGTTTGAATGCAACCACGCCACGACTGCGGCAGGCCGGTAGGGAAGACCAGGCCCACACGCAGCGCGGCGATTTATCAGGAGGCTCGGTCATGAGCAGTATTTTCGGTTCCAAGTTTGTGGGTGCTTTGGCGGCGATGGGACTTTATGTCCTGACCGCCACGAACGCCCACGCGTCGTTTACCACGATCAACGCGCCCGCCAAGGGCGAAGTCGGCCAAGGCGCCATCCTCGCCAACGAGTACGGCGGATCGTTCTCCGCCAACGGCGTGAACTTCAGCAACGGCTCCATCACCGCCACGCGCGTGGTGCAGGAAGACGTCCCCGTGCTCGATATCCTGTCGGCCAAAGCGATCGGCTCCTTCGCCGCGTACAGCCAGGGCTTCGGCTACTCGGCCAACGGCTCGGTGACCAACCTGTTCAACGTCACCGGCAAAAAGTTCAACGCCACCGGCTCGGTCGGCGTCGTGGATCTGCCGTCGGAGTACAACTTCGTACGCACCGGCCAGGGCAGCACCGTGTCGAGCGACCGCGCCGATAACGCGGACGGCAAAGACCACCTGGTCACGTACCTCCTCACCGGCAACGGCGTGAAGGCCGACACGTACGTCCTGTTTTGGGAAGACAAGCTCGTGAAACAGGGCAGCGATTTCGACTTCAATGATCTGGCGGTCGAAGTCCGCTTCGGCACCCCAACGGTCGTCCCGCTCCCGACCGCAGCTTGGTCAGGCTTGGCTACCCTCGCGGGTGGAGCGCTCATGACCGGCGTGAAGAAGGCGCGTCGGAAAATGGCGTAAGACTGGTTGCCGGTCTTAATTGTTGCACCCACTGAGGCGGGACGAAGATTTCTTCGTCCCGCCTTTTATGTTTCTTGATCGGGTGCCACAGGTCGCGGTACTCCGAGCCTCGTGCCGTCCCCTTTCGCCACATTTCTGGGCATGAAAAGAGTTGCCAACGATTCTGGGGTTGAATTGGTCTCGCTCATGGATTCCAATAGAGTTGATCCAGGCGTAAAAGTGGATGGGGACTGGCCACATCTGTTTATGGAGCATCCTAAACCGACGAGAGTCCGCTCGCTTCCTATCACACGGCGACGGGATTCTGAAATTGTTGTATCCGCAACTAAATGACGGACTTCTAAGAGGTATCAAATGCCTGATCCAGCGACCAGCGGCGCCGCGACCTTGAAGATAGCGCACGCCGTTAAGGCGGCGAAATGGGCGTGGGACCACCAAGATGTAATCGAGCCAAAGCTGAAGCGGTTTTATCGCGCGACGAAGCGAAAAATCTTCGGACGTGGACCAGGGATCTTAGTCTTGGGTGCAGGGGGAGTGGGAAAGACGACTCTCGGCCGGATACTATCCGGAAAGTATGACTTTTTGCTTGATAGCGATACCGAATACGAACAAAGTGTGGGCGTACAAACGTTTCGTGCCAAAAAGACGCCAGACGTCGAATTGGTGGTTGCTCCTGGCCAAGAAGATCGGCGAGATGCGACATGGCCAAGTTTGCTCGGCAGTATCGCAAACGGCAAGGAACTGGGTATTGTATTGTGCTGCGCGGATGGTCATCACGCGTTATCGAGTACCTACAAATACCACAAACTTTACAAGAGTGAGCCTTCAAGTTTTCTAGATCGGTTCCTTGCTGATCGTCGCCAAGAAGAGGTGCGAATTCTCAAGCAGGTGGCCGCGTCACTGCTACAGAATGCACGGCCGACGTGGTTGCTAACCCTCGTTGGGAAAGAAGATCTGTGGACGGCAAATGAGCAGCAAGTACACGAATTCTATCGCCACGGCCCTTATGGGAAAGCCATCGACGAGCTTATGGTAAAGAAGGGGACTCGCTTGTTTCGTCACGAGCTAGTGTTTGGATCCCTAATTGTCCGTAACTTCACAACTGGCCGGCGAGAGATTCTTAAGAAGAATACCGCAGGGTATGACCACGTTCGCCAAGTGGAGTCGCTGCGGCGTATATTCGAAACGATCGCATCACTAGAGGATTGGAAGGTTCAGTAATGGCACAAGAAACTGAAGCGGAAATGTTCGGACGCGGAGTTTGCAAGCTCTTACAGGAGTATGCACAGAAGCTCGAACAGCGCATGAGCGAGATGCGCGCCGCAAAGCAGGCCGCCCAGATGCGAAAGATTAATTTCGTCGGAAGCACTGAATGGCAAAGTTTGCAGCAGCGTATTGGTTCACTTAGCCAAGCTTTGTTAACCGCGACGCGTGAAGCGTCTCAACTTGCAGAGCAAGGCGATGTGCGTGATCTCACACGATTCGAATTGCGACTGCGACGCGCCGAGGTTGAAGGACTCATTCATGCCAGCGAATTCCTGTTGAACAGCAACGATTGATCTTGCGTCGGGTCAGTCGGGCGTGCGAATCTTATGGCGCAGAATAAGAGTCCGCTAAGCTCTGCAAATACGTCTTGGAGTTCGTCGTTCCTCGATAGTCCCCCTCGTTTTTCTTTTCACTCCTTCTGAAAGTACTCACCTGTGATCTCTTTGTACTCGTCCTGATACTTATTGACGTCAGATTTCGTGCCGGTGACCATGGGATTCGAGCCACTGTCCTCGTACTTATCCACGTACTCGCCCCCGTCGGCGATGTATCCTTTTAGCTCCTCGATTCGCCGTTCCTCTGACGGCGTGTATTTGTCATTGTTGATGAGGTCAAAGTCCTTGCGCAGGCCGTCGATCTCCGCCAAGATTGCGTCTGCGGATTGTGAATCATCCTTAGTGGGTGTCGTTGGACCTTTGATTTCGGTGGCTGCGCGACCAATTTTGGTTGTCCTAGAATTCAGCATCTTTCCGATTCGTTTGCGCCGACGCTTTTCTCGATTTGTTTCTGACTCAGCCATGATTTCTCCAGAAGCGTATTGTATGCCGGATTTGAGTCGGCGGCGAATCGGGTCAGGCGTACCGACTAATCGCTTTTTCAACACTGTTGACGATGCACGCCTACAATCCCTCCATGCCCAAAACCCTTTCCGTCTCCATCCCGCACGATCTCACCGAAGCTGAAGTGAAGGCCCGTCTGGTGAAAGGCCTCGCCGATGCGCGGGCGCAGTATCCCGGGTATCTCAAGAACGCGACCGAGACGTGGGACGGCAATTCGGTGTCGTTTAAAGCAGCGGCGATGGGGCAGACGGTGACTGGCCGGGTGCGGATTGAGGCGAAGGTGGTGAACGTCGAAGTCGACCTGCCGATGCTGCTGGGGATGCTGGCGGGGAAGATCAGGCCGGAGATCGAGGCGCGAGGGCGCAAGCTGCTGGCGTAGTGGACGAGCAGATTTTCAGCCGCAGATCAACACAGATTTACACAGATAAAACGAAGCGTTTTGGACGCGAGACGGGGCGATAGTGGATCCTTTAGGAAGGGTCTGCGTTGGTACGCCTTGGTGCTTGAAGCACACTCTACACGATTGCCTGCGCGTTTTTCGAACCCCTGAATTCATACTGCTTACCACGGCGACGGCACGCGATCGACCTGATCCAAGGCCGATCCTCACCTTTCAACCGCAGCCATTCTAGAAATCGCGGGAGAGACGGGTTTGCAACTGTCATAACCGAGCTCATCAGGATTAATAGAGCATTAACTGCTGAGATTTTTTGAATTTAGACCTTGCAATCGATGCCAAATATGGTTTAATACATTAGATGTTTGTTTCCCTGTCGTTTTCCTAGATGACCGGTATGCGACGCACCCATAAGAATCATCGCGGTTTCACACTCATTGAGTTGCTGGTCGTCCTTGCGATCATCTCGGTGCTGGTGGCGTTGCTCATGCCGTCGATCACGCGGATCCGGGCCGCGGCTAAGACGACCCTGTGCATGAGTAATCAGCGTCAGCTCGGCATGGCACTCTTTTCATACGCGTCAACCAACCGCGGCGTGATAGGGGTGGGCGACTCGGGCAATAACGCCGCAGGGGTAGGTTCTTACCATTGGTGGCCTACGTTTATTGCGGCAGATCCGGGGCTGGCGTACGTCGTCGCAGGGCCTTACCGGGCCGCCGGACCTCCCGCGCCGGGCCAGTACGGCGGCACGGGCGTGCGATGCCCCATGAACGGCAAGTGGATGGGCGGCGGATTCAGCGGGCCCAGTTACGGAATGGTCAACAGCAACACGTCCGGGGCTAAATTTTCCAGTTCGTTTATGCAGCCGTGGGGCGCGAAGTGGAGTTTCAGCGGGTATCGCCTGTCGGTCGTCAAGGCGGCGGGGCGACTGCCACTCGCGACTGACTCCGGGGTCGGCAACGGCTCGGCGATGGCGTATTACAGAGATTGTCCATACCCGGGCTTCTACGTCGATGATCGTCCGGGCGGCACTGGCGGTAATCGCGGCGGCTGTCTCGATCGCGCATGGCTCGCCCACCCGAACAACACCATGAACATCCTGTACTTCGACGGCCACGTCGAGAACAACTCCTGGGGTGAAGTGAAAGCGCTTGGATTTGGCTATTACTTTGATAACGACGGGCAGTTCTATCCGTAGCCGTCACCCCACTCGAATTGGTCGCCCCCGCGCCGTTTGACATGCCCGCCTGCGTGCGTACGATTTCTGTCGGAGAGTAAATCCATGATTCCCAAGGCCATTAACATCTTTTCTATTGCGAGGACGTTTATTCGCGCCTAGGGCTTGTCGTTTATCCAAACATCAACCAACCCTGAGGCGTTTGCCTCGGGGTTTTTTTGTCGGGATAGTTTTATGTCGCATTCGATCGCACAACCTGATCTCTCGCTGCCGGCGGACGTTTCGCCGATCGGGGAATTGCTGCGCCTGGCGCTGCCGACGGTGGCGCAGATGGCGTCTTACACGGTCATGCAGTTCATCGACCGGTGGATGCTGGCCAGCGTGAGCGATCTGCACGCGGCCGCGGCCGGGACGGCGGGGATTACGTTCTTTTGCTTCATCGGCTTCGGGTTCGGACTGCTGTTCGTGGTGAACACGATGGTGAGCCAGAACTTTGGTCGTGGACACTTGCAGGCGACCGGGCCGGCGATGTGGCAGGGCGTTTGGTTCGGCGTGATCTTCGGGGCGGCCATGATCGGGATCATTCCGATCGCGCACCGCGTGTTCGCCGCGATGGGCCATGCGCCGGCGGTGGTGGATCTGGAGTCGTCGTACATCAAGATCGTGGCGCTCACCGGCTGGGCGAAGTTGGCGACGATCGCGACGAGCCAGTTTCTGCTCGGCCTGCAACGGCCGACGGTGGTGTTCGCGGCGACGCTGGCGGGCGTGTTCGTCAACACGGTGCTCAACTGGGTGCTGATCTTTGGGCACTTCGGGTTCGCGCCGATGGGCCTTGTCGGATCCGCCTGGGGACTCAACGGCGGCGTGCTGTGTGAACTGCTGGTGATGGCGGTGTACATCCTGCGGCCGATCTTTATCCGCGCGCACGGCGTGGCGGACTGGCGGATCCATTGGGGCTCGATGCGCACGCTGCTCGCGATCGGCGTGCCGTCGGGCTTTCAACTGATCTGCGACATCACCGCGTGGACGATTTTCATGAACGTGATCCTCGGTTCATTCGGCACCGCGGCGCTGGCGGCCAACAGCTTTGCTTTCACGTACATGCACTTGTGCTTCATGCCGGCGCTGGGTGTGGGCGGTGCGGTGACGGCGCTGGTTGGCAAATACATCGGCATGGGGCGATACGACCTGGCCGAACGACGGGCGCACCTGGGATTCTTCGTCTGCGCCGCCTACATGATGGTGGCCGGCGCGGTGCTCATCTGGTTCCGCTTCAACCTGATCGGCCTGTTCTCGGCCGACCCGGAGGTGCAGAAGATCGGCGCGACGATTTTGGTGTTTGTGGGGCTTTATCAGCTGTTTGACGCGATGTTTCTGATCTACGTGAGCGCCCTGCGCGGCGCGGGCGACACGCTTCTGCCGTCGATTGTGCAGGGGGCGCTGGTGTGGTCGATCGTGGTGGGCGGCGGGTTTTTGATCGTGCGATACGCGCCGCAATACGGCGTGGTGGGGCCTTGGAGCGTTTCCACGGTCTTTGGCGCGATCCTCGGCCTGTTCCTGCTCACGCGGTTCAAACTCGGGCACTGGAAAACGATCCGGCTGGATTTGCCCGATGGCTCGAATGTCGGCGATACTTCGGCTAAATTGACGGCCCTTACGGAACCGTAACATGACTGATGCGACGAAAAAAAGTTACAAAGAGACGCTAAATCTCCCGGACACCGCCTTCGACATGAAGGCGAATCTGGTGCAGAGCGAGCCTCTTCGTTTGAAGAAGTGGCAGGACGCGAAGCTGTATGATCAGCTCATCGCGGCCCGCGCGCAATCGCCGCGCTGGGTGCTGCACGACGGCCCGCCGTTCGCGAACGGCGACATCCACATCGGGCATCTGATCAACAAAACGCTGAAGGACATCATCCTTCGGTTTCGCACCATGCAGGGATTCCAAACGCCGTACGTGCCGGGCTGGGACTGCCATGGATTGCCGATCGAGCACAAGATCCAGCAGGAAGTGAAAAAGGACGGCAAAGATTTCCGCGCGATGAGCGTGCTCGACGTGCGCAAGTTGTGCTTTGCGTCGGCGGAGGAATTTGCCGGCAAACAGAGCGAGCAATTTCAGCGGCTAGGCATCCTCGGCGACTGGGCCAATCCCTATCTCACGATGCGGCCGGAGTACGAGGCGAAAACGCTCGAGGTGTTCGCGAAGTTCGTCGAGGCGGGGCTGGTGTACAAGCAACTCAAGCCGGTGCCGTGGTCGATCGCGAATCAAACCGCGCTGGCGGATGCGGAGCTTGAATACAAGGACGTCGACGATCAGTCGGTTTTCGTGGAGTTCGCGGTGGCGAATCCCGGCGCCTTCAAGGCCGCGTTTGATCTGCGGCTGAACGCGAAGGTGGCGTTCCTCATCTGGACGACGACGCCGTGGACGCTGCCGGCGAATATGGCGATCGCGGTGCACCCGGATGTGGAGTACGCGCTGGTTAAATACAAGCGCAACGAAGACTGGCACGTGAGCGTGCTGGCTGCGGCGCTGGTGGAAAAAGTGCTCGGCAAGCGCGACGGTGTGACCGACGTGGAAGTGGTGAAGACGGTCCCCGGCAAGGAACTGGTCGGCCACGAGTACCTTCACCCGTTCATCGAGCGCACCGGCAAGGTCGTACACGCCGAGTATGTCACCACCACCGACGGCACCGGCCTCGTTCACACCGCGCCCGGCCACGGTGAAGACGACTACCACACTGGCATCAACAACAATATCGAGGTTTACTGCCCCGTGCTGGCCAACGGCCGGTTCGATGCGACCGTGCCGGACTACCTTGTCGGCAAGACGGTGTGGGAAGGCAACCCGATCGTTATCGAAAAGCTGAAAGAGCTGGGCGTGCTGCTGGCGCAGGAGCCGATCCGCCACAGCTACCCACACGACTGGCGCAGCAAAACGCCGACGATCTTCCGCGCGACCGAGCAGTGGTTCGTCGCGATGGACAAGCCGTACACCAACGGCCCGTCGTTGCGCGAGCGGGCCGCCAAGGCGGCAAAGGAAACGATCAAGTTCGTGCCCGAGTGGGGCCAGCACCGCCTACAGGGCATGCTCGAAGGCAGGCCCGATTGGTGCATCTCGCGTCAGCGTGCGTGGGGTCTGCCAATCCCCGTCTTCTACAACGAAGCCGGCGAAGCGCTGCTCACGCCGCAGTCGGTCTACGCCGTTGCAAAACGATTCGCCGAGAAGGGCTCCGATGCCTGGTTCACGGATTCTCCCGCCGAACTGTTAGGCGATCATGATCCCGGCGCGAAATTTCCGAAAGACAAGCTCCGCAAGGAGAAAGACATCTTCGACGTCTGGTTCGAGTCCGGCAGCAGTTGGCACGCCGTGCTGCAGGCGCGGCCCAATCTTGCGTTCCCGGCGGATCTGTATCTCGAAGGCTCCGACCAGCACCGCGGGTGGTTCCAGCTCTCGCTATTGCCGGCGCTCGGCGCGACGGGGCAGCCGCCGTTCAAGGCAGTGCTCACGCATGGGTTCGTGGTGAAGCCGGACGGCACGAAGGTCAGCAAGTCCGACAAGGAATACGTGACGGCCACCACTGAGATAAACAAGCACGGGGCCGACGTGCTTCGGCTTTGGACGAGCAGCGTGGATTACCAGGGCGATATCCCTGCCTCGCCCAAGGCGCTGCAGGAGTTCGGCGACAAGTACCGCAAGATCCGCAATACCGTGCGGTACCTGCTGAGCAATCTGAACGACTTTGATGCCTCCGCGAAGGTGCAGACGATCCCGGCGAGTTCGCTCGACGGCTGGGCGTCGGCCCAGCTCGATGACCTCATTCGCGACGTGACCGATGCGTACGACAAGTACCAACTCCACCGCGTCTTCCGCCTGCTGCACGATTTCTGCGCCGTGCAGATCAGCAGCGTTTACGGCAATGCTATGAAGGACCGGCTGTATTGCGAGGCGCCCGATTCGCCGGTGCGTCGCCGGTCGCAAACGGTGATGTACCGGATGGCCGTCGCGCTCACCAAGCTGATGGCGCCGATCCTTGTTTACACCGCGGATGAAGCGTGGGAGACGCTGCCGTTCAAGCCGGCCGAGGATCGCGATCTGCCGTTCGTGCACCTGGCGCTGCTGCCGAAGATGCCGACGTCGTCGCCGAGCGAGGAACAGGCGCTGGAGTGGAAGCAGCTCATGGAACTGCGCGACAAGGCGCTGCTGCAGCTCGACGGGCTGAAGAAAACCGTCGGCCTGAACAAGGCGGGCGAGTCGGAGATCGTTTACCCGACAAAACTGAAGGCGGCTTTAGAGAAATACGGCGAAGACTTGGCCGATGTCGTCGGCGTAGGATTCTACAGGTTCGACGACGTGGCCGACGTCACCGTCATCGACACGCGCGAGAAGTATCCCGCCTGTGCCCGCAGCTGGAAGCGCCGGCCCGACGTGGGAAGTGACCCGTTGTACCCCGACCTTTCCGCCCGCGATGCCGCGGCCGTCAAAGCTCGAAGCTGAACCCGGGCTTGGCCACTTTAGTGGCAAGCCTTGCACCAAGGAGCACTGATGCTCGTCTTATCCCGGCAGCGTGACCAGTCGATCATGATCGGCGAGAACATCGACGTCACCATCGTCGATATCCGCGGCGACAAGGTGCGCATCGGCATCAGCGCGCCCCGAGATGTCAGCGTCCATCGCAAGGAAGTCTTCGAAGCGATCAAGAAGGAAAACGAGCAGGCCTCGCAGCTCAACCCCGGTGATCTGCCCGGCGTGGCCGAAAACCTGGCGGCAGGGCAGACGGCAGCAACAGGGCATACCACGATGAAAATCGCCGCACCGCCCGTGCGGCTCGCGGTGCTCATCAGCGGCGGCGGCACGACGCTGCAGAACATTATCGACCAGATCCGCAACGGCAAACTGTCGGCCGAGATCGGCGTGGTCATCGCGTCGAAGCAGAACATCGCCGGCGTGTCCCGCGCTCAGATGGCGGGGATCAAAACAGTGATTGTCGACCGTAAGGCGACGCCCGATGTAGGCGAGTTCAGCAAGCAGGTGTTCGCCGCGTGCGACGAAGCCGGCGTTGATCTGGTAGTGCTGGGCGGCTGGCTCTCGCTGCTCAAGCTTCCCGAAAAATACCGCGGCCGGGCGATGAACATTCATCCCGCGCTGCTGCCGAGTTTTGGTGGCGCCGGATTGTACGGCAAGCGCGTGCACCAGGCCGTGCTCGACAGCGGGTGCAAGGTTAGCGGCTGCACGGTGCACTATCTCGATGATTCGTATGACACCGGCCCGATCATTCTGCAGCGCTGCTGCCCGGTGGTGCAGAACGACACGCCGGAGTCGCTGGCTCATCGCGTATTCGAGGAAGAAAAGCAGGCGTACCCGCAGGCGATCTCGCTGTATCAGCAAGGGAAGCTGAAGCTGCAGGGGCGACGAGTGATCATCGGATAACACGAGCTCATCTCGCTTGGCGCGTCACCCTCAAACAAGGTCCGTCATCCTGAGCGTACCCGCGAAGGATCTGACTGTGTCGTCGTTGGACGCAGATCCTTCGCGAGTACGCTCAGGATGACGATACTCTGTAAGTCGATGCTAAATGACTTTTTAGACACCCTCTCAGGATGACGGCCTTTGATCGTAAAAAGCATCTCAAGGCTTCAGCACCACAAAATCCGAGAAGTTCGTCACGCCGCTGACTTTGCACCCGGCGATCCGCAGCAGGTTCGCTGAGTCGGTGTTGCAGTTGTTGAGCAGGCTGTAATGCGTTGGATCGTGCACGAAATAGCGGCCGGTCTCCTTGTCGTAAACCACCGGGCCCTTGGAGGCGTCGTACCGACGGTGGATTTCCGCCAGCGCCGCGGCGGCCTTGTCGCGTTCGACTTCCAGCCGGAAAACTCGGTTCGGCACGCGCACGGTTTTTGGCGCTTTGTCGCCCGGCTCGAGGAATGCGTAGTTCACGCCGAACGCGCTGTCGCTGGAGAAGAGAAGCGCCCGCGGCACATCCCACAAATAGGTGCTGGTGCCCACGGTGTACGGCCAATCGCCGAACGAGCATTCGATGTACATCCCCGGCGCGGCCGGCACGAGCACGGCGGAGTGCACCCCGTAATCGGCCACGAAGATCGGCACGGGGTCTTTCACGTTCGCGGGCGGGCGGATCGTCCAGCAGCCGGTAAGGAAGAGCAGGACTGCGCAGACTCCGGCGCGCATAACGGGTGAGAGACGGAAATTCAGTGGCATGAACGTCATCTGCTTGTGAAGGCGCTGGCTGCCCGCAGCCAAAGCCTTGAAGAATCCTTCAAAATAGCCCGGTGAGTCAATTCGAAAAGGAGACGGCCGGCGCGTTGCGGACCGTGTAGTCGTCCACTTCAAAAAAGTCCGCCGGCGGAAAATCGCCGAACCGCGCGGCCAGCATCGTGGGAAAGCTGGTTCGCGTGACATTGTAGTCGCGCACATTTCCATTGTAAAAACGTCGGGCGGCCGCGATGCGGTCCTCGGTGTTCACCAACTCCTGCTGCAGCGCGAGAAAATTCGTCGACGCTTTCAGGTCCGGATACTTTTCCGCGACGGCCCACAACTGCTTGGTCGCGGAAACAAGGTGCTGCTCGTCCGCCGACTGCTGGCCGACCGCGCCGGTGCTGGCGGCGGCGCGGTTGCGGGCTTCAATGACGGCCTCGAGCGTGCTTTGCTCGTGCGTCGCATAGCCCTTCACGGTGTTGACGAGATTGGGGATGAGGTCGTAGCGGCGCTTGAGCTGCACGTCGACATTGCCCCAGCTTTCCTTGATCAGTTGCCGAAGGCGAATCAGCTTGTTGTACCAAACCATCGGCAGGCCGATGACGATCAGCAGCACCACGACGGTGACGATGAGAATGGGGCCCATCGATTCCATGCTATTTCTTCGCCGGGCCCGGGGCCTGCTTGCCGAACGAGTGATCGACCGCGATCTGCCCGCCGCCGGTGGTGGTGAGGAGAATTGCGAGGCCCAGGTAGACGACGTTCGGCTCCACCTGCGGCTTGCCGTGAAAGCCTACTCCGGTGATGGCGATGATGAAGCTGATGAGCATCAGCGACGCGAGCGCGGCCGCGATGCGCGTATAAAATCCGACGACCAGCATCAGGCCGACGAGCATTTCCGTCCACGGCAGTGCCTGCAGATACATCTTGCCGAACGACGGCGATACGAACGTTGGAATCGACTTGAGGCTGCCATCGACGAACTGCGTAACGCCGCCGGCGACTTTGGTGTAGCCGGCCATCAGGAACAGAACGCCCAGCGACACGCGCGCCAGCAGTAGGGCGGTATCGCGGGCCTGATTGGTGGTGAGCGGATTTTGCATGTGCGTGCCTTCCTTGGCTATTGCCCGAGTTCCTTGCCGCGTGCGGCGGCGGCTTTCAACGCGTCGATGATCGACTGGTCGACCTTCTGGTTCTGCATGTGCGTGATGGCGGCGTGGGTCGTGCCGCCGGGACTGGTGACTTTGCGACGAAGCTCGGCCGGCGAATCAGTGCTGGTCATCAGCATCTTTGCGGAGCCGAGCGCGGTTTTGGTGGCCAGTTGGTGCGCCTGGTCCGGTGACAGCCCAAGGGCGACACCGGCGGCGACCATCTGTTCGACAAGAAAGAAGAAGTAGGCCGGGCCCGACCCGCTCACCGCGGTGACGGCGTCGATCTGGTCTTCGCGGACTTCAATCACCGACGCGGCGGACTCGAACAACCGCCGAGCGGTGGCCAGATCGTCGGCGGTCGCGTGCTCGCCGGCGGCCAACGCGACCATTCCTTCGCCCACGAGCATCGGCGTGTTGGGCATCGTCCGCACCACGCGCCAGTCGTTCCCGCGGCCCAGGTGTTTTTCGATGAACGCCGACGAAATGCCCGCGGCGATGGAGATGACCAGCGTATCCGGCGCCATCGCCGGCGAAAGTTCCGCCAGCACGGCGGCCATCTGCTGCGGCTTGACCGACAGCAGGAGTGTGTTCGATTCCTTCGCTACCTCGGCGGGATTTTCGATGGCTGTAACGTGAAGTTCGTTGTGGAAAAGGCTGCGCCGCGCAGGCGACACGTCGGCGGCGAGGATGTCGGTCGGCTTCATTACGCCGGCGCGCAACACGCCGCGAACGATCGCTTCAGCCATATTGCCCGCGCCGATGATGCCCAGCTTGCTGCCCATGCATGCAATATAACGTGGAATGTGGGGAAGTGGCCAATGGAGTGCGCAGCGGTAGGGCGGGCTTCAATCCACCGCTGCGAAAGACGGTGGGTTGAAACCCACCCAACGCAAACGCGGCGCTCGACAATCAGTCGATCGATCCGCCGATGGCTTCGTGTACGGAGCGGGGCGCGGTGACGATGAGCTTTCCACGCTGGAAGACGATCGTCGCGACGCCGCCGTTTTGCGACCAAATGTCAGGGCGGACGATGCTGATGACGGTGGCGACGAGTTGGTCGCCGCGTTCCTGCAGGGTGGGCGTGATTTCCTTGCCGGTGGCCTGCCCGTTGCCGTTGGCGAACAAACCTGACCCGTGACCGGTACCGCCGGTGCCGCCTTCGGAGCCGTTACCCACGCTGGCGGTGAGGCTGAGGCTCGGGCCGGCAAAGTCGGGGACTTCGACGACGAGATCGCCCACGTCATATACGCGGGTGATGAGTTTGGAGTCCGCCTCCTCGCGGGTGGTGATTTCGATCACGCCTTGGTCGAGGTACCAGGTGAGCGGCGTGCCGCCGCCGGCTTCGTCGAGGATCAGCCGCAGTGCTTTGCGCATTGGGACCGAGCGAAGGCGGACGTTGACGGGCGTGTCTTTGCTGATGCGGGCAGCTTCAAGCGTGCGCCAGTGAACATTAATGTTGGCGCCGGTGGCGTCGCGAAGGTATTCGATCGCGTCGACTAATGCGGTGTTGGCAAGATTAACGTTAGGGAGTTCAGTGCCCAGCAGCGACTTGACCGGAATGTTCAGGCGGTCGGCGCGAGCGAAGCACGCGGTCAACGCAACCACTGCCACAAGCAGTACAGCACGAGTACGCCGCATGACGACCTCCCTGTGAATTGCGTGGTCGCGATGCCTTAGTCGAATCACATCGACGTGGAAGGCGGCGACGACGGGTTGGCAGCCGGCTCGGGGAGCGGCTTGCCGGTGTACGGGTCGAACTTCGCCTGAATCGGCTTGCCCGTGTACGGATCGAACTTGTGGTCGGCTTGAATCGCCGGGCGGTCCGGCTGATTGGACGCCACGTTCACTTCCTCTTCGATCCCTTTCAGGCCCTTTTTGAACTCGACGATGCCCTTGCCCAAGCTGCGGCCGACTTCAGGCAGTCGCTTGCCGAACAGCAGCAGGCCGACCGCTCCGATGACGATCCATTCTTCAATCCCGGGCATTTGAAACGCGAGCGGCAATGTCATGGCGAAATCCTTTACAGACTAAACGGGCCTGACTGCCGATTATTATAGCAGACACGCACCAGCCCGATACGTTTGATTTTAAGCAGTGCCTTATCCAACTTCCACGCGTTGGGAGCGCAAAAGTTTCGCCAATTCCTCAAAATCAGGCGGCAAAGGGGCGTTCAGCGTCATGCTCTGCAGGGTGATCGGGTGCACGAAGGTGATTTCGAACGCATGCAGCGCCTGCCGGGCGAAGCGAAAGCCGTCCAGTTCGACGAGCCGCCCGCCGTACATGGTGTCGCCAACCATCGGGAAGCCGATGTGGCTCATGTGGACCCGCAATTGGTGCGTTCGACCGGTCTTGGGAGTCAGCTTGATGAGGCTGAACTTATCAGGCGGCAGCGGGTTTTTGCGGTCGTGGGCGTGCTCGGAGTTGTGCAGGACCACGCCTTGCGGGGCGCTAAAGGTGTCTTTGACCTCGTACTTCGTCACCGCGGTCCGGCCGCCGTTTTCGACCTTTCGCACGGCCTGCTTTTCGCGAATGTAACGGTCCTTACCAATAGGCATGTCGATGATATCGCTTAGCAGTTGCGGCACGCCGTGGTTGATCGACATGTACGTCTTCTGGATCGTGCGATTCTCAAACTGCCGCGCCACGCGCCAGTGGGCCTCGTCCGATTTTGCCACGAGCATGATGCCGGTGGTGTTGCGATCGAGCCGGTGGAGAATGCCCGGCCGCCAGTCGCCGTTGATCGTGCTCCACTTCTTGCCGTAGTAGACGAGGCCGTTCACGAGGGTTCCTGTCCACACGCCGCGGGCCGGGTGCACCACCAGGTTGGCCTGCTTGTTGATGGCCATCAGGTGGTCGTCTTCGTAGATGATGTCGAGCGGGATCGGCTCGGGCACGATCTCGTTCACCGGCTCCGGCGGGGCGACCATTTCGATCACGTCGCCGTTCCGTGGGTGATAGCTCGACTTGGTCGGCTTGCCGTTGACGGTGACCATCCCCTCGCTGATCAGCTTCTGCACGCCGTTGCGGGAGAGGTAGCCGATGCGATCGTGGAGGAACTGATCGATCCGCCGCTCGATATTTTTGGTCGGCGTGAACTTCAGGTGCTGGGTGTCAGCATCGCTGTCGTCTTCTGCTTCGAGCGGAACGTCGGGATCGTCGGGAAGGTTGGTCACGTCGATCAAGTTGGACCGTAAAAGGTCTCGGCGGTCAAGCCGAGCCGCCGAACCCGGGCGGCGATGGCGTCTAACTGCGGGGCGACGAGCGGCGTGACGTTGTCTTCGGCGGTTCGACGGGCCACCGTGTACACCTGCACGAGCTTGATCTGACAGCCGCCTGATTTCAGCTCGGTCAGGCGAGCGATATATTCATCGATCTCAACACCAGTCGGCCCCACGCCGGCGACGTTCATGAACAGGGATTGAATCACGATCGGACGAACTGCCCCCGCGGCGGCGATGTTGGCCAGCACGCGCGAGAAGGGAATGCCCGTCCGTTCAATGTGCTCGAAATACGCCTGCGTGCCGGCATCGAGCTTGCTCCAGATTTCGCCGTTGTGCTGATCGAGAAACGTGAGCGCCTGTCGCACCTTAGGCTGATGGAGCAACGTGGCATTCGTGATGACGACGATCTTTACGCCGGCCAACCCCGACTGCGCGATCAGCTCGGCCGCCATCCCGCACGCTTCGCCGAAGTGGGGAGATGAAGTCGGCTCACCGTCGCCGCTGAAGGCTACGTCGTTCACGCGGCGCAGCTCGGGCGCCGTTTGATCGAAAGGCGACTCGTTGAAGAATTCGCCGCTCGCCGCGAGCGACAACAGGTGCGCGAGCTCGTCCTTCAGGATCGCCATATCCACCTCGCGGAATTCCGGCTCAACCGTGCGATCCACCGAGCAGTACACGCAGTCGAAATTGCAGACCTTGTCCGGGTTGAGATTAACACCGATCGACAATCCTTTGCTCCGCCGGCTGATGACCGGGTACACGTAGCGATTGTTCCGCCACGTGCGGCTGTGTTGCGTGAAGAGATTGGCAGGGGCGTCGGTCATGTCGTTGAGACACGATGATAAGGGACACCGCCGTTGCGGCGAATGAGGCGCAGAAAAAAAGCTGGCCCGGGCAAGAGGCCAGCTTCGAATGGGGCTAGTGAGCGATTTCAAAACGGGGAGTTTTGAAAATCGTCACATCGGGAAAGGAAGGCTAAGTAAAACTGCTCATGCCTTCATTTTAGCCAGCCTGCTGGGGAATATTGGATAAAAATCTTTTTTCTTAACCAAGACTTCACCTCGCCGACGCGCGGTTGAGCCCGCGAAAATGAAACGATCCAGAAATTCGGGGCGGATTATTCGGGCAAATAATATTGCGCATTTCCTAGTCACCGCGACGATTCTTTCGGAAGATGTAGCATAAACGGGCAGCTTCCCACATTCGTGTTTTACACGAAATTGGAACTGCTGTAGAAACAAAAATTTTTGCGGATGTCATCATGATTGTCGACTGTCACGTTCATCTCTGTGCGTTCATGCCCGGCCACGGCAGCATGTCGGCCAAGCTTTTGAATTCGATACCTTTTCGATTCATGCGCTGGCGACTCGGTATCGACGGACCTGTGAACGCAGGCGCCGAAGAGAAACTCGCGCGCGTGCTCGCGACCGCGATCGACGACTCGATGCTCGACGCGGCCGTCATCCTCGCGTTCGATGCGGCGCACGATCGCGACGGCAACTTCGACGCGGCCAACACACACCTGTATCTCACCAACGATTACGCGATCGAACTCTGTCAGCGATTTGCGAAGATGAAGTTCGGCGCGTCGATCCACCCATACCGCAAGGATGCGGTGGCCGAACTCGAACGTTGCGTGGCCGCGGGCGCGGTGCTGCTGAAGTGGCTGCCGATCGTGCAGAACTTCAACCCGGCCGACCCGCGGTGCATTCCGTTTTACGAAGCCCTCGCCCATCACAAGTTGCCGCTGCTGTCACACACTGGCGGCGAGAAGTCGCTCCCGAACCTGGACATCACCGTGGCCGACCCGATGCTGCTCCGCCCGGCGCTCGACCGCGGCGTGACGGTGATCATGGCCCACTGCGGCACGCGATCGGCCATGGGCGAAACCGACTTCGTTCCCAACTTCATGAAACTCGCCAAAGAGTACGAGCATTGCTACGGCGATACCTCGGCCCTCAACCTGCCGACGCGATGGTACGCGTACGAGTCGATCCTGAAGGACGCAGCGGTCCGTGCCAAACTCGTTCACGGCAGCGATTGGCCGATCCTTCCGCTGCCGCATCCGCTCGAGCACTCGGTGCGAAAGCTGTGGGCCCTCATGCACACCAAGAACTGGATCCGTCGCGACATTGAGATCAAGCAATCGCTCGGCTTCGAGGAGGCGTACTGGCACCGAGCTGGGAAGGTGTTGGGGTTGGAGAAGTGAACGCCAAGGCGCCAAAAGCGCCAAGGTAAAAACGCCAAGAGTAAACCATGGTGTTACTCTTCTTTCTCACCTTGGCGTTCTTGGCAACTTGGCGTTCATTATAAATGCGATGTCGGAATGCGTTCCTGATCCGGCTGCACGTTCTCGCCGTAGATCTTCACCAGTGGTACGTCGAGCGTCATCGCCAGCAGCAGGGCTTCCTGTCGCGGGTGCTGGCTGGGCGGATAGGTGATGTCGTCGTTGGGGCTGAGCAGCTCGATCTGCGACGCCTCTGGCCCTTTGCCGCCGAGCAGGGTGATGCGAACTTCGGTTACGGCGCCGAACGCCACGCGGCGCTCGACGTATAACCGGCCGACACCGTGGCGAAGGCGGATCTGCTTCGTGTCTTTCAGCAGGGCCACTTCAAACCTGAACTTGCGGCAGAAGATCGAGACCGTGGCGAAGAACACACAGAACGTCGCGCTCAGGTAAACTTCCAGTCGCCCATTCACAATGCCGGTGACGACGACCGTCGCGTGCAAAAAGCTCAGCATCGCGAAGAAGATTGTGAACAACACATCGGGCGGCGAGCGGTGAACCAAGTTCCCGTTTTCAGTCAGGATGGTCGCCCGCTTGGTCATCGCAAGCGATTGTAGCCAGCGAGTAAATCTGAAAGCGAACAGGAAATCTTCGCCGCAAATATTGATTCGTCGACGATTCGTTTCACCATCCTTTCCCGTTTTTGCGTGTCCCACAGATAGAAACCGCGATGCCTAAATCGTGAGCGAGCTGAGCCTTCGCGAGCATTGCTTTGTCTGCGTCGGCGGCGCTATTGGCATACACCACCTGAATGTGATTCGCCTTGTGGCGGGCCATCATCTGGTCGCGACTCACGCCGTACGTCACCGCGTGCATGATCGGCCACTGCGGGGTCGTCGCGTTCCAGCGACGGTGCGTTTCTTCTAGCGGTAGCTCGACGACGCCCGCCCGCCCCAGATCCATCTTCAATGCACCGTCCTCAATATAAATTCGGCTCCACACGATCTCGCCCGGCTTGCTGATTCCCTTCAGCGTCCCGCCGCCGAGTCGAAAGTACATCGCCGGCTGACGTTCGCTCGATGCACCGCTCCATCCGCCGATGAAATGCGCCGGCGGGGCGGATCCGCTGATCAGCAGCACCCACACGTATTCCTCCACCGTGCCCGATTTATCCCAGTCGCCCCAGCGAAGGTCGTGCAGCGTGTTTTCCACCGGCTGGCCCATTGCCTGGTGCACGCGGTACGTCAGCAGGCCGTCGAGGCCCGCGCACTCGTCCACCTCGTTAAAGTGCGGCAGCGGCTGGCCTTCAAAAAGCACGCGCGAGCCGTCCCGCGAGCGCACGGGCGGCCGATCGGCGTTGTTCAGCATCCCTTCCACCAGGTCGCTCGCCGGTAGCAGGTCTTTCAAACCCTGCTGGTACTGAATGCCGATCGTCGAGCACCCGAAATCGTCCGCCAGCCGAACCGCCGCGACGTACATCTTCATCTGGGTGTGGATTTGATGATCAGTCAGATCGTGCTGCTCGTTGTGGCCGGTGTGGAACTGCATACCGCGCTCGCCCATCCACCAGCGGGCGTCGTGGGCGTCTTTGTCGCTTGTCTGCATCGACTCGTAGTAGAGGGCTGATTGGCTGAGCCGTTCCTTATACACGCCGGTAGGGTGGAGCAGTTCGTCGGGGATGATCGCGTTGAACATGCCCATGCACCCCTCGTCGAACACGCCCATGATCGCCTTCTCGCGCTTGAGCTGATCCGCCAGCGCCTTGGCCAGTTTCTTTTCCTTCCCACCGACTTTCACTTTCTTCAGCGGCTTCACGTGCGGTGTTTTGTGCTTCAAATCGCCGGTCTTAAGCCACGTACGGAGCGACTTGATGAAGAAGGCATCGGTGAAATCCTCCGACCAGATGGTCGAGTACTTCACGCCCGCCTTGGTGAGCGAACCGTTGAGGTTGAGCATGCCCACAAGTCCCGGCCACTGCCCGGACCAATTCGCCACCGTGAGGATCGGCCCGCGATGACTGACGAGCCCAGCCAGCAAGTGGTGTGAGTACTGCCACACGCACTCGGCCACAATGAGCGGCCCGTCTGGGTCGATATTTGCAAAGACTTCCATCCCTTCCTTCTGCGAGGCGATGAACCCGTGGCCGAGTTCTGCTTTGAACGGATGCGCCCGAACCAACTCGAACCCTTCAGCGTTAACGGCCGTCTGCAACGCCGCCTCCATGTTCGCCTGGGCCGGCCAGCAGACCTGGTTCGCGCTCAGCCGCAGATCGCCATTGGCGACGAGTTGGATCTGGTTCTTTTTGAGCTTTTTGGTTTTGGTCAGAACGGGAATTTGATAAGTGCTCACGACAACCTCGTGTAGTAAAAATGAAAGACGGCGACGCGATCAGCCAGTGACCGATCGGGAGACATCGTACTTGCCCGATCAGTTGCGCCAACCGCACCCACTCGTTTGTAGCCGATGCTACGGTTTCAATAGTCAGCCAAATGCCTGACTGAAAAGAACTGAAAAACTCGATTGTTCGTGTCCTTTCATCGGATACTGGCGTTATGCGACCAAATCTTCGATAGAATGCGGTCGAACTGGTAACACTATCTTGATGGACGCATCGGGCGTCCGCTCGACCGATGATGGGCGAGACTTTGCCTCGTCAATATCGGGCAGGACGGCGTGCTGATCTCCGGCTGGTATACCGAGCGCGGGGGCGTTGTGACTAACTACGTGGCCTATGTGCTTGATCTCAAGCGACGGATCCTCATCAGGTTGTCGCTGCTGACGTGAGCGTTGTAGCGTTTAGAGCAAGGTGGATTCAAGATGAGTTGCAGATTAGCGCTCCTGTTTGCTGTCGCGTTCGCGTGTTGGTTCGTTGGATGTGCCGATACGTCGGCACCTGCGACCGAAACGTTGTCGATCTGGCCCGAGCGAGCAATGCCGGGCACCGCGACGACTCGGCCGGAGAATGATTCGCTGGCGAACGGGCAGGTCGAGCCAATCACTAACGTCAGTGTGCCCACGCTCGCGTTTTACGCGGCCAAGGTTGAAGGGCCGGCGCCGGTGGTGGTGGTGTGTCCGGGCGGGGGATATGAGCATTTGGCTTATCAGAAAGAGGGCGCTGAGATCGCGCAGTGGCTGAACTCCATCGGGATGCACGCGGCGGTGCTCAAGTATCGCGTGCCGAACAATCGCGAAGGCGCGCTGCAGGATCTGCAGCGTGCGATTCGCCTGGTGCGGTCGCGTGCCAAGGCGTGGAAAGTCGATCCGAACCGCGTTGGCGTGATCGGATTCTCCGCGGGCGGGCACTTGTGCGCGCGGCTGAGCACGCGTTCTCAGGACGCAACGTATCAGCGGATTGATCAGGCCGACGACGAGAAAAGTCGCCCTGACTTCACGATGTTGGTCTATCCTGCCTATCTCGAGAAAGACGGAGTGCTCGCTCCGGAGTTGACGATTCCCGCGGACATGCCGCCTACGCTGCTCATTCACGCCGAAGACGATCTAAAATACGTCAACAGCAGCAAGGTGTTCCACGCCGCCCTCGATGCGGCACACGTGTCCAACGAACTCCACCTTTACCCGACCGGCGGCCACGGCCACGGCTTGCGATCGTCGGCCGCGGTTTCGGTGTGGCCAAAGGTGGCGCGGGAGTGGCTGGTGACGATCCATATTTTGAAAGAGTGATGCCGGCTCCCGATATGATATTTTTCACGGGCATCATCAGGTAGCCGGCGCTGGTTGAGCTGCTGCAGAAGAAAGTAACGCGATTCCTGCTGTAGCGACGTAATAGCGCTAATGCACGATTTGGCCGGTGTGCTGGCCGTGTGCGATGACGAAGAATCCTAATTGTTCACGATCGACATCGGGCGTGACTACCAGTTCCCACTCGTCTTCACCAATTTTTGTCAGGGGCGTGGCCACCGTCGACCAGTTGTTGAACGGTCCGATCGCGCAGACCGAATCAGCTCGGGGAAAGGTCATGATCAGCAAATCCCTGCGAACGTTGTGCGACATGACGATGTCCCTCGGCATGAATCAGAGGCCAGGTGAAGTCACCCACGTGCTTCACCTGGCGCTCCAATTGCAGCCCTTGCCCGTTCATGGCGATTGGCCACCCGATGCGCCTCTTGAACTCAACCGAGTTCCGCTGTCCTGAACCGCCCGCCGCGAGGCCAGCTGTGCAGGACGCCGCTCAGGCGCGGCATTAAAACTCGTTTGCCTTTCCCGTCGCTCAAGAGGTGACCAAAGTCTGCGATCTCAAATCAACAGGAAATGATACGAGGGTGCTTGAGAACCGACATCGGTATTTCTAGGTATTCGGCCGGCGAACTCTAGGTAGTTTTATGTAATGTCGACGGGAATCGGGACTCGGCCAGCCGTTCATTGTTCATCGGCAGACGTGAGGCCTTCGCGGATGGCGAACTTGGTAAGCTCGGCGATGCTGTGCATTTCAAATTTGGTCGTGATATTGCGTCGGTGCGTTTCAACCGTTTTCACCGAGATGGAGAGGATCGTGGCCATTTCCTTGGAACTCTTCCCCTCGGCGATCAACTGCACGATTTCGCGTTCGCGACCGGCCAATTGGGGAATGGACCGCGCTGCGTTCGCGATTCCATTGCCGCCTACAAATCCATCAATGATCGATCCGGCGATCTGTGGACTCAGGAACTGGTGCCCGCCGTGCACGGCCCGAACGGCGCTCAGGATTTCTTCGCTGGCCGCGTCTTTGACCACGTACGCGCGGGCGCCGGCCATCAGCATGTCGGCGACGGAGCGCGGATCGGTTCGAGCGGACAGCGCGATGATTTTCGCGGCCGGATGTTTCGCTAGAATTTGTCTTGCCGCGTCCACCCCGTTAAGGCCCGGCAACCCGATATCAAGGATGACGACGTCGGGCGCCAGTTCTCCGCCCGCCATCTCCAATGCCTGTCGGCCGTCCGACGCTTCTCCGACCACCGTCAGTCCGGCCTCGCGCTCCAGCACCGCGCGCAACCCCTCGCGGAACATCCGGTGATCGTCCACGAGTAATATTCGAATGCACTTAGTGGTCATACGAATTCTCAACGGCGTGGCTCCGCTATGCCTAGCACGGCGGGGCGTCAATCACATCCTGTAGTGTCGATGAACCCCCGTCAACTGACGCGGTACGATTCAGCGCAATTCCGCCCGATTTCATCGTTATTTTGACACGGTCGGTGACCGCTGCCATGGGTGATATTACCCAAAGTGAAAGAACAAGGACTCAGGAGGCGGTTGTTCCCTGTCGGTACCGCCGGATCAAACTCTTTCGGCTCAGCACCCCGATCACGTGCTTTTGTGCATGCTCCGTTGTCACCGGCAGGTGCTCGATGTCGAACGCGGCGAATCGGTCGAAAGCCGTCGCTAAATCATCGGTGTTGCGAAGCAGGGGAACGCCGGCGCGGAGCAGGTCGGCGACGATGAGCAGGGGTGCCGCTTCCTGGTGACGGAGGGCGCTCAAAGCGTCTTCGGCGACCAGCATGCCGGCGTAGTTGCCTTGCTCGTCGAGCACGACAAAATCCGCGACGCCGTTATCTTCGATCTGCTGGAAGACGCTGTGCAGCGTGTCGGTTGGGTGAACATTGATGGCCGGCTCAAGGGCTATTTCTTCGACGCTGAGGCGGCGGAGCAGTTGCAGATCGGAGTGTTCGCCGGTGTAAACGCCGCGTTCGCGGAGGACGGTGGAGTAAAGCGAATCGCGATAGACGAGCCGGGCGAAGCCGACCGACGCAACGGTGGCTATCATCGCGGGCAGGGTGAGTTTGTAGTCGTGTGTGAGCTCGAGCAGGATCAGTAGCGACGCCATGGGCGCATGAATGACGGCGGCTAGCACCGCGCCCATGCCGACGAGAGCGTAGAGCTCCGGCTGCACAGCACTTCCCCCGCCGAGGTGCTGGAACGCGAGGCCGAACAATCCGCCCATGACGGCGCCGAGGAACAGCGCCGGGCCGATCACGCCGCCGCCGCCGCCGCTGCTCACGGTGACGCACGCGGCCACCATTTTGATCAGCAGCAATGCGGTCATGAAGCTGACGAGGTAGCCCAGGTGCCAGTGCGTGTAGAAACCGGCCGACAGCATCGGCTGCATGGCGCCGTAGCCGTCGCTGAAGAACGCGGGCATCGGGTACTGCTCGAACGGAATCGGTTTGGATTGGCCGAGCAGAAAACGCCCGAAGAAGAGCACGTAGAGCACGCCCATCGTGCCGACGAGCAATCCGCCCAGCGATGGCCGCAGGAAGGGCGGCATTTTGAGCTTGGCGAAGGCGTGCTCCATCCGCAGCATCATGCGGGTGAAGAGCGCGCCGATGACCCCGCACGCAACGCCGAGGATGAGGAAGTTGCCGAGCTGGCCCCAGCCGGCTTCCATCTGCTGTTTGATGATCGCGTCGTCGAGCGCGAAGATCGCTTCGTACGGCAGGTGGAGCAGGTTGTGCAGAATCGCCTTGGTGGTGACGTTCGCAATCACGCTGGCGACGACGACCGGGGCGAACGTGCGGAGGGAGAAATCCTGCAGGATGACTTCGAGTGTGAAGAGCACGCCGCCGATGGGGGAGTTGAAGATCGAGCTGATGCCGGCGGCCGACCCGCAGCCGATGACTAGCGGCATGTATTGCCGGCTGAGGCCGAGCAACCGGCCAAAGGCGCTCGCGATGGCGGCGCCGATCTGGACGATCGGAGCTTCCGCGCCCACCGATCCGCCCGTGCCGATGGTGATGCCGCTGGTGAGGATTTTTTCGACTGCGACGGTGGGGCTGACGAACCCCTTGGAGCGGATGACCGACTCCATCACGTCGGCCAGGCCGTGAATGCCTTTCACTTTGAAGACGAGCTTTGAAAGGATGCCGACGACCAGTCCGCCGAGGGTCGGGATCAGCACGAGCAGGTAAAGGCCCCGGCCGTAGAGATACGACTCGCCGGGCCGCGCGAAGAGCGTCTCGCGCAGCATGACGATCAGCTCATGGAACAGCACCGCCGCGGCGGCCGTCACGATGCCTACCAGAACCGCCAGCAGCAGGAAAAACGAATCCTCGCGAAATCCAAAGCGGACCAGCGTTCGCGTGATGAGCAGCCGCAGACGCACGGCCCCGTCGATCAAGGCTACAAACATAGACAAACACGTTAGCGGCAAGTGGCGGACGATGACAAGGGACGGTCCAATCACGCTCCGAAATTGAGCTACGTCCACGTTTAGCCGCGGCGGCCACGCCGCGAATGACGTCCCTCGTCGCGGCGTGGCTGCCGCGGCTAAACGCGCGACGGTCCTCTAACATCGAAAACGCGTCCTATTTCGCGAAAATCGTGCGGTGTCGCGACGTTCCTTCTCATGCTAGAATGATCGCGGATATGCCCAAGAATCGCGGAAAAGTTGTGGTGGCGATGAGCGGCGGAGTGGACAGCTCCGTGGCCGCGGCGCTGCTCATGCGCGAAGGGTACGAGGTGATGGGCGCGTTCATGCGGCTGGGCTCGCCTGATGGGGTCGAACACGCTGAAGAAACGTCCGCCTGCGATACCGCGCCCGGTGGCTCGCTTGCCAAGAGCAAGCAGGGGTGCTGCTCGGTGCTCGATTCCGCCGACGCGCGACGCGTCGCGGGCATGCTCGACGTGCCGTTTTACGTGCTCAACTTTCAGGACGACTTCGGCCGAGTCATCGATTACTTCGTCGACGAATACAACAAGGGGCGAACGCCCAACCCGTGCGTGCGGTGCAACGACTGGCTGAAATTCGGCAAGCTCGCCAAGTACGCGGAGGCCGTCGGCGCGGATTACGTCGCCAGCGGCCACTATGCGCGGGTGGAGAACGGCCAGCTCCTGCGCGGCATCGATCACAAGAAGGACCAGAGCTACGTGCTGTTCGGCATTACGCCGAGCGCACTCAATCACACGTTGCTGCCGATCGGCGGGATGGAAAAGTCGAAGGTGCGGGCGATCGCCGAGGAACTGAAGTTGCCGGTGTTCAACAAGCCCGACAGCCAGGAAATCTGCTTCGTGCCGAATCAGGATTACGCGGGCCTCGTGCGCCGGCGGAGCCCGGACACGTTCCGCACCGGCGAATTGGTGACGACAGCCGGCGAAGTCGTCGGCGAACACGACGGCCACCAGCAATTCACCATCGGCCAGCGCCGCGGACTGGGCGTGGCGCTGGGGCACAAGATTTACGTGGTCGATATCGATCCGAAGAACAGCCGGGTGACGGTCGGCGAGAAGGAAGCACTCTTCAAGCGGTCGCTGGTGGCGCATCAGCTCAACGTGCTGGATGAAACGCTCCGCGACGGACACGCCCGTTCATGCCAGGTGAAGATCCGCTACAACCACGATCCACAGCCGGCCGTCGCGTTGATCACCGGCGACGACGAACTCACGGTGAAATTCGACGAACCGCAAACCGCCATCACGCCCGGGCAGGCTGTGGTGGTGTACGACGGCGATCGCGTGCTGGGCGGCGGGTGGATTGATTCGGCTAGCTAAAACAGAATGATGAATGCAGTTGTAGGGTGGGGTTCATCCCCACCTTCTCTGGATGGTGGGGATGAACCCCACCCTACAAACCTGCGGAACTAAGAGCGATGTTAATCCGACGTAACGTTCTCATTCTCCACCAAGGCGCCTTGGGCGACTTCGTCCTCACCTTGCCGCTGGCGCTCGCCATGGGCCGGATGTTTCCGCAGAGCCGGATCATTTACATCACCTCGCACGACAAGGGCAAACTCGCGGAACGCGCCGTGCGCGTGGAGGCGGGTGATATCGAGGCCGGATGGCATGCGCTGTTTGAAGACTCGTGCATTCCGCCGGAGTCGGTCGCGAAGTTGCTGAATGGGGCTCACACGATTTTCAGTTTCATCTCCGAGCCGGGTGATGTGGTCTCGCGGAATTTGTCGACGCTGGCGCCGCACGCCAATCGGTTTGACATGCGAACGAGCAAGACGCCGGGCACTGGGCATGTTTCCGAATGGATGGTTGATGATCTGAAAGCGATCCCCGCGGCGGCGGAGGCGGTGCGGCAGATGCTGCGATCGATTGCCGATCGCGGCCTCGGCACGCATCGGCCGATCGGGCGATCGGTGCTTCTGCATCCCGGCAGCGGGGCGGATCGCAAGAACTGGCCCGTTGAGCGATACCTTGAGTTGGCGGCGGCACTGAAGCACGGCGGGAATGAAGTGTTCACGCTGCTGGGCGAAGTCGAGCAGGAGAAATGGCCGGCTGATCAGGTGGCGCGGTTTGAAAAGACGACGAAAATCCTTCGGCCGCGCACGTACATCGATCTGTATGAAGAACTGATCCGAACCGCCGCATTCGTGGGCAACGACAGCGGCCCCGGCCACCTGGCGGGCATCATCGGCTGCGCGGCCGTCTCGATCTTCGGCCCGACCGACCCGGCCGTCTGGCGCCCGCTCGGGCCTCGCACCGCCGTCGTCCGGCACGACCCGATCGACCACGTGGAAGCCGCCGACGTGCTGGAGGCGTTACGATCCGTTGGCACGGTGACCCATAGCGGCCCGTCGCTGCGGCCTGTGTCGTGAATTAACTTGTCCCAATCCCGAAGGACCGGGCGAGGGAGAATTGCGGCCGCTCGAACATGCGAAAACTCTTTTCATTGTTCTTGTCGCTGCTAATCACATGCTGCCTCGCCGCCGCCCCGGCGACTCAACCGGCGGCGTCGGAACAGATCGATCCATTAATGCTCGCCGCGATTGATGCTGCGCAGCGCGGCGATCTCGCTCCGCTGGCCGCTGAAGTGCAACCGCGTGCCGCCGGCGTGGTAGCCGATCCCGCTAAGCTCGATCCCGCCGAATTGTTGCAGGTGGCCGCGTGTCGCGAGTTCGCCACGTACTTCGGCCGCGTCGGCGAAATCTCCAACCCCAACCGCACGTTGCTCGCGTGGCTGATCGCCCAGCCGAAACTCGCGCCGACGCTCATGATGGCCGCCAGTCCGCAGGATCCGCCGGACGGGTTGCTCGATGTCCTTCGCCGCCTTCATGATGATTACGGCGATGATCTTGCGAAATATCCCGACCTCGTCGCCGCGTTCTGCACGGTGTGGGACACCACCGGCGACGTAAGCGAAGAGAACGCGAAGAAGGTGGACCTCGATCGTGTCAGCCGGCTGTACCGCTATTACACGCACTCTTCGCCGCGGTTTGATCTGCAGGAATTGCCGTGGCAGCTTTGCACGTGGGTGATCAGCAGCCCGGTGAGCGAAGAGGAGATGACGTGGGCCCGCAACAAGTACCGCGAGAAGCGGAATATGGCCGAGGCATTTTTCGAGCCGCCGTTTGAGGAGTATCCGGGGTACATCTTGAAGCCG
>Ga0070665_100001311_pt1 | contig 29698 bp, 20 predicted proteins | sample KBSS13metaG_FD_65862 | JGI IMG/M metagenome (GOLD analysis project Ga0070665, IMG submission 65862) | Switchgrass rhizosphere microbial communities from Kellogg Biological Station, Michigan, USA - KBS S1-3 metaG | ecosystem: Host-associated > Plants > Roots > Rhizosphere > Soil ... | reverse complement strand
ACCGAAAAGCATCCGAAAAAAGAAAGCTATGCGCTGATCGACGAATTAAAGGCCAAGATCGTCGAAACGATCCCGGAAGAAGACGAAGAGAAGATCACGCTGACCAAGCGTGCGTTTGACCGGCTGAAGGAAGACATCTTCCGCGACGAGATCCTGAATCAAGGGCGGCGTCCGGATGGGCGGGCATTCGACAAGATTCGCAAAATCACCTGTGAAGTCGGCTTGCTGCCTCGTGTGCACGGCTCGGCGCTCTTCACCAGAGGGGAAACGCAGGCACTGGCGACTTTGACCCTAGGTACGAAGGAAGATCAGCAGAGGCTCGACCTATTGTTCGAGCAGGACACGTTCAAGCGGTTCATGCTGCACTACAACTTTCCGCCATTTAGCGTGGGCGAAGTAAAGCCGGTGCGCGGGCCCGGTCGTCGCGAAATCGGTCACGGAGCGCTGGCGGAACGGGCGCTGGTGAATTTGCTGCCGGCCGAAGCGGATTTTCCTTACGCGATGCGCCTGGTGAGCGACATTTTGGAATCGAACGGCTCCTCTTCAATGGCCACGGTTTGCGGCGGTTCGTTGGCAATGATGGATGCCGGTGTTCCGCTGAAGTCGCCGTGCGCGGGAATCGCGATGGGCCTGGTTACCGGCGATAAAGGAAAGTACGCCATCATCACGGATATTGCGGGGGCGGAAGACCATTACGGCGATATGGATTTCAAAGTTGCCGGAACTCGGCAGGGCATCACCGCGCTGCAGATGGACATCAAGGTGACCGGCATCACGATTGCGATGATGCGGGAAGCTCTTGCACAGGCGAAGAAAGCGCGGCTAGAGATCCTCGATATCATGGACGCGACGTTGAGCACGGCACGGCCGGCAATTTCGACCTACGCGCCGCGTTTGTATAAGCTGACCATCCCGACAGACAAGATCCGCGACCTGATCGGGCCGGGCGGAAAGAAGATCAAGTCCATCATCGAGGCGACCGGCGTGAAGATCGACGTGCATGAAGACGGCACAGTGCACATCTTCTCCACCAGCGGAGCTGGAGGCGACGCGGCGCTGGCGATGGTACGCGAAGTCACGGCTAGCGCGGAAATCGGCAAGACGTACCTCGGCAAAGTGGTGCGGCTGGCTGAGTTCGGGGCGTTCGTGGAACTGTTTCCCGGGACGGACGGTTTGTTGCACATCAGCGAAATTTCGGAGCACCGGATTCGCGACGTGCGCGACGAACTGAAGCTGGGCGATCAGGTGCTGGTCAAAGTGCTTTCGATCGAGGGCAACAAGATCCGGTTGTCGCGCAAGGCACTGATCAAAGAAGCTCGCGAGAAGGCTCAGAAGAAGGAAGCGGCGGGCGCAGGTGGCGCGGCCGAGTAACGCCAAACACTTTCAACAAACGCTGGAAGAGGCTCCCGAAGTTGGGAGCCTCTTTCTTTTTGAATGACCGTTAAGCCGAAATTCTTCGGCGCCGTGGCGCTCAGTTTGTTTGGCAACTGCCGGAGTGTACGGCGTCGAGGGCGCCCCACAGAGCATTCAAGGCATCACGGGTTGAAGCGAGAATCTGCTCTTCGCTGGTGCCCTCAGTGGAGGCATTTTGGGCTAACCAATTGCGCCAAGCGTCGCGGTGGGCCTTATCGGCTTCCTCGTGAACTGAGAAATAGGCGGTTCCCTTCGTGTCGCTGATTCCGTAGAAGCGGTGAAGGCCGTCGATTTTGGTAGTAGCGATCTCGGGGACCTGAGACTCATAGGCGTAAAGAGCCGCAACTGCCTCGGTGAGAGGGCGATTGGCGCAGATGTCGCGGAAGGTATGCACGACATTTTGCGTGCCCGGGAGCGATGGAGACGAAGTGATGTCGTCTTCGCTGACGCCCAGGGCGGCGCCGAAGTCGCGCCAGAGTTGCGGGTGCGGGCCCGCAGGGTTCTCTTCCTCGGCGAGATTTTCCAACACCACGGGCCTGAGCGATTCGTCTGCGCGGGCAGCCAGCACCCGGAGATGCTTAGGGAAGGCTTCCACGTGGCGGTAATACTGGGCGGCATATAGGCGCAGGGATTCGCGGGAGAGTTTGCCGGCTTGCCAATCTTGATAGAAGGGATGCTTCAGGAGGTTCTTTTCGGCGATGGCTGCATCGATCTTCTCAAGAAGCTGCGTGTTGGACATGAGAAATGACCTCCGAGCGGCGAAAAATGGTGTATCGGGCCGCGAAAAAGGATGGAAAGAGTGTAGCAAGGACCGGAAGAAAGCAAAAACCAACCAGCGCAAAAGCAGCGACTACTGCTTGGTCTTGGATTCGGCTTCTTTCTTTGACTGGTCAAGCAGAACCGTGCAGGTTGACGTCAGGTTGGTGCCTTTAACCGCCGCGCATTTCTCGAAGTTGGGAACGGCTTTGTCGGGGTGGCCGGAGTTTTGCTGGGCCACGCCGAGGAGGTAATGGTTTGTCGGGTCCGTATTCGTGCCAAGTTGGACCGCTTGTTCCAGTTCGGGGATAGCCGCGTCGAATTTGTTCTGGTGGAGTGCCACGAGGCCCAGACTGGCATGGGCCATGGCGAGTGTTTCATTTTTGAGAGTCGTGAAATTTGCATCGGGCATGGCGTCTGGTTTGACCCAAGTGGCCGCACCAGTGATGGCACCCTTCGCGTCGCTTTCCGCCTTTGCCAATTTGGCGGCTGCGTCGGGCGTCGATTCGGTGACTGTGCGGGACAAGGTTTGGCTGAGTACTGCCATCGTGCGGAAATCGGATGGGTTCACTTGCAAGGCTTTTTCGCCGGTGGCGAGCCCCTTGTCCACGTCGCCTGCCTGAATGTAAGCAACCGCCAAATACTGGTAGACGTACGTGGCGTATGTGCTGGCAGGAAATTTAGCGAGGAAGTCTTCGCCGGCTTGGATTTTCTTAGGTCCGTCAGATTCGGGCATGGACTGAAAGTGCTGGAGGGCTTTGAATGCCTTTTCCTCGCCTTTACCCGGAGCTTTGATTTCAAGAGGATTCTGCGGCTTCTCGGCGGGAGCTTGCGCCAAGGCGGGGAATTGCGCGAAGCCGACAGCGGCAAACGCCGCGATGGTCATAAAACGGACAGCAGATTGAATCAAAAAACGCATTCGAAAGAGCCTCCAGAAAATTACGCAGCGAATAGCCACGGGCTGGTTCGCGCACTTGGTTGTGACTGAAATTTTGTATCACGGTCGCGTCCAGCGCGCCAGACCATGAAAAGGGGTTCGCAAAAACGAGAGGACAAGCAACGGGTCTAGCGGACGAATCTGAGCGGATGGGAAGAACTGTCAAGAAGGGCACCCGGGCTACGGGCCGGGATTGTGTACGCGGGAGATGTTGGCTCCGAGAAAACTGAGTTTTTCGACGATTCGTTCGTAGCCGCGGTCGATGTGGTAGACGCGCTCAATGGTGGTCTGGCCGGACGCGACGAGAGCGGCGAGAACAAGGCCGGCGCTGGCGCGTAGATCGGACGCCTGGACCGTGGTTCCCGTAAGTCGAGAAGGCCCAGCGACCACAGCGTGGTGACCGTCGATCGTGATGTTCGCACCCATGCGTTTCATTTCCAGAGCGTGGAGAAAGCGGTTCTCGAAAATAGTTTCGGAAATTGTGGAAGTGCCTTCGGCTTGGGTGGCGAGCGCCATGTACTGCGCCTGCATGTCGGTTGCAAAGCCTGGGTATTCCTCAGTAGTCAGATCGGCGGCGACAAGTCTTCTGACCCCGCGGACGCGCAACTGTTGCGGCGCGGGCTGTTCGATGGAAACTCCTGCTTCGCGGAGTTTGCCGATGACCGCTTCGAGATGCTGACGTTCGCAGGCCGTCAGGGTGACGTCGCCGTTGGTGATTGCCCCTGCCACAAGGAATGTGCCGGCTTCAATTCGGTCGGGGATTATGGTGTGCTCCGCACCGCGCAAAGATTTCACACCTCGAATGCAAAGTGTCGATGTGCCGTCGCCTTCGATCTGCGCGCCCATCTTGCGCAACAAGACGACGAGATCGGTAACTTCGGGTTCGCGCGCCGCGTTCTCGAGAATGGTTTCGCCATCGGCTAATGTCGCCGCCATCAGGATGTTTTCCGTCCCGGTGACAGTGATCTTTTCAAATACGATGTGCGCGCCTTTGAGGCGATAAGACTTTGGTGCGCGGGCCTCGATGTAGCCGTGTGCAGTGTGGATTTCCGCGCCCATTTTTTCGAGTGCGGAGAGATGCAGATCGACGGGGCGCGCGCCGATTGCACAACCACCAGGAAGAGAAACTCGGGCCACGCCAGTACGAGCCAAGGCGGGGCCGAGTGTCAAGATTGAAGCGCGCATGGTCTTGACGAGCTCGTAGGGCGCGACAGCTTCGTTGATTGTCGGCGAAGCGATTGAGTAGTTGGCGGCAGGGAATTCGGCCGTGGCGACGGTAGCTCCCATGTAGGCGAGCAGCTTGCCCATGGTGATAATGTCGCGAACCATCGGGATGTTGTGGAGTTGCAGCGGTTCAGCGGTAAGAAGCCCCGCAGCCATAGCTGGGAGCGCGGAGTTTTTGGCACCGCTGATGGCTACTTCGCCGTGAAGAGGTTTGCCGCCGCTAATGAGGAACTTGTCCATAGGCTTGGGCCGTCCGCTTCCCTTGTACCTCAGGGAGAACAGAAAGCCGTTCTAGAATTGCTAAGCTTCTCCGAGAGCCCGGCGCAGATTACCGCCGGCCGATGAAAGCAATTTCAAAGCTTCGTTCGCGGACACGTGTCGCTTGAGAATCACGAGTGCGACGCGTATATCGTGTTTCGCCTGACGCAGAGCGCGTCTGCCGTCAGACACACTCTTGCCGCTCGCTTCAGCCAAGATGCGTAAAGCCCGGTCCTCTAACTTCTTGTTGGTCAGCACGGCGTCAATCATCAAGTTTTCATACACATGGCCGAGGCGCACCATCGTCGCTGTGGAAAGCATGTTTAATACCAGTTTTTGCGAGGTCCCGGCTTTGAGGCGCGTAGAACCGGTGACTACCTCCGGGCCGACCTCCGGTGCGATAACAATGTCAGCGAGCCGAGTGATCGGCATGCGTCGGTTCGAGGTCAGAGCAATGATGATGGCCTTGCGCTTGCGCGCGTAGGTGAGGGCGCCTAGGACATAGGGAGTCGTGCCGCTCGCAGCGATGCCGACAACAATGTCCTTTGCAGCGAATTTGCGAGCGCGCAAGTCGCGCTCGCCGTTTAGCACGGCGTCTTCGGCTCCTTCCACTGCGCTGGTGACGGCCTTGCGTCCACCCGCGATCAGAGCCTGTACGAGAGACGGCGGCGTGCCGAAGGTTGGCGCAATTTCGGCCGCGTCGAGAACGGCCATGCGGCCGCTGGAGCCTGCGCCGACGTAGAAAAGGCGGCCTCCGTTTTGCAGGGAGTGGACGATTGCGTCTGCCGCTTTGGCAATAGCGGGCAGTTCATGTTGAACGGCGATTGCGATCCTGCGATCTTCGCGATTCATCAATCGGACGATCTGTGTGGAACTTAGACGGTCGAGGTTCTTCGAAGCGGGATTGCGATGTTCTGTGAGGCGACGGTCTTGCAGAGGGCGGTTTCCAGGTCGAATTGGCATCCTGTGGATTATATTGTGCGAGCGAACGCGCCACCAAATTACGGCCCCAGAGGGTTGATGCCAGAGGGTTACTAGCCAGCGAGCAACATGGCGAATGGCGGCGTACTCCGCAGGCGTGAATAGGCTTATGCTAGGAACAGTCAGCCGAAACAGGTCGTGGGAAGAAAGTGCCTGGCCGGGCCAGCGCAAAGACGGTATATGGATGTCCTAAAGAACCTTTTTCAAGAGCGGTTCGGTACGCCAGCTGAACGGGTGCAGCCGTTACAGGGAGAATTAGGTGGATCGGGGCGTAAGATCATCCGCTTGTCTGGCGGCAAGCATCGCGCAATCGGCATTCTTTACGGTGTGTACGAGGAAAACAACGCGTTTCTCGCGTTTACGCGGCACTTTTTGCGGCACGGTTTGCCAGTTCCCGAAATCTATAGCGAGGATCTGGAACGCGGGGCCTATCTTGAAGAGGACTTGGGCGACACGACGTTGTTCGAGTTCTTGTCGACTCATCGTGAGGGGGAGACCGTCGCCTCAGAGGCGGTGGCAGCATACCGCAAAGTCGTGGAAGTCTTGCCGCGATTCCAAGTAGAAGCTGGGCGCGACCTGGATTATTCGGTTTGTTATCCCTGCGGAAGTTTTGACCGGCAATCGATAACGTGGGACATCAACTACTTTAAGTATTATTTTTTGCGGCTAGCCGGCATTCCGTTTAACGAGCAGGCCTTAGAGAACGATTTTTGGCGTCTGACGGAATTTCTGCTGAGCGCGAATTGCGACTATTTTTTGTATCGGGATTTTCAGTCGCGCAACGTGATGCTCCCGAGCGGTCGCCCGTATTTCCTAGACTATCAGGGTGGGCGAAAGGGTGCGCTGCAATATGACATCGCGTCGCTGCTTTATGACGCGAAGGCGGATTTGCCGCCGGATGTGCGACAACAACTCCTCGATCATTACCTGAACGCATTGCAGGACTACGTTGGAATCAGCAAGGAAGAATTTCTCCATCATTACTACGCGTACGTCTATGTGCGCATAATGCAGGCGATGGGGGCGTACGGATTCCGCGGGTTTTATGAGCGCAAAGCACACTTTCTGCAAAGCGTACCGTACGCCCTGAAGAATGTGCGGTGGCTGCTACACAACGTGACCTTGCCGATTCCGCTGCCGACGCTCATGGATACGTTCCGGAATATGCTCGCCTCGGAAAAGCTGAATAGCTTGGCATCTGAAGCAGACGATCTGGTCATACGGATTTTCAGTTTTTCTTTTCACAAGGGAATGCCCAAGGATGAGTCGGGAAACGGCGGCGGATTCGTTTTTGACGGGCGCAGCTTGCCGAATCCGGGGCGCGAAGAGCGCTTTAAGCAGTTAACCGGCAAGGACGTGCCGGTGATCGAGTATTTGAACCAGCAAGAGAGCGTGCATCAGTATCTTGCCAATGTTTTTTCGCTGGTGGATGCAAGTGTCGAGAACTATCAAGAGCGCGGCTTTAAGAACCTGATGGTGTCGTTCGGATGTACGGGCGGGCAGCACCGTTCGGTGTTTTTGGCGGAACAGTTGGCGAAGCGCTTGCGCAGCCGTCGTGGTGTCGAAGTGAAAGTGCGGCACTTGGGCCTAGAAGCCGCAGGTTTTGAGACGCCTGTCGCCGAAGTCATAGGGAAATGAAATGCATCGCAATGAAATTCATAGTTAGAACCTCTTCATGAAGGCGATGATCCTGGCCGCTGGACTGGGAACGCGATTGCGGCCGCTTACCGATAGCAAACCGAAAGCGCTCGTAGAGCTTGGCGGGCGTACGTTGCTGGAGATTACTCTCGAGCGCCTGCGTACCGTTGGCGTTTTGGAAGTGATTGTTAACGTGCATCACTTCGCGGATTTGCTTGTGTCGTATTTGCGGGCAAACAGCGACTTCGGACTGCGAATCGAGGTGTCGCGCGAAGAAGTCCTGCTGGATACAGGTGGTGGGCTAAAAAGGGCGGCTTGGTTCTTTCTGGAAGACCAGAACGACGAACCGTTCTTGCTGCATAACGTGGATATCGTCAGCACGATCGACTTGAAAGGAATGGTCGAGGCCCACAAGAAGAGCACTGCATTGGCTACCTTAGCCGTACAGGCGCGGAGGAGTTCGCGGCAGTTGCTGTTCGACGCGGAGGGCTGCTTGTCCGGTCGCCGTACGGGGCGCGACGTGGCCGACGAAATCGTAAGGCCGGCAAAGCATCTGCAGCCATTGGCGTTTGCGGGGATTCATGTCATTTCGCCGCGATTTCTGAAAATGATGACGGAGGACGGAGTCTTTTCCATCATCGATGCTTACCTTCGACTTGCTCGTGATGGCGAAAAAATACAAGCATTCCGCGCGGACCAAAACTATTGGCGCGATCTCGGCAAGCCGGAAAATCTCCGGCAGGCCGAAGAAGATTTGCACAAGGAATCCTGAAAAAACTAGCGAGTCGATGCAGGGGCGGCGACGGACGCAAGGCCGAGCGACTGCATTACCGCATCGTGTAGCGCAACACGGACCTTGATGTGTTTCTGGTTTTCCCGCGTTGGATACACACGGTTGGCAAGCAAAACCACAAAAACCTGGCGATCGGGATCGATCCAGATGGAAGTTCCGGTGAAGCCGGTGTGGCCGAAGGAATGCGGGCTGAAGAAATGGCCGCTGCTGCTGCCTTCGGTTGGCGCCGCCCAACCGAGTGTGCGGGTTCCGTTCGAAAGCTGTTGCGGCGTGGTGAATTCGGCTATGGTCGAGCGACGAAGGATTCGTTGATGCGCGTAGACGCCGCCGTTGAGCAACATCTGGCAGAAGGCGGCAAGGTCGGGCGCCGTGCTGAATACACCCGCGTGCCCTGAGACGCCGCCGATGGACGCGGCGTTCTCGTCGTGGACTTCGCCTTGGATCAGATGATGGCGGTATTGGTTGTCGATCTCCGTAGGGGCGATCTCCGGCCAAAGCTTCTTCGCGGGGTTATACATGGAGTTCGGCATCGCCAGCGGCCCAAAAATGTTTTCGCGCGCGAGCACGTCCAGCGACTTGCCGGTGAGGCGTTCGAGGATTTCAGCTGTCAGGATAATGCCGAGGTCGGAATAAACTTCCTTGCTGCCCGGTTCGTATTCTAGAGGTTCCGCGAAAATCTTGTCGAGCGTGTCCTGCTTCGATTTGGACGTGCGCCAATATTCCTTGAATGGCGGCAATCCGGACGTGTGCGTCAGCAGATGACGGACCGTGACGCGATGCCGCCATTCCGGCTGCGGACCGGTTGCCCATTCGGGAAGATAGCGCTCGACTTTTGCGTCGAGATCAATGGGAACGGGGAAATCTCCTTCGGCCAATTTTGCGACTAGCGTTGTGGTGGCGACGACTTTGGTGAGCGACGCGATGTCGTACATGGTGTTGATGTTGACGTCGGGTGATTTTGCGTCGTAGGTGAGCTTGCCGAACGCGTGCAAAGAAACCTTGCCGCGATATCCGACAGCAAGAGTAGCGCCGGGAAATGCCTTGTCTTTGATCGCGGACTCGATGACGTTGAAGGCAGGTTGAAGCTGCGCTTCGGCGCGCACGTCCATCGGCTCGAGCTTCATCGGATTGGCGGAAACCTCAACGCCAAATCCAGCCTTGAGCGGGATGCCTGGAATCGTAACGGGCAAGTGGCCCTGGATTGGAATTTCGCCAAAGAGCGCGCGGGCCATCGAAATTTGCGCAACATCGCTGATACCGAAGGCGCTGAGCCAGGTTTCGGCTTTGGGAAACCGTTCGATCAGGTAGGGGCTTCCGAAAGCGATCGTCACGACAGGCTTGCCGGAATTGTAGAGTTGCTCGGCCAGGGCGGCTTGCTCTTCCGGAACGTCAACGTTGCCCTTGCGGTCGCTAACGCGCACAAAGAGCGCGAGGATGGCCACGTCGTAGGAATCTAATGGTGGCAACTTGAGATTAGTGGCATTACGAAAGCGAGTGTCAGCGCGAAGAGTGATGACAGAGTCAAAGCGGCGGCGCAATTCGCGCTCGAGATCTTCGCCAGGAACAGGTTCGGGATCGGCATAAACCGCCAAGAGCAGTGCGCGAGACGGCTTTGTTCCGTCGAGCGGCAAACGATGCGGAGTGTCGCGCAGCAGAGTGATGCCTCGATCGGAAATTTGCTGAGCCTGCATCTGCCAGGACGGTTCGCCGAATTTTGCGTTGATGGCGTTGAGATCCACGAGGCGAGTTCTGCTGAGACCGACTCGGGCTTTCGCCTCCAGGATGCGGCGTACGGATGCATCGAGGCGTTCGCGGGAAATGCGTCCAGATTTTACGGCGTGTTGCAGAGCTTCAAAAGCGGCATCGGGTACAGGCGGCATCAAGAGACAGTCGGCGCCTGCAAGAACTGCTCGCACCGCGGCTTCACCTGGAGCGAAACGAACTGTTATTCCGCCCATGTCCATGGCATCGGTGACGACGAGACCTTGAAAGCGCAAATCCGTGCGAAGCAAATCGGTCAAGATGTGAGATGAAAGAGTGGCGGGAGTGTTCGGGTCGGGCTCGAGCGCAGGTACGTTGAGGTGGCCGGTCATGATGCTGCCAACTCCCGCACGAATCGCGGCGCGAAATGGAACAAGTTCGAGCGAATCAAGGCGTTGGCGATCAGCGCGAATGACCGGCAAGTCGATATGCGAGTCCGCCGCCGTGTCACCGTGACCGGGGAAATGCTTCGCCGTGGCGAGGCCGCCGTTTTCTTCTACGCCACGAATGTACTGAGCGACAAATTCCGAAACGCGAGCCGGGTCTTCGCCAAACGAGCGCGTGTTGATGATCGGATTTCCGGGATTATTGTTTACGTCCGCGACGGGGGCGTAGATCCATTGAACGCCGGCTTGGCGGGCTTCAAGCGCGGTGGTCTTGCCCATCGTGTAAGCGTCGCGAGGATCAGCGCCAGCGGCGATGGCCATTTGCGTTGGAAACGAGGTGCCTTCGTCGAGTCGCATCGCCGAACCGCGCTCAAAGTCAGCGCCGACCAGTAGGGGCAATTTCGACTTTGCTTGCAGCTGATTCGCCAGCACTGCGGTTGGATAGGTCTGGCTCTTCTCAATGCCTAGCGGGGTCATCCGCGTTACAACGATGAAGCCGCCGACGTGGAGGTCGGTCACATCGTGCAGTAGTTTCTGATATTCAGCCGATTCGGCCGAGGTGAAGGTGCCGTGAAACGTAGTGAAGAGCAGCTGCCCGATTTTTTCGTCCACCGCCATGCGGCGCATCGTAGCGTCCACCCATTGACGCTCTGCGGCAGACAGCGGCTTGAGCGGTTCGGTAGCGCCCGACTGAGGCGCAGGCTTTTTCGGCTTCGCCGCTGCGGAGCGGCTCTGACTACGGGTCTTGGTGGCCATAAAGATCGTGAAAGGAAGCAGGGACAGGCACAGCACAGCACGGCGTGTCTTCGACATGGTTCTCCCGAACCGGATTACGATTTTCGAGATCGCGCCCTGCTTCTAGGTTTGTTGATAACACACGCACCAGAGTGCGACAACGCAATTCCCTGCAGGGCGTTCCAGAATATCATTCCAAGTCAAACAACCAAGGAGGAAATCTTGCGTACCGCCGTGCCGGTGTTCCGTTGCTTGTTGTGTTTTGCCCTTAGTGCCATCATTTGCGGAACTCTAATCGCGACACCGAATCCTCACAGCGCACAGAAACGCAGTCGCAAAACTGCGGCTCGCGCAGGCCGCGTGCAGACTGGGTTGGACGTGCTAGAAGCGCAGAAATTCGCGCCTTTGCGGGGCAAGCGTGTCGGCATCATCACTAATCACACCGGTTTGGACGCGCAGGGAAAGTCAACTATTGATTTGCTGACGCACGCGCCAGGCGTGCAGGTTGTGGCGTTGTTCAGTCCTGAACACGGGTTAGCCGGGCGGCTGGATGAAAAGGTTTCGTCAAGCAAGGACCCCGCGACTGGGCTGCCGGTTTTCAGTCTCTACGATGAGACTCGACGTCCCACTGAGGAAATGCTGCAGGGAATTGATGCACTGGTGTTCGACATCCAGGACGCAGGCGTGCGGTTTTACACTTACACCGCGACGATGGGCTACTGCATGGAAGAGGCGGCGAAGAGGCACATCGCATTTTACGTGCTGGATCGCCCGAATCCGATTGGCGGAGAAATTGTCGAAGGGCCGATGCTCGACTCGGACAAAACAGGTTTCGTCGCATACTATCCGCTTCCGATTCGCTACGGGTTGACGATCGGCGAACTCGCCCAGCTATTTAATACAGAAAATCACATCAATGTGGACTTGCATGTCATCGCGATGAAAAATTGGCGGCGGAACTATTTCTTTGAATCAACGGGCATTCGTTGGGTTCCACCATCGCCGAACTTGCGTACGATAAAGGGCGCCGTCGTCTATCCGGGGTTGGAGGTCCTGCAGGCGGCAGGAGTTTCAGTCGGCCGAGGGACGCAAACGCCGTTTGAGCAATTCGGCGCGCCATGGATGGACGGCGAAAGAGTGGCTGCTGCACTCAACGCCGCTCAACTGCCGGGATTGAAGTTTGTGGCGCAATCGTTCATTCCGGTCAGCGGACTTTATATGGGACGCCGGTGCGGAGGCGTCAGTATTCGGATGGGCGACCGAGCGGCGGTCCGAGCGATGCGCCTTGGAATCGAGATCGCGGTGCTGCTGGAAAAGCTGTATCCCCAAGACTTTGCAGTGGAAAAGACCATTACGCTGCTGGGCAATTCGGAAACAGTCCAAAAGCTGAAAGATGGAGTTTCAGAGCCGGCGATTCTGGCTTCGTGGCAAACGTCGCTAGCCGAATTCGATCTGACGCGCCGCAAGTACTTCCTGTACAAATAGCGCCCAGTCGCGCGCACTATGCTAAAGTCCAGCGATGCCCGAGATGCGCATTGTTTCACTCTTGCCCTCCGCGACAGAAATTCTTTTTGCGTTGGGTCTAGGCCATCAAGTCGTGGGAGTCAGCCACGAGTGTGATTATCCGGCGGAGGCCCGGTCCAGGACCGTGGTCGTCCACTCACGCATTCCGAAAGACATTAGCCCCGTGGAAATTGACCGCCTGGTGCGCGAATTCACCGAACGCGGCGAGAGCATCTATGGCGTGGATGGGGAAGTCCTGCGACGGCTCGCGCCTGACCTTATCGTCACGCAAGATTTGTGCAGTGTCTGTGCGGCTTCGCCCGAGGATCTGGCGGCGGTTCTTGCTACATTCGACGATCGGCCCGAAGTACTTTCCCTGGACCCGCTCGATCTCGGCGATGTATGGCGCGACATCCTATGGGTCGGCGACGAGACCATGCGCGGCCATGAAGCCGAGCGTCTGCTGGAATCCATCGGTGCGAGACTAGCAACACTGGAAAACGAAATTGCACAGACTGTCTGCCGTCCCCGCGTCGCATTTCTCGAATGGCTGCAACCTCTCTATGTTGGTGGTCACTGGATTCCAGAGATGGTCGAACTGGCCGGGGCCTGCGACGTTTTCGGCAAAGTACGGAAGCCATCCTTCCGCATCGCGCTTGAAGACGTTGTTGCCGCGCAGCCCGAGGTCATCGTCGTCGCGCCCTGTGGCTACAATGCCGAGCAGGCCCGCGCGGAGTATCACTCGGTTAGCTTTCCGCGTGAATGGCAGGAAATGCCGGCCGTTCGCAACAACCAGATCTACTACGTCGACGCCAACTCCTACTTTTCACGCCCGGGGCCGCGCTTGATCGTCGGCCTGGAAATCCTCGCGAAGCTCTTCCATCCCGGCATTTCCGTTTCTGGTGAGGCAGAGCAAGCCCTTCAGCCACTCACGCACTCCGCGTCTGCTTGAAAAAAGTCAGCTACGTCTCTCAGCCAGTTGATCATGCGGGGCCGCAGTACTCGCCGTCGCACCTGTACGTCCGTCCAGTTGACACCATTTCGCTTGATATATAAGATTCCTATACGTAAGGGGGATACTTATGATCGCCTCTGGTATCAAACGCGGTACCGCAGAACTGGCTGTCCTTAGCGTCCTCGAAAGCGGTTCGCTGCACGGCTACGAGATTGCTCGCCGAATCGAGCAGCAAACCAAAGGCTCTCTGCGTTTCACATTGGCTGCGCTCTACCCGATGCTCTATCGCTTAGAGAAGCAAAAGCTGATTCACGGCGAGTGGGAAACAAGTCACAACGGCCGGAAGCGCCGTTGTTATCGGTTGACGGGAGCGGGGAAGAAGAAGCTGGCACCCCTCCGCAAGGAGTGGTCGCAACTATTTGCGGCGCTGAAGCAACTAGCGGGAGCCTCCAATGCCTGATTGGAAAGAGCTGGTGCGTCGACGCTTGCAAGGAATGTCACTCGAAGGTGACGAGGCAACGGAAGTGGTCGAGGAGCTTGCGGCTCATCTGGAAGAGACGTACCAGACATCTCTGAACCAGGGATTCACGAAGCAAGCGGCAGCGCAGAAGGCGTTTGTCGAAGTCCGCGATTGGAAAGATTTGCGAAGCAAGATCGAATCGTCTCGCAAAAAGGAGCCACACATGAACACCCGCGTCCGGCAATTCTGGTTGCCTGCGCTGTTTACGTTTTTTCTGTCTCAGGTCGCTCTGATGCTCATAGGGACGCTTGGACCAAAGGTGTATATTTCGCCTGCAGCAATCCACCCGCGATTGTTACCGCCGAATACGCTGTTTCTGGCTTGGCTGGCCACCCTTCCGTTAATCGGGGCCCTGGGGGCATATCTTTCCACTCGTGCTGGCGGACGCGCTAAGTCTATGTTTTCAGCCATTACGTTCCCGGTAGTTCCGTTTCTAGCTTTTGTCGTGATTGGCCTTCCCATTGCGATGGCGCTCGACGATCACGTTGCTCGGGCTTTGACCTTGCCTCTCTTCCTGGTTGGTTTTTCGGCTTGGGTCGTATTTCCGGCGATGGCCCTCGCTGCGGGAGGTTGGTTTCTGCGATATCTGCTCCCGCGGTCAAATGGAAGCCGTGTCACCGGGAACTGAACTCCGCTTGGCCCAGTGTCGGTAAAACGGCAAACCAGCGGCGATGAGCAGCAGGCCAATGGTCGAACGTCCCGGACGCTGCAGCCACAAGCTGATCGTCAGCGCGAGGGCTCCGGCGACGAAAACTCCGGGTATCCAGGGATATCCCGGGCACCTGTAAGGCCGCGACATGTTCGGCTCCGTTTTGCGAAGGCGAAATAGCGCGACGACTGCCAGCCCGTAGAAAATCCACGCGGCAAATACGAAAAGGTTGGTCAGCTCTTCAAACGTTCCGGTCAGCGCCATCAGGCTCGCCAGCACGCCCTGAAAAATGAGGGCGCGCGCCGGCGTCAGGAATTTTGGGTGGATGCCGTCGGCGATCTTGAAGAAAATTCTGTCGCGCGCCATCGCGTACGGCACGCGAGCTCCGCTCAGTACCGAGGAATTGAGCGACCCAATGCCAGAGATGACCATCGCCACCGTCACCCAAAACGCCGCTCCACGCCCGGCGACAAATTCCACAACGTCAGAAGCAATATGCGAAGAGTTTGCGACGGCGTCAAAGGGTAGAACGCGCAAGCAGGCAGCGCTGAACAAAAGATAGATAACTGTGACCAACCCGACGCCGCCGACCAGCGCCAGGGGGAAATTGCGTTCCGGGTTTTTCACTTCAGAGCCGACCAGGTTTAGATCTTCCCATCCGTCATATGCCCAGAGTGCGGCCGCGAGCGCACCCAGGAACGCCCCGAGCACTCCAGCGCCTGCCGCAGCCGGCCAGATCGGATCGGAGGGATGAACCGCGTTGCCCGACAGGAAAAATGCAACGCCAATGACAATCATCACAGAAGCGATCTTGATGAACGTCAGAACGACTTGCACCGCGCCGCCTAAGCGCACGCCCAGATAATTCACAACGGTCATGATGACCAGCCACAGCACCGCGATGGGTTGTGCCCACGTGAAGACGAAATCGTAGGGTTTCATCCATCCGCCGAGGCCCGGGGAGTGCACTGTAAACAGCGGCGTTCCGACGGCGGGAATCAGAAACCTCAGGAATTGCGCGATACCTGCCGCGATCGAAGCCATCGATGAGGGCCGCCCAACGATCGAGTGCATCCACCCAAAAATGAAGCCCCATGTCGGTCCGAAGCCGCGGCGCAGATACGCGTATTCGCCGCCAGCTTCAGGGATCGCCGCGCCGAGCTCCGCAAAGGAGAGCGCTCCGAAGATGGAAAGAATCGCGCCGACAATCCACGCCGCGAATACGATGGAAACACTTTTGCCTTCGCGAGCCATTTCGGCCGGCTTCAGAAAAATACCCGTGCCGATCATTGTTCCGACGACGATCGCGGCCGAAGCCCAAGGGCCTAGTCCGCGGATGAGCTCCAGCCGTTTACCGGCCGTTTGGGAGCTGTTGTCAGTTGTCGCTTGCTGCAAGTTCAGCGCACCTGCGGTCTAGCGATCCGGCTCACTGCAGCGCCGGTCAAAAATGTGACACACGAACCGATCAGGACGTACCAAGTGTAGGCAATGCCGGTGAATTTCCAAACGGCGATGATTGAGAAAAGCCCGAAAAACATACCGAGCAGTACGCCCTTGGCAGTCGCCCTTTTGTCGAGAGTGCCCAGCAAGAAAAGACCGAGCAGGCTACCCAGCGGAAAAGACGCGAGGGTCAGACCGGTTTCCAGAACTCTTTGCCAGCGTACAAAGCCGAAGGCCATCAGTACGGCGCCCCAGATCAGCGTCATGCGACGAGAAAGGGCGAGGAATTTTCGCGGGTCCTGTTGGTGGCCGGATGCTACAGAGAAATCCAGAATGCTGGAAGCCGCCAAAGAATTCAAAGAGCCGCTGAGGTTGGACATGGCAACGGCGATGATGGAGGCGAGCATTAATCCGGCCAAACCCACCGGCATTTCACGAGCCAGAAACATTGGAAGGACGCGATCGGTTCGTTCGCCGGGGGACAGGAGCGGTGCGTTCTGTGCAAAGACAAACAGCAGCACGCCGACCAGCAAGAAGAGAGCGAACTGGATGAGAATAACCACACCGCTGGCGAGCAATGCTTTGCGGCTCTCGCGTTCGTTTTTAGCGGCCAACAGGCGTTGCACAATCGTTTGGTCCGTGCCGTGACTCGCCATGGTCAAGAAAGCCCCGCCAATCACACCTGACCAGAACGTGTACTTGGTCACGAGCGAAAGCGAAAAATCCAAGAATTGCAGCTTATTCCCGGCATTTGCGGCAACATGGGAAACTTCTGTCCATCCGCCGGGAATGGCATGCATCAGAAAAACGAAAGTGACAGCGCTGCCCGTTAAGTACAGCAGGAGTTGCGCGACATCAGTCCAGATTACGGCTTTCATGCCGCCCTCAAACGTGTAGAGAATCGTTAGAGCAATAACGATGATCACGGCGAGGTTTTCCGAGGTTCCCAAGACGACGCTGACAACCAGAGCGATGGCCGAGACTCGCACGCCTTCGGCGACGGCGCGGGTAATCAAGAAGGTGGAGGCGGCCACGGCGCGCATGCGCTTTCCAAACCGCTTCTCGATCAAGGCGTAGGCGGTAAAAAATTCGCCGCGAAAATACCCGGGCAAGAAAAGCAGAACAATCAAAACGCGCCCGACGAGATAACCAAAAACGAGCTGAATAAAGGTCAGGTTCGTTGCGTAGGAAATGGCGGGCGTCCCGATGATGGTTAGGGTCGAGGTTTCCGTGGCAACTATGGAGAAGGCCAGGGCCCACCAAGGCGCGGATTTCCCGCCGAGGAAATAGTCGCGCGCATCTTGCTGTCCCCGTCGAAACCAGACGCCCAGCGCAGTAACACCCAGCAAATACGCGACGACAATCGCCAAATCGACGGGATGGATGCGCATTAGCCGAGATTAGACCGTGAGCATAGAGAGAGTTGAAACACAGAAGGATAAATGCCGGGTCGGGCGAGCGTCAACAATTCGACGAATCGAGGTGGCCGGTGTGCCGAGATGCCTTTGCGACTGGGCCGCAGACAAGTTCAAAGATTGGTCACAGCCCAACTCGGTTGATTCGGTGGCGGAGCGGCAGTCGAACCGCGAACGATAAGGTGGGTTTGCAGGGCCGCTTTTGCTGGAACGGATCTCCGCGAAACCGACATTTTCTCGAGAATTTCGAAGGCCATTTTGCCCAGACACTTTCTATCCAGCTTGACGGTAGTGAGCGGCGGATTCACGAAACGTGCCATATAGATGTCTTCGCATCCGATCACTGAAACCTGGCCGGGCACTCTTACACCCATTTCCCGAAGAGCACTCATAGCTCCTATCGCAGCGAGGTCGTTGATGCAAAGAATCGCAGTCGGTGGCGTGCCGTCGGAAGACATCTTCCAGACAGCAGCCCGGCCACCTTCGAGTGTCTGGTCACATTCGACAATTTGCTGAACTTCGAGGTTCTTCTCGTGGAGAATCTTGATCGCGGTCTCGCGATAACGCCGTGCCGAGCGGCGTTCATCCGGCCCGGCCACGAAAGCCACCCTCTTGTGCCCTAATTGAGTCAGGTGGTCTGCAGCTTCTCTCATTCCGCCGGAGTAGTCGATGGTAATGCTGCTGATGCCTTTGCGCGTGGTTTCGAGGTCCACTACAACGACTGCAATTTGACGCGACGCGAGCTCGAGAGCCGTCGCTTCGGTGGCGGACGAGGTCATGATTGCGACTCCACGTACGCCGTTCTCAATCATTTTGCGCACCGCGGCTTCGGTGCGGCCAGTATCGTAGTTGGTGGCGCACAAAAACAGGTTGTAATCTTTGGCGGCGGCTGAGGTCTCGAAACTCTTGATCATTTCGGGAAAGACGGGGTTTTCGACGTCGGAGATCAGGAGCCCGAAAAAGTCGCTGCGGCCTCCGCGCGCGAGGCGATGGGCGCTGGCGTTGCGGTAGTAGTTCAGTTTACGAGCGGTCTCAAGAACTCGCTTGCGTGTGTCGGCGTCCACGCGGCTCGAATCATTCAGAACTCGAGACACGGTTGATTTGGAAACGCCAGCCTGCTTGGCAACGTCGCGAATGCGATAGGGCACCTGTGAGACCTCGGATAGCGACATAATAACGTACCGAGCATTGCTTCTCCAACGAAGCATACGCCGTCAAAACAAGGCTTGCCCGACCATATGAGGTGCAAACTTCTGCATGGGACCCTGTTCTGGCACAATGGGAACGGTTTCATGGATTGCTTGAAATACGTACTTCGTTTGCTCTTACATTTCGCCGCTGCCTCTAGTGCGTTGTTGCTCGCGGGCTACGCACTCTGTGCCCAGAACGCAGATGCGGCGAAGAAGCACGCGGAAGCTGGTTTGTCGTTGGCGCGGGAGCGCAAGCTCCATGCTGCCGAGCAGGAACTCCGTGTGGCCGTAGCTCTTCGGCCGCAGGTTGCCATTTTCTATGCGCAACTCGCATCGGTACAAGGGCTTGCAGAAAAATGGCACGACGCCATACGAAATTTTGAGCAAGCAGTCGCGTTGGAACCGGAGAATCCGGCATTTCGACGCGAGCTCGCAGCAGTGCAATGGCAGCAAGGAGAGCTGGAGGCTGCGGAAAAGAACATTCGTTACTTGCTGGAACGAACGCCGGACGACGGGGGAGCGATGCTTCTGCTCGGGCTGGTGAATGAAACGAAAGGTAGTTTCGCGGAAGCAGCCGAACAACTTAATTCGCAGTTTGATCGAGCAGCGGCCGAGCCGACATTGGCGGTCAAGCTGTTCAACGCGGCGATGCGAAGCGGAAATAAGGCAATCACCTCCAGAATTGTCGCCGCCCTTCTGTCTCGCTCCGCAGATCCAGCATGGCAGGGAGCGGTTGCAAAGTGTTCTGCAATCGCATCTGTTTTGGGGGATCTGCAAGCCGCGGAGAAGCTATTTTCTTCGATTCCAGCAGGCACTGCGGCCGCCGCTGATGCCGGTTACGCAACGGCAGTCTTGTATTACCGATCCGGACAGACGGCGACAGCCGAGAGATTGCTGCAAACCCTCATTGACGGCCAGCTAGGCAACGCCGCGAACCAACATCGGCTACTCGCACTCTGTTACGTCTCGCGCGGCGACATGAATGCGGCGAGAAGCGAGATGGAGAGCGCTCTCCAGAGCAACGCTTCCGATCTCTCTATGTATGAAGATTTCATTGCCATGGAGACGACTGCCGGGAATCCGCAGAACGCGGCAAGGCTGCGAGATAGGCTGGTGAAGGCGTTTCCGCAGCACGCTGAAGCTTGGGTGCTTCGCGGCAACTCAGAGCTGCGATCCGGTTTGAACAAAGAAGCAATCGAAAGCTACGTCCGGGCAGAGAAACTGAGTGGCTCGAGCCCAGAACCGCTGTTGGGAAAAGCAGATGCGTATTTCCTGAGCGGGGATCGAGACCAAGCACTTTTGCAATGCAAGCGGGCCGTCGCGAAGTTTCCTAAGGACGCCAGAGGCTTTTTGACATACGCGAAGATTGTGATGGATTCGGCGGAAAGCGAGACAGCAGGGCCAGAAGCCGAAAGATTGTTGACGAAAGCTTTAGAGCTCGATAGCAAATCTTCGGCGGCCCACTATCTGCTAGCTCGGCTGGCTATGACGCGTGGCCAAAACAACGGTGCGGAAACTGAGTTAGCTCGGGCGATTCAGCTTGACGCGAACCGCAGCGATGCTCATTTCGCGCTGGCGTCGGTCTACCGCAGGCTAAATCGCAAAGAAGATGCGGCGAGAGAATTTGCTGAATTCCAAAGGCTAAAGCAAATCGAAGAAAGCGCCGTGACGCTTTCGGTCGAAAGACGTGAATGACGACGTCAACGAAATGGCAGAGAGGTTGGCACCATGGAGAGTCCGTCAATTCGCCCCAAGTTTCTCGCAGAAATTTCTTAGGCACGGCTTCAATGGCCGCTGCATCCGGCATCCTTTACCCGTCTCGACTATCTGCTGCCGATCAAAAACGAGACATCTTTACAGATGTAACCGGCACCGCTGGCATCAGTTGGAAGCATTTCAACGGAGTCTCACCGGATCGTTTGCTGATTGAGGCGATGGGCGGAGGCGTCGGGTTCTCGGACCTGACGGGAAGCGGAAGTCTGGACATTTTTCTACTGAATGGCGGCGAGACCCCTGGTGGAAAGAGCTCCAATGTCTTGCGAAACGCCCTATACCGAAATTTGGGAAATGGCCGGTTCGAAGACGTAGCCGGAGATGCGCGAGTCGAGAAGGTGACGAACTACGGAATGGGAGTGGCGATCGGCGATTTCGACAACGACGGGCGGCAGGACATTTTCCTGACGGGGTTCCCTGCGTGCACGCTGTATCACAACAACGGAGACGGAACGTTCACGGACGTAACTCTGGATGCCGGCGTGGAGAACGCAGGTCGCTGGGCGGCGAGTGCCGCCTGGTTCGATTTCGATCGCGATGGTTATCTGGATTTAGTCGTTTGCAACTACGTGAAATTTTCTTTCGATGGTCCGCAGCCGGTGTGCATGTACGGCGATGTGCGGACGTATTGCGAGCAGCGCGGATATGCGGGGATGCCGCTAACGCTCTACCGCAACAACCGCAATGGCACCTTCACGGACGTCAGCAAGTCTTCGAAGTTGGATCAGCTGGTCGGAAGAGCGTTGGGGGTAGTCGCGATTGACGTGGACGACGACGGATGGACCGATCTGTTTGTCGCGCGGGATGGTTCGCCCAATTTGCTGCTGATCAATCAGCGAGACGGCACCTTTATCGACGCCGGACTGGAGGGAGAGATTGCTTACGACATGGGTGGAAATACCAAGGCCGGCATGGGAGTTGACGCTGGAGATGTTAATGGAGATGGCCGTCCTGATTTCCTGGTGACGAACTTCAACCAGGAATACCATTCGTTGTTTTTGAATGCCGCAAAGTTTCCGATGATTGACGCCACGCGGACCTCAGGACTGGCCAGTTTCACCCGAAGCTATGTTGGATGGGGCGCGCACTTTTTAGACTACGACAACGATGGAAATTTGGATGCGATCATCATGGATGGCCACATCAACGAAGTGATCGAGCGTGTCCAACCAACCGTCAGATACAAGGAGCCGCCGCTACTGCTGCACAACAACGGCAAAGGGCAGTTCGCGAATATTAGCCCTCAAGCCGGGCCAGCGTTCGCCAAGGGATACCTGGGTAGGGGGCTGGCCGTCGGAGATTGGGACAATGACGGAGCTCCCGATGCGATTTTTACGTGCCTAGGCGAGTCTCCCGTTCTGCTGCGCAACAATGTGGGGCGGGAAAACTCTTGGATCGGTCTTCAGCTTGAGGGTACGCGGAGCAACCGCGATGCAATCGGCGCGAAGGTTACGCTGGAGACTGCCAAGCGCAAGATCGTTCGTTGGGTCACCGGAGGTTCCAGCTATTTGTCCTCCCATGACAGGAGAGTTTTGTTCGGATTAGGACTGAACTTCAACAGGGCCACAATCGACGTTCAAGTTCGCTGGCCCAATGGAAATGAAAGCAGCGCCCAGTCGCTGCCAATCAATCGTTATCACAGGATCAAAGAACCCGCACCGTAACGGCCAGCTAGATTACGGCAGAGGAGTCAGAGAAACTTCCTTGAAGTAGACTTCCGATCCCGGATGATTTTGCAATCCGACGTAGCCGGAATCAGGCCGCGGCCCGCGGTCGGGATCAATCGAACCCGGATGTTTGTCGGGGACCGGGTCGCCTTCCTTGAAGTCCGTAACCTTCACGTCATTGAGGTACACAATCGTTCGTGGGCCATCGATAGTGATTTCCAGCGTATTCCATTCACCCATTGGTTTGATCGGGCGGGCGAGCGCCTTGGTGAAGGTGTACAGGACCCCGGTACAAGAGTAGTCGTCGGGCCAGTCGCCGATTTCCACTTCGTATCCTCGATTTACGGGCATCCACGGCTCCGTTGGCTTCTTGGGAATGCGAATGAAGACGCCGGAGTCTGCCTCCTTCGAAGTGAGCTTGAACACGACACGTAGCTTGCTGTGTCCGACCTTCGCTCGTGTGTACCAGAGCAGGCCCATGCCTCCTTCGGTTTTTAGCAGGCCGTCGACGATCACGAAACGGCCGGGGCCGGCTTGCTTCCAACCATCCAGATCCTTGCCATTGAATAACGACTGGCTGGCTGTTGCCGCCGGAGTTTGCTTTGGATGGCCGTGTGGCGGGAAGGCGACCAAGCAGAGTGTCAAGCCAAATTGCAGGGAACAAGAGCGCAGTAATTTCGCGAGTCTAGAAGCCATGGTTCAATAAGGTCGTTGAAATCGGTTCCACGACTCAATACCACGGGCCGTCGGCGGGAGTCAAGGCACACACTGAGAAAAGTCCCTAGCCCCGCCAGTATGCAATTTACCGATCGCTCCGCCAATCGCCACAGTTAAGGAGAAAACGGCGATTCAGTGAAAGAAGTAATTAGTAGCACGCAAGTTTCAGCTTGACACTTCAATTCCGTGATGCTAAAACCCTTCCGTCATGGGACCGCTCCCACAGCGGTCTCACTCAGGGGTGAAATGGGCGGACAAGGCATAGAGCGCAGGGAAATCCTGCGTTTCATTGGAATTGCTTCCGTAGCCGCGACGTTTCCGGGCTTCAGCAAGTGGAGTTTCGCTTGTGCGCAGGAGCACGGGCACACTGCTGTAGCCGCCGCGGTGCCCGCCGGTCCATACCAGCCGCTTTTCTTCAAACCGGCGCAATACCAAATGATCGAACGATTGGCGGAACTGATTCTGCCGAGTGACGACACACCGGGAGCCAAGGAAGCGGGCGTGGCGGAGTTCATCGATTTTATGGTGGCGAACCGCGTGCCGGTTGTGGGGCGACGCGATGTTCGAAGCACGCAAGACGCGATTCAGATGGGCGAGGAAGCGCAGCAGCAGTTTGTTTCAGGGCTGGGCTGGATGAACGCGCGCAGCAAATCGGAATTTGGGCGCGAGTTCATGGAATGTGCGAAAGAGCAGCAAGTGCAGCTGCTTGAGGAACTCGCCTATAAGGCGAAGCTCAAGCCGACTACTGAACGCGGCCGGGAATTTTTCCAGATGATGAGGGACTACACGGTGGTCGGTTATTACACGACGAAGATCGGTCTCGAGAGCCTGGGTTACCCGGGTTTGCGTCCTGTTTGGCCGAAGATGCCGGGTTGTTCGCATCCGAACGACCCCGAGCACGCGTTCTTGCAAGAACCAAAGACCAACCAGTTGGCGATCCTGAGAAGCGATAGCTAAGGGGAACAGGTGGCGGCAAATACTTTCGATGTGATCGTTGTGGGAACAGGCGCAGGCGGCGGCACGGCCCTGAAGATCCTCTGCGAGGGCGGGCTGAACGTTTGCGCAATCAATTCGGGTCCGCGGATGCAGCCCGACAAAGACTACCGTTTGCATCGCCAGGTTTACGATCTGAAATTTCGCGGCTACGGCGATCCGCTGAGATTTCAAGGAAAAGCACATCAGGAGCCTTATTCCGTCGAAGAGTCTGAATTCAGCGAAGGCCGCGATTTGTTCGAACACGACGTGGCGTACTCAAACGCCGATGGGACGGATTGGTATTGGAAGCGCTGCAAGGCTACAGGCGGGAAAGCGAATTTTTGGGGCCGGTCATCGGCACGATATGGCGATATTGATTTCAAGGCAACGGACCTGGACGGATTTGGCGAGAACTGGCCCGTTGATTATGCCGAAATTGCTCCGTGGTTCTCGAAAGCAGAGCGGTACATGGGCGTCGCGAGCACGGTTCAGAACCGTCCGAGCAATCCGGATGGAGACTACCTGCCGCCGATTCCATGGCGCTGCATTGACTACATCATCCAGAAGGGCGCCGAAAAAATCGCCGTGCCGTACCTCCCTGACCGTTGCGCTCAACTCACAGTCGCGCACAACGGGCATCCTGCTTGTCACTATTGTGGGAACTGCAGCCGGGGCTGCGATGTAGGGTCTTTCTTCTCGCCCACCTGGTTCACGATTCCGGACGCCGAAGCCACGAAGCGGATGACCCTGCTAACGAATGCGCTCGTCCGCGAAGTCCTGGTTGACGAAAACGGCGCCGCAAAGGGAGTAGCGTACGTCGATCGCAACACCAAGAAAGAAGTAGAGGTGCACGCCAAGGTGGTTGTGCTGGCCGCTTCTTGCGTGGAAACGGCGCACATCATGCTGAATTCGAAGTCCCGGCACTGGCCGACGGGCATCGCAAATTCCAGCGGACAACTGGGCAAAAACCTGGTGGACCACTTGTACGGCAATCCCGGGTATGGCTATTTGCCGCAGCTCTTGGGACAGCCGGCGACTCCCGACAACATTGCCGATTCGACTGTTGCTTGGATGCCTCGCTGGCAAAACCTGAAAAATCCGCGCGAGGAAAAGTTCATTCGCGGTTATTCGGTTTATGTCGGCGGAGGCTGCGGAGAATTTCCGGGCCACTACAACCAGATCGAAGGTTTTGGTTCGGAATACAAGAAAAACATCAAGCGTTACTACCCGACGCCGATTGGCGCCCTGATTCAGGCTCCTTCACTGCCCAGCCCTGCCAATTACATTGACATCGATCCAGAGAAAAAAGACATCTTCGGAATCCCGCAACTACGCTTTCACTTCCAGTGGGGCACGAACGAACTGCTGATGTGGGAACACAGCAAGCAGATGATGATCGACTTGTTCAAAGCGATGGGTGGCGAGATGTGGGGCGCTGATTCGGAACCGAATCGTCCCGGAACGAGCCTGCACGAGACCGGAGTCTGCCGCTTTGGGAGCGATCCGAAAACATCAGTGACAAACAAATGGGCGCAAACCCACGATGTCAAAAATCTCTATATTTGCGATGCGAGTATCTTCCCGAGTCCTACGGACAAAACCACCACCATGCCCATCGTTGCGTTCACGATGAGAACCTGTGATCACATGCTCGAAAACTTCAAGAGCGGCGTTCACAAGCGCGCATGACAAACAATTTTCTTCATCTTCACGGGTCCCGAAAGTCGCAGTCTTTGCGATCGAGCATTCATACCTGAACAGGGAGTAGTGCATGTCTGGAATGATTCGCAAGTATGCGTTTGTGCTGGCAGCGACAATTTCGGCGTTGGTGCTCGTTCCGGGCGCGCGATCGCAAAGCAACAACGCATCGATAGATGGCGTCATCACTGATCCGAACGGGGCCGCGGTAACGGGCGCGTCGGTTGTGTTGACGTCGAAAGACAATGGGACGACTGCAGCGTTCGCCTCGGATGCCGAGGGGCTGTATTCGTTCCGCAATGTGGTGCCGGGGAACTATCAGTTGAAGGTGAGTGCAGCGGGATTTGGCGACTACGTGCAGGAGGGGATCCTAGTTCGTGTCGGTTACCCGATCCGCTTGAACATCAAGATGAATCTCGCTTCGACCACGCAAAAAGTTGAGGTAAACGCGGATGCGTCAGCGCTCAATTTTGAGAACGCCGAGCTTCGCGGAAGCATCGATCCACAGATTATCGAGAAAGTGCCTCTCCTCGTTTCCGGGTCCATCCGGTCGGCCGCGAACTTTGCGTCGCTGTTGCCGGGCGTCACCCGCGGTTCCGGTGACGTCACGGGAGCGCACGTGAACGGCGGGCAATCGCAGACGGGAGTCGTCGTCCTGGACGGAATCAGCCTGTTCAATTCCTCAGGCATCCAGGGACTGACCGGCGCGGTTCTGGATTTTCCGCAGTCTCCCGATTTGATCAGCGAATTCCAGGTACTGGCCTCGAACTATGACGCGCAGTACGGCAGCGCTGCGGGCGTGACGATCGAAAACGTTAAATCGGGAACCGATCACTTCCACGGAACGGCGTATGCGTTCAACCGCAATTCGAGCTTCAATGCGAAACAGTGGGGGGCGTCAGACAAGAGTCAAGACGTTGAAAATGACTTTGGAGGGAATTTCGGTGGCCCTTTGAGATTGCCGGTTTTCAAGAACCGGGATCATCGAACTTACTTCTTTGCCAATTTCGAGGGATTCACAATCAGAGGTGGAGTCAGCAGGCAAACGCTGTCATTGCCGTCCGTCGCGGAGCAGCATGGTGACTTCCGCGATTGGGTAGATTCCAATGGAAATCTGATTCCTATTTACGATCCCGCCACCACCAGGCCGAACCCCGGTTTCAATCCGTCACAACCTATCAGCGCTTCGAATCCCCAGTACTTACGCGATCAGTTCATGGGTTGCGACGGAAACACGCCGAACGTGATTTGTTCGTCTGATCCCCGCCTGCAGGCTTCGCTAGCGAATCAATGGTTTCAGTTCCTGCCGACGCTCACCTCTTCCGGTCCGTTGAATAACTATTTGGCACCGGCAACCCCAGCGTTTCTCGGCACAGACGCTTACACGTTTACCGAAAAAATTGATGAGTACATCGGGCAGAAAGATCACATCTCCGAAATGTTCTTTTACAAGTACCTGCCACAGACGACCTATTCAACGCTGCCTGTGGAAATCAGCAACAGTGGAACGTCATATAAGCGCACGTCTGTTTTGCGTGTAAATTGGGACCACACGTTTAACTCGCGAATCGTAAATCACGTCGGGTTTGGCTATCAGAATGACAAATTTTACGGGGGAGGCGTTGACGGCGGCTCAGCCGATGCGCTGCCACAAATTCCCGGAGTGGCCAGCCATGAGTATCCTCCGGTAATTCAATTCAACGGCGTGTTCACGCAGTTTGGCACCGGCCAAGGTAATCCCAACATTCAGCCTTGGTTGGCGCCTGCTTACATCGCCAATGACATCGTGTCGATGACGCTGGGCAAACACACCGTTAACTTTGGGGGCGACCTCCGATTCTCCCAGAACAGCCCCACGTTCCTCACCAATCAATCTGGCACGTTCAATTTTGCGGCGACCGAGACGGGAATTCAGGGAGTCAACAGCGGCAGTCCCATCGCCAGCTTCCTGCTAGAGCAGGTGGATTCGGGCAATGCAACTTTCTACACGTCGCCGACTATTTGGGCACATACAAAAAGTTTTTCGCTTTTTGTGAGCGATACCTGGCGCGCTACTCCGAAATTGACGGTTACTGCGGGACTTCGCTGGGAAATTGATCCCCCGGTTTATGAGGGAAACAACCAATTCAGTTACTTCGATCCGAATGAGCCGAACCCCGGAGCGGGAAATTTGCCGGGTGCCGTGGCATTCGCCGGATTCGGCCCGGGGTTTGCCAACCGGAGAACTCCTGAAGATATCTGGTATAAAGGATTTGCGCCGCGAATTGGATTGTCCTATGCGATCAATTCTCGGACTGTGGTTCGGACGGGATACGGGATTTTCTACGACAATGCGTCGATGCCCGGTTACGATGGCGGCATTACGACGGACGGTTACAACACCTTTGCGAGCTTCGGTAGTTCGGCCGCGGGATTTTTCCCTGCCTTTGTCTTGAGTGACGGATTCCCGCAAAACTTTCCGACCCCTCCGCAGCTGATTTCCACGTTCGACAACGGATCGAACGCTCCAGTATTTAGGCCTCGAGACGCGAATCGGTTGCCTTACGCACAGCAATGGAATCTAACGATTGAGCGAGAATTTACGCCGCACGATTATGTCTCCGTGTCCTACGTCGGAAGCAAGGGCACGCGGTTACTCTCACAAGTCGATCCGATCAATGCTTTGAATCCGTCGTACCTGACCACTCTCGGTTCTGCGCTGAACGACATCTTCCAACCGGGACAGACCATGTTAGACGGAGTACCCGCGCCGTTCCCGGACTTTGCGACCACGATGGTCGCTTGCGCACCGACGGTTGCCCAAGCACTGTTGCCATTCCCACAATATTGCAACGGCATCGTCGCCCGGAACGAGAACCAGGGGAACTCGACGTACAATTCGTTCCAACTGAAGGCGGAGCACCGGTTTTCAAAAGGACTGTGGGCACTGTTGACCTACACGAATTCCAAGCTCCTGACGGATGCTGATGCCACCGAAAATATTTATGGCTCGACGGTCTTCTCGCCATTCGAGCCAAACCGGCGTAAGGCGCTGGCATATGAGGATGTTCCTCAGGCGCTCAACATTGCGTACAACTACGACTTGCCCTTCGGTACCGGCAGACGGTGGTTAACCCACGGCGGGTTTGTGAACTCCGTTCTTGGTGGGTGGACCTTCAACGGCGTTTTCCGCGCCCAATCGGGAATACCGTTCCAGATCTCTTCGTCATTCTGCAACGTACCGGGGCAAATTCGCGCACAATGCATCCCCGGACTGTTGCCGGGATCGAACCCGTTCGCTCAATCGCTGGGCAGCATTGATGTTTCACAACCCTTTCTAAACGTCGGATCGTTCGAATCAGCCAACGCCTTCAACTTCTACACCGGCAATGGTCCGCGAACTCAAAACTTCAGACAGCCGGGCTATAGCGATTTCGACATGGGGCTCCAGAAAATCTTCCATGTCAGTGAACGACTCACATTCCAGCTGCGCGGCGATGCGTTTAACGTGTTCAACGCGCATCATTTCAACAGTGTCGGCGTGTCGCTGCAGGGTGGCGGTGTGGGCGGAAGCGCATTCGTCACCGATGTGGCGAGCCCCGACTTTGGCATGTGGAACGGTTTGGTCACCAACCCACGCAATTTACAGGTTTCTGGCCGCATTTCGTTCTAGCGCCACATTGTTGCAAACGGCCCCGCTTGCGCATACGGTGCGCGACCGGGGCCGCCAGTTCCAGGAGAGAAAATGAGTTCGTCACCGAGGCCCACGTTCGACAAGCCTACGCTGATTCCGTACAGCCAGGTAACACGGCACGTCTGGGGCGACGATGATTCCGGAAAGGTGATCGACTGGATCTACGTATCCAGCAGCAAGATCCATCAATTGGTTTTCTCGATTCCATACGGCGGGAATTTTCGCCATTCCGAAGATCACCGCACCATCTTTGCAGCCGACGAGCTGTACTACGTCCTTTCCGGAACCTTGGTCTTGAGCAATCCGGAGAACGGGGAGATCCACAAACTTGAAGAGGGTGAAGCAGCGTTTTTCAGGCGGGATACCTGGCATCACGGCTTCAACTATGGCCAGGAGCCATTGCGCGTTATCGAGTTTTTTGCTCCCCCGCCCTCACAAGGAACGTCCAGCGCCTACGCGAAGACCAAGCCCAACTTGAAGGAGTTGCGTTATAAGCAGGACGAGCTAGTGGGGAAGTGGCCGATGGCGCGAAGCGAGGCACCCGTTTCTATGTCCACTATTCGAGAGAATGATATTTTGTGGCGCATGGAAGGCAAACAGCACCAAACGCTCGTTGGACTGCTATTCAGTTCAGACCAACT
>Ga0070665_100001310_pt1 | contig 29719 bp, 46 predicted proteins | sample KBSS13metaG_FD_65862 | JGI IMG/M metagenome (GOLD analysis project Ga0070665, IMG submission 65862) | Switchgrass rhizosphere microbial communities from Kellogg Biological Station, Michigan, USA - KBS S1-3 metaG | ecosystem: Host-associated > Plants > Roots > Rhizosphere > Soil ... | reverse complement strand
GCTTCTCCGGCATTGCACAACGCGAAAGTGACGGCGCCCGCAAAGCTCCTGTCTCCCAAAAGATTGGCCGCGATCGTTGCCGCAGCAGCTCCGATGGCCACCGGCCATTTCGCCCGGGGACCGAGGGCAATCAGGACGCCTGCCGCAACACCGGACGCCGGCCAGAACACTGCCACACCATCAGGTTTTGTCAGCAGGGAAAGGCTAAGCCGCGCCGCCAGGAAATATGCGATACTAACCCCGATCGCGATCGCCACGGCGCTGGGCAATTGCCACGTCGGATCACCGACGGCGGGCCGCCGTTCCTTCTGTTCCCGTACTCTATGAAGGACGGGCTTTCGCGTCATTCGCTTCCCTTCAATCACCACACGGCAGATATTGACGCCGTCGCCGAAGACATCGGTGTAGTAGAAGATGAAGTCGCACCTACGCAGATGTCGGACACCTATCAGATTGTTCTGTCCGACCACGCCGCGGTAGATATGTTCGCGTAGCGCGTGATGATGACAACGCTGGGAAACTCCAGCCGCGCGTTGGCCAATCAGACCTCCAAATTCCAGAGTCGAGCCACGAGCGATCAAAGCATATGAACGAGGTGATTTGCTAGAGGCTTCGGCGCTGGTCCGATGTTTACATCAGCCCGCAGCGCAGGCTGCAACCGGCGTCAGGCCAAGACAGTCTCGACCACCGTCATGATTCCGATCGCGATGGTTGCGAGCCCGACCGCGCCCTGCAGGCCGCGATTGGCCCAGGTCAGCCAGCGGGCGGAAATCGCGAGCGGCACCGCGATCACGGTCGACAAGGCCCCCATGCCGATCATCGAGCCGATCCCGAACAGGGCGACGTAACCGAGGCCGACCGCAGGGCTGGATGCCTGCGAGACCGCCAGTACCAGTAGCGCCGCCGAACCCGCCATGCCGTGCATCAGCCCGACCAGCAGCGTGCGCCAGCGGAAGCCGTGTTCATGCGCGTGGGCGGTACGGACATGCGGCGCGGTTTCACCGGCATGGCTGTGGGCGTGAAAATGCACCGTGCCGTCGCCGTGGTCGTGTTTGTGGAAATGCACACGATTGCGCCACAGCCGCCACAGCACATGCGCGCCGAGGCCGATCAGCATCGCGCCGACGGCGGTCTCCATCGGCCTGGCGATGGTTTCAGGGATGGCGCGGCCGAGCAGGATGGCGGCGCCGGCAAACGCGAACAGCGTGAGCGTGTGGCCGAGCCCCCAAGTCAGCCCGTGCTTGACGATATCGGTCACATGGCTGCGGCGCGTGGCGATGCTGGATACGGCGGCGATATGGTCGGCTTCGAGCGCATGCTGCATGCCCAGCAGAAACCCCAGCCCCAGAATTCCGAACATACGCCACCTAACCCGCTCTGTGCTTCAACCAAATGCCAGGCCAAAGCTTTGCCGGGCCAACAGGGAATGGACCAACGCTATTGGAGGGTCGCGTTGATAGTGGTCACCGACGTGCCAGAACTCGTCGGACTCTTGCCGGTCGCCTGAACGGAGAAAGTATCTCTACCTCTATATCCAGCCTCCGACGTGTATACAAAAGACGATACATTGAGCTGTTGCAGGGACCCGTGCGCTGGATTTTGTGAAACGCTCGAACTCAATATTTCGCCGCCAATATTGACGGAAAACATGCAGCTCCCGCCGGCGGCGATCTCGATATAACCTGTCGAGTTAAAGCCCCAGCCTGCCGGCGGTGATCCCGACACCACGCACTGGGGAGCGTTCTGTGCGAGTGCCGGCGCCGCTGCAAACACCAATCCCAGTGCGGCCATAGTCAAGGCCGAACACGCTCGTATCATGTGTGTCAATTGGATGCTCCATTGATGTTCTGCGCAAACCTCAAACGGCGTGCGTGACGACGTCGCTAGGTCCGTCCGGAAACATAATCCAACCTGCGCTGCGCGCTATGCATTTTCGGCAGAGGTTGATCGTCGCTCTGGTTAAAACCAATATTGTTGACGCAGCGGGTGCGCCCAAAGTCCGCTCTGCGTCAATCGCGTCGATTTAACCGTGTGCCGACGACTTCCGCTCTACCCTTGTAAACAGACCTTATCACCATCCGCCCGGCATGTCGCAAAGGCGCCAACACGCGACGTAAGCTTGACCGAACGTTCGGTTGTTAGGGCACAATTATCCGCTTCCTGCCGAAATCGCATATCATCGCACAAGGTTCCGCTTTAATTTGTTAAATCGGTCAAGGTCGCCGTCTTTTGGCGAAACTGCTGATATTCCGCGAGGATTAGCTCACACTACGGAACGTGCAATCGTCTCCCTCATCTGTCGGAGTTGAGCGGCGGCTCGCTACTTCCCGCAGGAGCTATCAAGAAGGATACGCCCCATGTCGAACTACGATCGAAATGCACCTGCGCCCGGCTTCTCCGCAAATGGCGCCACGGCGATAGACGTCGGCCTTCGCGCTTTCATGCTGCGCGTATACAATTACATGGCCGCCGGCGTTGGCTTGACCGGCGTTGCCGCGTTTTTGACCTACCAGTTCACCGGCCCTGAATTGCTTCAAAGTCCGCTGATGTGGGTGTTGATGCTGGCGCCGCTGGGACTGGTGTTCTTTATCAGTGCCCGAATCAACACGCTGTCGGTGGAAGCTGCGCGAGGATTGTTTTTCCTCTATGCGGCCCTTGTCGGGATTTCATTGTCGACCATCTTCCACATCTACACGGAGTCCTCGATCACGCGGGTGTTCTTTATCTCGGCAGCGGCCTTCGGCGCGCTCAGCGTCTGGGGTTATACGACCCAGCGAAACTTGTCGGGATTCGGAGCTTTCCTGTTCATGGGCCTGATCGGCATCATTATCGCAAGCCTGGTCAATCTGTTTCTGAGATCGAGCGGGCTGGATTGGATGATTTCCATTATCGGCGTCGGCGTCTTTGCGGGCCTCACGGCCTACGATACCCAGCGGATCAAGGGGATGTACGACCCCGGCGATGACACCACTTCGGCCGGCCGCAAGGCCGTGATGGGCGCGCTCTCGCTCTACCTCAACTTCATCAACCTGTTCATGATGATGCTGCGCCTGATGGGCGGCCGACGCTAGAGTACGAGCGATTCCCGCACGCGAGCCGCCAGCGGGCCGTGCACGCGGGAACAATGTTCTGCTTTTTGCGCAGTGGCTTCGCAAAGAGCACATTCATTCAGATTATTCGAAAGAGCGGCGGCATTTGCTTCCGCTCTTTCGATGTCTGGCGCATTGAAGTCGTTACGGCGTCGGTACGCAGCGGTTGTAGGGGGCGTAATAGTAGTAGCCGTATGGACAACCGACCGGGGCGGGAGCGCCGTAATAAGCACCCGCGGCAGCAGCACCTACCGCGGCAGCACCGACTGCAGCAGCACCGATGCCCACCGCCACTCCCGGGCGTACACCCCGGTAGACGCCACCACGGTAAACGCCGCCACGGTAAACCCCACCGCGATAGACACCAGCGCGATATGCGGAGGCGTCAGTTGAAATGGTACCGACAAATCCGATGCCGATAATGACAGATGCAGCGAGCGAAAGGATGGTTCGACGTGACATGATTAGTTCTCCACTGGGGCGGATCAACGATACTCTGGGCTGCTAAACCTCGTCCCGTCGATATGGCGTTTAACGCGTTGCGAACGGATCGGACGCTCGCTCCTCATCGACGTCTCGTAAATGCCGATCCGCTCAGGTGCTGAAGCCTTCCGGTACAGTGGAGCAAGAACTGCCAAGTGACTATGCAGTTTCGGCACCCAGGCCGTTTTGCGCCAAATCGAGGTCGTGCGAGCTATAAATGCGGCGAAGCGAGCTAGCATGGGTCTTTGACCACCAACCTCCCCAACGCGATCTCGCCATCGGTAACGTAGTGGTTGACATGCTCGGTCAGGAGATCTTGACCCGATTGATATACTCTCACGGCTTCGATTGTTCGACTTCTCGTGAGTTCGGCGATGATATGGTCGCGCTCGGCATTTGTGTCCGAATCCGTGGCGTGAGTGATCTGAAAAGTGAGTCGAGTTAGGGATAGGCCGGTATCTCTCGTGCCGGCTCCGACCCACAGAACACGTTCATTGTCCGGTGGCCGGTCGGTGTTTAGCCAGAAGCCCGCCGCGCCCCAAGTGGCTTGAGCGCGCGTTAGGCTCAAAGCCCAAAATCGTACGTGATGGCGTTTCCGCGGACTGTTATCAATTGCCTTTTGGAAACCGATGTCCTGGCCACGTCCGAAAAGGTAGAGGGTGCTAAATGGCGCGGTGGGGTAAGGCGAGTTGAATACGAAGGCTCGGATCATGCCCCAGGAGCTTGCCAGTCCCAGTCGATCTGCTTCCGACCAGCCGAGGATTGCGAAGGCCGATCGAAGCTGCTGTAGCGTACCCACGAGTGCGACGTTGACAGGGTCTCCAGGTAGTCCGTCACCGGTGATTGTGTAACTGGGCACCCGCTTGCGCTTTAAAATCTTAAGACCCAATCGAATGACCCGCGGGAGAACAACATACGCGGCAAATCCATAAGTGATGCCCAAAGCCAGAATCCAGGGCAATCTGTGGTCTGCAGTTTCAAAGACCACAAAAACGATCAACCAGACACTAAAAATGCCCAAGCCAAAAATCGCCGAGCGTTGGAGGAAGCGCATGAGCATCTCACGATCTCCTCGTCCGTTAGAAACCCGGATGACCGTGTAGAGCGTGCCCCATGCCGCGGCCAGCCTCAGCGACGCCGAATTCGACGTGCGGAGGTCAGCATATCGGCCGATAGACGCGCCCCCCTAAAGTTATGGTGCAACGCAGCGCCCGCCGACGTCACCTGTCCTCGGGCGAGCAGTCCGCTCGGTCCCGATCGCGACATTCTCGTCTGCTTGGCATCTCGCGGCTTTTCGGCCACTCGTTGATGCCATGATATTAGAACACTCACAATCCGGGGAAGACCGCCCATGAAAGGATACAATTCGTTCGACTTTGCGGTTCGCCCATTGAGACAGCTCACTCGAATGACTTCATCGCGAAATGAAATCTCGGAACGCAGCCGCTCCCTCGTCGATTCCATAGCAGGTACAATTATCGACCGGCGACTGTGCGTCGTGATCGAACAGTTCTATCGAACATAGCGGAGCCGCGTCAGAGTCGTCTTGCGAGCTTTCAAGCATGCGAACCTCGTAATTTCCGAGTCGCGCGAGTGAAACCAAAAGCCGCATTGGTCGCGGTTTGGTCGTCATTCGTCGGCCACGTCATATTGACCGCATTCATAATGCCATCCGCACGCAAGGCGCGGTCAGCCCTGCCGGGATCGGCTTCGTGATCGCAACAGCGACCGTTACGACAAGATCGAGCGTGGCATCAGCTTCATTGAGTGGCCATAGATTCGATTTTCTGAATGGCCTCCACGCAACCGGCTGATGCTGTCGATTTATTCGACAGCAGGCACGCTGCGATACGACCTTGGCCTGGTAATGTCTTTCCACACACGCCGCTAATCTCGGCTTTGCAAGCAATCACTGCCTCTTTCAGAGCATCAGCCGTGGTTTGCACGCTTGTTGCGGCTTCCCCCAGTTCGAACGCGCACTTGATGCTAATCTTGTCCTCGTGAGCCTGCATGCAGTAGATCATGCGGCCTTCACCCGGCGTTACCGTCTTGCAATACTTCTTTATGTCCTTGGCACAAGCGCTCTCGAGTTTGGCAACCTTGGCCGTCAGCTTCTCCAGAACCGTCTTTCCGATATCTGTCTGCGCGGAAACGGAACCAGCGAATAAAATGACCAGCAATGACAGCAATCCAAGCTTGGCTGGCAGTTTCACTGTGATTTTCATCGAACGTCCTCTGATGACTGGCTCCGAACCGAGCAGATTGTCGAACCCGCCGCGAGTCGCGATGGGTGCCGGGGAAGCTTTTGCAGTTTCTTCATGGGGCCAAGGAAAGCGTGAGACTTGAAACTCCAAGAGACAGATTGATCCCAACCGACCCCTCGACAGAAAGCGGTTGTAAGGCGATCGACCGCCCCGTTCCGCCGAACAAGAGGTTTGCACCAACGCCGACGCCAACGCCAATCGCGCCACTCGCACCCACGTAAGTTCCGGCAAGCGCTCCGCGTTTCGGACCTGCAGTGGGTGCAAGTACGCCCCATGCCATGACTCCACCTGCCGTGACTCCGACATCGAGTCCAATCGTGCCCATAACACCAACATATGCCTCAGGCGGTTGGGGACCGCTTGGAGCGAAACGGCAAGCCATCCGCTGCCGGGACCCAAAGATCAAGCCGATAGAGGGCGCCAGCTTGCAAGTGAGCGTACCGACGCTTGTTCCCGGCGGTTGCTGGGCAACTGCTGGCGAGACGAACACGATTGCGAGCGCGACAAGCACCAGCGCAATGAGATGTTTGAACATGACTAAACTTCCCGCTTTCTGAAATTATCGGCTGGCGGATGTCAGAACTTGTAGCCGATGCGCGCCGTTACCTGATTGTTGCGCAGCTCTTGCTTGAACCCGACGAGGCCAAGATTCAGTATTGGTATCGGATACACAAAGGACTTGGCCTCGTACTGCGAGTAGCGGTATTCGACTCCTGTAAACCAGTTGTCCGTAAAGGCGTAGTCGACACCAGCTCCCACCGTCCAACCCACGCGCGCGTCATCGCCGCCGATTGAAATCCCGGTAAGGGGGATCGAAATCTCGTTCGAGACGAACGCGGCGCCACCCGCCAAATAGAGTAGAGCACGATCGGCAGCATAGCCGAGCCGACTGCGGATCGTGCCGCCCCACCTGCTATGCGCCGTGAGAAAATCACCGGTAACTGCGGTGTACCGTATCTCGCCAACCGTCCAGCCCTGGAAGCCAGTTTCGACGCCAACCACGAACTGACCCACTTGGTAATTATAACCAGCCAGAACTCCGTAGGTCAGGCCATTCTTGACAGAGCCGGACGTAACAACGAAAGGTGCTCCCAACAGCAAGGCGCCGGTGGTGTACCTGGGGTCCGCTTGTATCCAGCCCAGTTCACCACCGAGATAAAAGCCTGTCCACGAAAACGCAGGCACGTAGGCGACCGGCGCTACTGGCTCCATTCGCGGCGGAAGGTCGGCGGCCAATGCGGCCAAGGCGAAGCTGCATTGGGTTGTCGCAAGTAGCATGACGCTTGCAAAACGACCCATGACGCCTCGCGATCTAGAGAGATGACATTTCGCTATTGGACCAAGCGTTCCCCATGCGGTCGTGCGAGGCGTTACGGCACCGGTGGGTTACGGAGCGCCGCCCAAGCGTTTCCGAAGGACTTTCACCAAACGTTTTCCGGTACTCAACGGAAAAGCGTCCAAGCTCAACGAAGCCAAATGAGGTCGCGATCTCAGTGACGGTCACGCAACGACCGCGGGCCAACAACAGCCCGCGCCTTGCTTCCGACAACCTCAGCATTCTTAAACGTCGACAGGGTGGTTGGCCCCGGATCTTCTGAAAAGCTTTGCGCAGAGTTCGCTCGCTGACGGCCAGCGCGCTACAGAGCGTCGGAATATCGAGCGGAGTTTGAAAGTTGGCCAAGGACAATCTCTCAGCCTGCTCGACCAGTTCGTGGCTTGGCTTACCCTCCCGCTTGCAAAGCGTGAGGGCCATGGATAGAGCGCCGTTATAATTGAACATTTGCAGCAGCCCCAATTGCGAACGAGCTAATAGCGGCTCACAACGGAACACTGCACGACAAACGTCAGATTGATAGTTGCCCTTTGGGGCACAGTACGCGCGCGCACCCCGAGGCGAACCATCGACGCTCGGACTGCCCCCTCGAACGCGTTTTCAAACGCGCCTACGTTTATGCACGCGCCGTAGGGAAATCTTTCGGGTGGCGACTCGGTGGCGATTCTTGAGAGAGAAAGGGCCGCCAAATCGGCGACCCTTTTCAAATTTTGCTGAGAAATCAGCATCTTATTTGGTTGCGAGGGATAGGATTTGAACCTATGACCTTCAGGTTATGAGCCTGACGCTTCATTTATTCTGCAGCTCCAAGTCTAAAATGGCCGGTACGATCATGTGTGAAACTCCTCTGACGCCGGCGGAGTGCAAAAAACACGACCATCACATTCGGTACGTTCGAAAGCAAATTTTCAAAAACAGCGTCCCAGAATGGGTTACCCTAAAAGATGGTGCCTAAAACCACATAACTTTCAGGGGCTTGTCCCTACAGCGCCGCTAGTCGTTTGCCTTTCTTCCGTTTTCGTCCCAAATTTCGAAATTCGATTAGTGCAATCTAATCAATCAGCTAGTTCGCATTTTGCACCTGCAAATGTCCGGGTGCCCTTGTTGCTCGGTTGGATTTTTCTAGAGTGATAAAAACCGGCGAATAGGCGCCAAATTTTTATCATCATTGGAAGATCGATGAAGCAGGTCGAGATTGAGCGACTTCTGCAATGGACGTTTTGCGACCAAAAATCCAAACGCGCCATGCCGGGTTTCGGATATCAAAATTCGTGGGCAATCATAGAGCGACACTTGCGCTTGGGCTGCAATATCGATTGCAGCGCGGGTGGAAACCGTCTGGGCGAAATATTTGGGTTCCCCGACAGCGATGCTCTCGTTGTCGCGCGCGAAGTCGACCAGCTTAATTCTAAAGTTGTCTTAGATTGGCACCAGTCGAGAGAATACCTCCTCGGCAGCCTGGCCGGCCTAGCCCACCACGAGCAACTCCTTGTGTTCGATGAGATTGCGCTGGTTATTGAGCAAGCTTACACCGGAATTTCTCCAATCTGGAATGTCGGCCGCCCGAAAGTTCGACCGCATATTCTCGGCAACGGTAAGCCAGCTGTCTCAGGAACGAGATACGGGAAAGATCGCTACAGCACCGGCGCACATTGTCCGCTGGAGTGGGGGCAGCCCACGATCGAAGGGGTTGCACTCGCGCGCGCAAAATACGCGGTCTGGCACTCTGCTCTGACGCGTCTTGCCCACTCACTTAAGGGAAAGCTCAGGAACATCTCCGCCGTGCCGCCAAGTTCAAGCGCTGCACCATGGAGTACAGCGGTCCAGCCAATCCGTCAGAACATCGCTTCTCGTACTGAGCGCACTTCATAGGCGTCTTGGTGACCGAACCAAGACCAAGGCGTCCGATCGCACCACCGACGTGCGAAGAGGTGCCACAACCGTCCCCTTTCAGGTTTTCTCATGCTCGACGAAACACCGACCCCGCGCCGCAGCACAACGTTGCCGTCGTCGTTGCCGCCGCGAGGGTTATGCCGTGTTCAAGCCGCCGAATATATCGGCGTCAGTCCCTCGACGTTCGACAAAATGGTTGCAGACGGCGAAATGCCTGCGCCCAAAAGGATCAGGGGCCGGGTGATTTGGGATCGCAAACAGCTTGACTGCGCTTTCGACGCATTCGACGATGGCGGGGACAACGAATGGGATTCAGTGCTGCCTTAAACATGCGCGTACCGCTTAAGTACATTTGCGAGGATGTCGATCGGCACGGCAACGTGCGATGCTACGTCCGCCTACCTGGAAAGCGCAAGGTGCGCATTCGCGCTCTGCCGGGCACGCCCCAATTCATGGAAGAATATCAGGCGGCGGTCGCGACCGTCGCCGAGGCGCCGTTGCGGCAGGCCGAAGAGGCAAAGAAGGGAACCGGCGTCTGTCCCAATCCGAACAGTTCGGCACCGATCGCGTTTACGATTGCCACGGGCTCATCGAACATCTACGTCTTGCTCGGCACAACGCGCTGCCGATCCCGGCGTATCAGTTCACCTTGGAACTCGCAATCGAACGTTGGCGCGAAGGTGACGCTGGTAACGCTGCAGGCAGGCGTCGGATGAGCATCGCCGATAATCAGGTCGTCGCTGGTCCGTGCCGCACTGGATACGCCAATGATTGGTCAAAGGTGAGCAGGTAACCCCTTGAGCAAATCTCCCAGTTTCAGGGCGAGAAAATTCAGGATTAAGATGCCTCCGAATAGAGCCAGTGTGCGCCATAGTCGCCGTGACAGCACCGGCACCTGCAGCTTCAGAGGCACAATCGACCTCACTATCAAATAGAGAACAAACGGCAAGAGTATGGGGGTTAACATCGCGCCGAACAAGAGCGTCAAAAACCACCCTCCTCGCGCGGAATCCAGGAAGGGAACCCAGACGCTTCCATGTCCGTGTTCTATTTTTGGAGGGAACGTAATAAGGGAGCGGTCACGTTCACTCCATCCTGTTGTCAGAGCTGACTCAAGACAATCGTCGATTTCTACTTGGTCCGAGTTGGAGATTGTAACCGTCTGACCGGAACCCAAACGCCCGAAAAGGGTCGTCAGGATTTCTGCGCATTCAGGCCTGTGAACGAATGCCCGGTAAACCGCGCGCTCCCGATCTTTGGCGTCCTCAAGCTCCTCACGCGCTGTGATTTGGAAACTGCCTATCGTAATAATCACGAAAATCGAGAACAGAGACAAAAGCAAAGTTAGGAGCGGAAGGAACACAGAAAAAGGCCAAGCGACACACAATTTGTGGGCATCCGTCGTGAATGATTTCTGTCCAGCTGAACTCGACCGGCGAGAAGTTGCATAGAAAACCGCAGAGGTCATTAGCAGACCAACCGTGAGGAGTTCTGCATCGTAGGGCGACACCTCCACATTAAAAAACAACAGGGCCTGCCAAAAAGACCTGAGCAGCTCGCTCCAGTTCGAAAGTATCCATTTGATCGCAGGCGACAGAGTGAGTGTTCCACTGACCATGGCCATCATCGTGAATGCGCCTCCAATCACTCCCGCCCATAGCAGAAGTTCGTGCCGGAGAATCATCAGCCATGGGCCGGGTGCAGCCGGCTTTGCGAGCTGCGCGGCCACAGCCGCCAGGATTTCCTCCGTTTGGTTCGCCTTCAATGTGTGTCGGTTCTCGAATGGCGGCGGTATTTCTTTGTATCCGATCTCAGACGACCGAATCGGAACCAGCTTCTGATCGCCAAGCGCCCGTCCAGCCTCAGACTGCACCCAGTCGGATGCGACAGAACTCTTCGTCCAGATCACGACCACAGCCCGCGCCGTAGCGAGCTCGGACGCTATCTTCTTGCGAAACTGTTCTCCACCTTCGAGATTTGTGTCCCACCAGACGGTGTAACCGTTCGCCTCCAGCAACGCGGCGAGCATTCGAGCATCGGCTACGTCTGGCTTCGAGTAACTCAAGAATACGTCTGCCATGGATGCGGCCCGCGCGGGAGTCGACCAGAGCAGTTTGCTTCGCCGCCTCGCAGACCGCAACCCGTCATGAAGGGGGCAGCTCAGGTCGGCGATGACGAAGCTGATGACCGCGACGGTAAGTCTGAGGGTAGCGAAGGCTCTCACGCCGGCCCAGAGATCGCTGCCGGTGCCGACGGCCGCGCCGACCGAACACTGACGAGGATAACAACCTGAGGACGGCCCCGCCGAGGTGGGTGTCCCAACAGCGAACAGGGCTACAGGCGTTCACCGGCGCGGGGCTACCGGAGGCTCTACAAGCATGCGCGCTGTACGAGCCTACAAGACGAAGGTTAGTTGGCTACGCCTCCGGATTATGAGTCATGCTGCGCAAGACCTAACCGGTTTAGTATCACAAGCTGGCGCTGCTTCGTCTCAACAAACCGCAGCAATCGCTCGTCGCGGAGGGCTGAAAATGCGCGCGAGACCGTCTCAAGTGTCAGTCCGACGTAGTCGGCGATGTCACGACGTGACATTGGCAGGATCATCACATTCGGATGATCCAGCCGGTCGTCCATTTCGAGGAGGAAAGCTGCCACCTTTTCAACCGCTGTCTTCCGGCCCAAGAGAAGCATATGGGTCTCGGCGTGTTGAAGGCTTTGAGTGATCAGGCTGAGGAGCTTGGTTGTGCTTCCCTTTTGACTTGCCATCGCATCAAGAAGGCCGCTTCGCGTCATTTTCCAGGCAAGGGTTTCAACGAGAGCCTCGGCGGAAAAGCGATGAATGGCACCATTTTCAAAACCAAACATATCTCCCGGCAGGTGGAAGGAGTTGACCTGGCGGCGACCATCTGCGAGCAGCTTATTGGTCCGCACTGCTCCAGAGATAATTTGATAGACATACTCTGCGGGTTGTCCGTCGCCGAAGACTTTCCTCCCTTTACGATACTTGAACTCAGTACCAAAAGTCCGCTGGCCGGTCAGAGCGACGAGGTGCCCATCAACTGGATGACGGCTCGTATCGTTGGTCGTGATCAGCATGGACGCAACCCTCCGGAACTGGACGAATGCTATACGATTGTCGCACGAGCAAATTGGCGCGATCTGCGTAGTCGCCGCCCAATTAAGGCGACCTCAAATCCGATCAGCGCATCCGGGAAGGCGGGGACGGCTTTTTGAGAGGGCTAAGTTTTCGCGGTGGATGCAGTCTTCCACTGGCGTCCGACTTTCAAGAGGGGCGCCGGTAGAAAGCACACGCTACTCCTTTGGATGGAACGCGCAAGCGTGCATTCCGCGATGAAGAGGTTAAGCCGGCTTACCCTCAAAGTTGTCGCGCTGCCGGGAGGCATTCATGGCTACAGAACCACAAGAGATGGGCTACGCCAACTCGCGCAGGAAATGTGCAAGCGACCGGACAGCCTGGACCACCTGACCGCAAAAGCGGAGATGGCGCGCCGCGCCGCCGTGCAGGATCGCCGGCGAAGTTGGATCATGCTTGCATCCGCCGTCATCGCCGCGATCGCGGTAACAGCGTCGGCGCTGTCGGCATACTTCAGCTACCTTCAAACGCTGCCGTATCCGGTGTTCTGGCTGGCGTTGCTCATGGAACTTACGGTTCTGAAAGGAGTCTAGCCGTGGCTCCCGGCTATGGCCCCCAAGCCCAGCCGGGAGTCGGAGGCCCCGGTCAAGCGGAGAAAGACCCGGGCCGTTTTCTAGCGGTACTCGCGGTGAATTCATCGGCAGAATGGTAACAGCGAGATCTGCTCCGCTTACCAGCTCAGCATCCTGAGACAAAAGAGGCCGCCACATGAGGCGGCCTCTTGTTTGTTGTTCGCTCCACGTATCGAAACCCTCTGCGGGATACCCAGCACGGGCTGCCGCCAATTAACCCGGAGAGCGTGGTTATGCCCCGCCTAAGGCATTTAGGGGCTCTGAAGTTTATCCGGCGCGCTCAAAAGTTTGGTCATAAGGGACCCCTTTCTCCTGCTTCGCCAAATGTAATTAGGACAATCTCCTATTCAACTTCGGACAGACGATGCGCGCCTCTCACTGGCGGTTCGTGGTGCGGCGACTGTCCGCCGCGTCATGCGTGAGCGCTGGCGATGGTGACGCGGAAGCGCGCTTAGTTTTGTGTTTCGGCGGTTGGTTGTTGCGCTGGCGACATTTGCATTGCGCAAAAAACGCACATCTCGGCCTGACGTAGCGCTAGGGTGCATTTTGGTTGCTCGGTTCGATCTCCATGGTTTTGACTGCCTGGCGCATCGGCTCAGGTGAGATACGGACGAGGCCTCCAAAGCCCTGCTCAAGTTCGAGGAACATTGCAACCGCGCCAGCTACAGCCAGCGCGCACAGCGTCAAGGTGATCGCAGACGTCAAGTTGGGCGGCGCAAAAAGACCGAAACTGGCGAACAGCAATGCAAGCCAAAAGACGAGGAGAGCGACGAACGCTTTTGGCGTTCCCTGACCGACCTGCTGGGCGATCAGCCATCGTGTGTCTCCGATCTTGGCCGCAAGCGTCATAGCTTGAGCGAGCCACCATTGATCGCGCGGATTTGCGGGCTTTAAGGCGAGAAGCATGTCCTCAAGCCGCTGGAGCAGTTCGTAACTCGACGGATTGCTGAGGCGCACCTCAGCGCGGTCGTCCGGGAATAGATCAGCGGCCTTGTGCTGGGCATACTGTAGGAGCATGTCCCGCGCCGGTTCCGCATCGGCCCCATATCGGCGCAGTATGTGGTCCAGCCGAAGAATTTTGCCGATAGCGCCGTCACCTGCCCGCCGAGCCGAGTGAACGATGTGTTGGCATTAGAGATAAGCAGCCCAAGCACCAGCGCCGAAACGGTGGCGACCACTACCGTAGATACGGACACAAGGTTTTTTGTCTCATCCGTCAAGTGGTGCTTTGGCAAGCGCTGTCTGACCTCCGCGCCAGCGAACGCTCAAGCGATGATAGCGGCCAAGACGATAAGCCCGATGTCACGGTATTGTTCATCTTGGGTTCCCTCCGCAGACGAACTGGTGGGAATGACAGGAGGCGCCATCGCCAAAGGTCGCCGCCGGATCGGCATCGTTGAGCAATTTAACTGAGCGAAATTGGTTTCACCGTGGCGATGTCGCGACCTTGCGGCGCGATGTTTTGCTTTGGCCCAAAAAGCGGACATCCCATCGTGGAGTGCTGGCCGAGACCTCGAACCCTCCGCAATCGGTTGGCCTTACTAGCCTTCCGAACTCACGATGGCCGCAAGGTTTTCAAATTGGTGCGCCAGCGCTGTCCAACTGCGCGAAATACCCGTCAGCACGGCGGATCGGCGGGCAGAATTGGTTGGATCAGTTGCGAGGATTTTGTAATTCGCGGCGTAGGATCTACATTGTTCGACTGTGGGCATTTGCGCTTTCTAATAGACCGAGAAGAGCGCGATGGGCACCAATACAGCGGGCAACATTCCAAGCACCGCCATCGCAATAGCGAACCAATTAACCTTCGCTACCGGGAAAACATAGCAATCGGAGACGCCGTCGGCCATCGCAACCTGTACGCGCCAGCCACATGGAGCCATGCTTGGAATTAGCGATAGTTCCCGTCGTCGTTGCCATGCGGCATGGGCTAGTCCAGATGCTGCGCGGCCCATGGCACCCTGTCGGGACGGCTATGCGTGAGAAGCCAAGGAACCATGTCGTCGGGAGAAAACTCGACCTCCGACTTTCCACACCGCCAGAAGTTCGTCGCGGTATGGCAAGCCGGTCGGTGCGCATCGCTGCCGAGATAAACTTCGTCAAATCGGTACGCGGCCATTACCATACCCGTCGTAACCCAAGACCGGATACTCGACGTGGCCCATCAACAGCTCGTGTCGCCTGTACGGCCTGGAGCCGCGAGCCCTGTCGGCGTCGCAGCTCATGACCTGTTTCCTCCCCTGTAAGCGCAGCCGCCGCTCGGCCGTCCGATCTCATTGCGGGGCGGAATCCCGTCCAAATTCAATCGATGCAAACTTCGCACGATGAAAGAACGCGTAGCCAGTTGGTGCTTCAACAGTGGATGCTCGCGAAGCCCCGACGCGGTGCGGATCGTTCGGGCCATCGCGCTCGATCTCGCTGTCGATCACCCCGCGACTGTCGGCGGCCTCACAGATCCGCAGCAGCACTTGCTGGCCGCCGCTCTCCTCGATGATGTAATCGCGGTGGACCGATTTCCATATCTCGACACCGGCTTTACCTAACGACGCAGGGGGTACCAGCGGGTTTGGCTTCGATGCCGCTTCGATGAGCGTGAGCGTGGGAGGCTTTATGGCCACGAGCTTTCGCGAATGTTCTTACCCAGTTCCACATATTTGCCGCCGCGCTGGAATGAGGTTACCGCCGGAAAATCGAGATCTCCCGCCGGCCCCCTTTGCTTCCAGAGTTTGGGCCAGCCATCCCGGCCCTGCGCGTTTGTTCATTAGGGATAGGTTACTCGCGCTAGTTCACCAATCGCGGCGCTGTTCCAGTAGGGAACAGTCACCACTTCGACCGACTTAGGCAGATTGTCACAGCAGTCGACATCCTATGAGCGCCAACATCTTGCGGCGCACCTACGGAACAGTATTACAACTGGGAAATTTTCGGAACGAAACGGCTCACCAGTCTTTCTCTGACCTTCGGGAGGTGCCCATGACTTCTCAGGCCATAGAAGGCGCATGTGCGTTCGCTTGGCGGAACTACTTGTTGCTCCATAGTGGTATCAGTGAGAACGATAACAGGCGTTCCGCTCTCTCTCGCTACGTCACCAATCTTCGCGATAATGGCGAATATGATTTCGATCTCTTGCAAATAGCGGCGGTCGCTTACTTGAAAAAGCTGGACAAACTGCATGATGACCGACGTGCGAGACTCGCAGCAGATCAGGCTTTGGCCGAGCCGTTAGAACCACGCGGCGCACAACACGGCACTTAGCTTTGGGCTTTATCATCGGAGCAGGAGGAGCAAACGGCCATGGCAGACAATACCACTAATCCAGACCCTCTCGCGCGCGACGCCCAAAGGCGTACTACCGCAGCGACAGCAATCGGTATGATTGCCTTGAAGCCAATTATGCACTTTCAGGTCTCAATGCTGAGGATGTGGGCCGACAGCATCGAACGGTTTGCGGGCAATTACGAAAAGGGGTTCGAAGAAACCGCGACCGCAGTTGAGGAACAGTCAGACAAGGATCGCGCCGCGTAAATCGATGCATTCATTAGGCGGAGTCCAAGTTGGCTCACTAGCGGACATGCAAAGCCCCGTCGACGTCCGCTCTTCCTTGCTATTGTGGTCTCATGGCTCTCCGTCGGGATGCACCCACTTGCACGGCGTAATCTCCCGCTGCTCGGTCAACTTGGTCATGCGGGCGGGTGGCTTGTAGCGGCGCGTGCCGCACGGAACGACGGCTCTGGCTTCCAGCTTGGCGTTTCACGCGCCATGCGGATCGCATCCAGCGGCAGGCTCGCCCGTGTCTTGCATCGACAACACTCGATCTCCAGCCAGCCGTAACCGCCATTCAGGCATTGGCCTATCGTTGGGGATGACCGGGCCGGACCACCATAGCCTTCTATGCGGACTTCCTAGCCTTCGCGCGCCGTTTGGCGCGCATCTTTGCGCCTATAATGCGGCCAGTCCAAATGACCTCCCTAGCTGCTAGTCGGGCCTCTCCCGCTTTACTTTGGTCAAGCGCATCGTTCCGCTCAAGCCGGCGGTAAAATGGGAAGCGCACGACAATGGCTCGGTGTTGCCTTTTGGTGACCCATGCTCTGCTCACTAAGCGATAGGGTCGGCGTTTTGGGAGGCAGGCCTATGGATGTATATTTAAGCACTAGACGTGATCTGCTCGTTGTGAAGAAAGGATCTCCGATCCCTCGCGTTGCGGTGCCGGGAAGTTGGCGCAAGAGCAAGAAACGGGTTGTCAAAGTCAGTGAGGAAATTAAGTCAGCAATTCAGGCGCACGGCTACTACATGCGCAAGCTGAGAGACGCACACCATACTAGCGGCGGAACAAGTATCGCGGCGGCTTCGACAAAAGTGCAGCTTCACAACTAACCAAGAAGCCATCCGCGCGCTGTTCCGCGTGGTGAATCGCGATGTCGGCAACCTCGCGCCGATGCCGGGCGTGTTTTCCGATCATTCCGCGTCTGTCGTCCGCAAGGCGGGTACCGAACGGGAATTGATCCTGATGCGCTGAGGCATGCCGCCCCCGCCGCGCACAGGCGGACCACCAGTGACTAACATCCGTAATACCCTCCTCGCCGCACTGGCGCGGCTGGCTGAAGCCGGAAAACCGTTGTCTGGTGCCGTTCAACAGCTTCGCCGAGTATGCGTCGGAGCCGAACCCTGAGACCGATCGGCCGCTGACCTGCTTCGCGGGGATAGCGGCCGTTGCCCTACGATGCGATCACGTTGGTGATGCGCGGCGGGGACAAGGAAGACAGGACTGCAGCATGGCGGATAACGGTGGAAAAACGCTGGCGCTGCTGATCAATGGAGGCGGCGCTCCCAGCACAGCAGCCACTCAGGCATCACGTCGAGCGCATGACACAGCTTTATCAGCTCGATCGGGTATAGCCGCGCGCGCCCGCGCTCCCAGCTCACGATCTGTGCCTCACTGTAGCCCGTCAGTTCGGCAAGCGCGGCGATCCATGTGGGCCTTGGCCATCGCACGCGTAAGGCGCTCGCCGATCCGTTGCTGCTTGGCAGCGTAATTCTCTGAGGCATCGCCGCGCCTCCCTCTGTCCGACTGTAGCCTACACCAAAATGTTGGGAGACGGCAGACTTTCCCGCGCCAACGGGTGCGCGCCGTGGGATGAGGCAAGGCGCTGCAGTGGCCATTGCCCGACGATGCGATCATCCCTCCCCAATGACTTCGGGGATGAAACGGCTCTGGCGCGGGGCTGGGGGCTAATAAGCGCCAGAGCCGTCCCTAAGGTGCACTCATTCGAGCGCCGAATCATTATGCCGGGATAAAGCGGCAAAACCGTGTGGGCGCCCCCCGTCAACGAGCGGCATCCTTCCACTTCGGGCGGGCGGCTTCCTTCGCTCGCTCAGCTTGCCAAGCGTCATAGGCCGGTGTGCCTGGCATCGGCGGAGCGTCGTAGATGTGTAGAGCGTTCCGATTGGCTGGAGCAGGCATCAGGTTGGGCTCAACCGTCTTTTCCATGGCCGAAGCGCGGGCGATCGGACTTACAGGCGCATGGGCGACGCACGCGGATCTATGCAGCCGGGTCTTCACAAAGAAGGATAATAGGGTCGTATATGCAGAGTTTTCCGAGCTTGGTTCAGGTTTCATCATCGATGGCGACGGGAGGAAGAGCGGCGACCTGCTCAATCAAGTCCAGGAAACAGGAGGACGACAGCCTCGAACTCTCCGCAGCTTGCGCTTCGAGCGTAATGACTCAGGATGTCCGATCAGCTTGAAAATCATCGATGACATGAACATTCCCGGTCATTTCCAGAGATTGCGGGAATGAGCCAGAGCTACACGAGATGCAAGCTCTCAGCGAACGCCTGCTGCCCGCTTAAAAATGCGGGTCGGCGTATGGATGCTATCAAAAAACATTAGCACTCGAACCGTACTGAATAGCCTTCGCGATGCGATGACCCGAAAGCGTTACTCGAGCTCTACGCGCCAACATGATCTGCCAATTATACGATTGAGACGAAAGCACTGACGCATCTAGCATCGCGCTCCTCGGAGGTCGTGAGGATCACCGGCATAGCCTTGCGAGTGGATCGGCTCGACTACGGCGTTCACGCTGCTGTCAGGAAGCCGTAGACAAGATGCGGCTGGCCGGCCAGCCATCTCCGTTAGGGGATTCTCTCGGCCCCCATTCAGCCCCTCATGATAATCATCGTCGCGGCTCCCCATGTTTCGGTAGCAAACTGAACCCAATGCCGGTGACAAGATAGGTATCATCGCTTTCATCCACGAGTACGTCGTCGATCGTCATGGTTGTGTGCTGTAGTCCCTTGCCTTGAAGCAAATCGAGAGCCTCACCATTCGGCGACCAGTTCTCCGCTCGCATGCGAGACAAAGCATCTTCCTGATTATCAGCTTCGATATCCTTCAAGTGAACATGAGTAGCTGAGAGATTATTGAGATCGGGCGAGCTTCCAACGACGCCGCGAAGAAACGATGGCTTCATATACCAGATTTGATACTTGATCGTGTTCTCCTTTTATAGCTTGCCTCGTTCGCGCAGCATCTTGATCGCATTGAGTTCCGCGTTCAGCATTGGATCAAGGTCAAGCTGCTGGAAGCATCCGCGATGGAGCGGGTAATGAAGCGCGTTCACGTAGATGAACGTGAGATTTGTTTGATCTAAGTCAAGGGCGCGAAGCTCCCGCGAGCGAGGCTTCGGATAGCCCGCGGTTCGGTGCGATGTGCAGGTGTCCGCGGCTTTCCTCTCTCGAACAAGGAGAACGTTAATGTTACGTCGAATTCTAATCGCTTCGGCAGCCGCAGCCATGCTGCTGGTCACCTTCACTCCCGATGAAGCGTACGCGCGACGCGGCGGCGGTATGCGCGCTGGAGGCTTCCACGGCGGCGGCGCTGTCGCAGTTCGAGGACCCCGGGGCGGCGCTGTCGCCGCTCGTGGATATCGGGGTGGCGCGGTCGCTGTACGCGGCGGGCGCTACGGCTATCGCGGCTACGGTGTCGGTGCGGCGGCAGTAGGCGCGGCCGCACTCGGCGCAGCTGCGACAGGGGCCTACTACCGCAGCGGCTGCGGCTACGACGCCTATGGCAACTGGGTTTGCCCGAACTACTGAGCGGCGCGACGCTCCTGCCTTTGGGTGCTCGAAGCCGATGACGAAGTCATCGGCAGGCTTTCTGTGACAAGGAAAGGAAGCAAATGATCAGGCCCACCCTCATTGCGCTCGCGCTGTGCGTTGCATCCTCAGCAGAGAGTATGCCGTACGTTCCCCTTCAGCTGCCGAACAATTCGGTCATTGAAGTTCGCCAAGGATGTGGCCTGGGGCGTCAACTGGTCGATGGCATCTGCGTACGGAACTCCGCGGTGCGTGCCGCGGTCCGCAAGTGCAGCGCTCGAAAAATGCGCATGGTGAATGGTCGCTGTGAACCACGCGTCCGACCTGCTGCCGCCCCTGCCGCGCGACCTGCGGCGGCCCCTGCCGTGGCACTACCTACGGCCACTCCCGCCACGCCCCGTTGACCGGCTCACGCAAGCGACAAACTAACTCTGGCAGCTCATTGCAAAAAATATCCCGCAGAGCAAGAGCTTTGCGGTCATCGTGAAATCGGAAGGAAAGTAAGGCGGCGTCAATTGGCGACCGCTAAGTCGCAGCTTCTAAGGCTGGACTTCACGGACATGATAAAGTCGACGATGGCACCGCGTCTTGGACACCTGCTGTATTGGATGGCGTCATGGATCGCAGTGATCCTGATTGCTGGGGGGATCGTCGTCTGGCTCTATTTTGCTCGACCGAACTACGATCCTCTGGGATTGGTGATGGTCGCGTGGGGCATCATTGTTTGGCTTGGAGGCCGTTCTATCCGGTATTGGCTTGGTGGTCGATAAGCATTGACCTGTCCGCGCTAATAGCGATGAGCCCATTTAGCAATGGGAGTTCAACAATATCGTCGCCGGTAAGCCCTTGCAAAGAATCCAGCCGCTCCCGGCGGCTGGGGTGGTTGCAGACCTTCAATGCCCGTGAAGATAACAGCCAAGCCGCACGTCTGGTCGTGACAGCGTTTGGCATCTTTGGTGATCACTTGCAGCCAACCGACCACCTCATCGCGATGAGTGACCAATCGCGCCTGCCGCCTCGCGAGCCCTTGCCGAGCCGACGTTTGCTCGCACTGTTTCCGATCCGTTTGCGAAATTCAGGCGTTTACGCGTTACGGCAACTTGGGCGTCCAGGTAGCAGGGGGATACATCGCTGCGAGCTGCCTGCCTCGCAGAATGATCATGCGCGGAGTCAAGCCGCCGCGACTGGCGATCCAACTTCGGATCTGCGCTGGATACATCGAAAAAAGGTCGCTGGTCGCTGCCGGGTTTGGAATAGCACGTCCCCGAGCCCCGAAATCCCAAGCTGCGTGGAAAGCGAGATTGGCATTCGGAGTTACACAGATTTTGTCGTAAGGGATCGTGCCGAGGACAATTGTGCAGGCTGAGGCACAAAGGCCATCGATAATGATCGTTTGTCCCGAGGCGCGCATTTTCTCATTTCGATCTAAATAGCGCCCGATCTGCCCGCCTCGGTCATTGGCAATTCGAACCATCGCATGGCTTGTGCCTGCACCCGCAAGCAAGAGCATTGCCGCGAGCATTCCCGTAAGAACTTTCATGCGTCCTGCCCTCCCGAGGTGATGCTCCGATATCTTTGAATACCTGCACCCGATCGATAAAAATATCGGGTCCCAAGGGAGTGTAACGCCAATGTCTCTCTCGATTGCCAAAAGACGGACCAGTTGACTGGGCAAGTATTCAGGCGCGTACCCCGACCCGAGCCTCGTACCTTTATCAGGCCGTCCCGGCGACGATCCAGATCTCTGGTGCCGTCGCTGGGTTCGTTGCGACCGAAATTCGCTTCCAGTACAGGACAAGGTTCGCTGCGAGCCCCGCCTCGCTGGTCTCCTTGTACTTTGTCGACATGTCCCGGCCGGTATCGGCGAGGGTCTTGATGGTCGTGTCGAGGTCGACACGATGCCTTGACGCGATCTCGTTGGTGGCGATGAGGAAGGCGGTCCACGCCTTCTAGCGACGCCGATCTCCGACTGACAGCCGCCCTCCGCGCCGGAAAGCGTCGCATTATGCTTGCAGAGGTAACCGATGGCCGCGCCGGTCAGGGGTGGCGGCTACGTGTGAACCGATTGCCTGCGCTTAATCCCGAGGAGCGGTGCAAAGTTTGCATACCGATATCGACACTCTGGTCTAGATCGGCAATTCTCTGATCGAGCAGAGGTAAGCAATGCGTTCGGTTGCTTTATCTTAGACCCGCTTTAGTTTCGCGACGAGCATCGCCTTCTCAAATTCTCGGACAGCTCAGAACCGGTTTCATAAGGACTTCAGAACCACGAGAAAGCCAATATTCTTCTCTTCCATGATCCGCGCGGCTGCCAGCACAGTGTCTGCCGGATCTATGCTCCACACTGATCCCGGCTTTAGAATCGCTCGAGCGGTCGATAGGCCAGAATTTCTTCCGGGCGCCTGAGCGGATGATCCATCTTGCATCACCTCAGTGGTGGAATCGATATCAATGGCGTGTTGCATGTGTTCGGCGAGTTTTCTCGGACAACGGTGAGCGGACCAGAGCTCAATTCGATTTCTGCCTCACATAACGTGCCGGGTGCGGCCTCGATGACATGAAAGTTGTCGTTGCCAGGTTGAGTCGGCGCTTGGACAGTGCCGCTTGAATGACGTTCATCCAGGCGTCCCAATCAGGCCACCAGCTTCCCGGCTCCTCAGTAGCATCCTCCAGCCAATCCTTGGCGTTGCGATCGACACTGTCATTGAGCCAATAGTTGCGCTTTTTGCGGGCGGGTGGATTGATGACACCCGCAACGCGCCCACTCGCGGCCAGCACGAAGTGAGAGGTCGACCGGTAGGCCACATTGGATCGTCTTGGCCAGCTTCCTTGATCTTGTTCTCGAGATAGGTGTTGCGCGCATACCAGCAGTACATTGGACCCGGCAGGCTGACGCTATCGGAATCCCAGTACAGGAGGTCGAACGCATCAGGCGTCGCGCCTTTGAAATAGTTTTCGACAACGTAGCGCCAGATCAGATCGTTCGCGCTTAACTTCCCGAAGGTAAAGGCCAGTTCCTTCCCTGGCAGGATGCCGCCTCTTCCGATCATCGCCTCGCGCAAGGCGATCGAGGTCTCGTCGATCAAGAGTCCAATTTCCCCGGTGTCGGCGAAGTCGACCATCGTGGTCAGCAGCGTCATGGTAGCCAGCTTGTGCTCCCCGCGAGCGGCGAGTACCCCTGCTGCGCAGCTCAGAATCGTGCCGCCAACGCAAAAGCCCAAGGCATGAAGCCGGTCGGCATCGGCAATGTCGCGGACGACGTCGATTGCCTTGAGCGGTCCCAGCTTCAAGTAGTCGTCCCAGATCAGATACTGGGTTTCGGCCACCGCGCACGCATTCATGTGCCGCTGCCGCTGAAAACTCCAATGGCGGCTCAAATGCCCATTGCGAACTCGTTAGCCCGGTTTGGCTGAGCTGTTGTTCTGCAAGCGCTGATGGCCACCCTTAGATGCAGCGCAGCAATTGACTAGTGCCCCATCATTTGAATGGACGCCGCTGCCCAATCTCGGACGTCAGCTCCACCAGACAATATGACGATTAATGCGGTCGGCAGTCGCCTCGGTTGCTTGGCCTGGAACGCACACTCTGGCAGGTCGAGTCACTCCGGGTTGATCTAGATCAACAGAAACAGCTGCCGCTAGGCTTCATTCAGCGTGCAGTGAATGCAGTGTGCTCATGGCGTCCGGCCGTGAGGTCGAGCAAATCAAAAAGCATAATTGCGATGGAGGCGTCCATGAAAGCGAGCGCGGCTCTTAGGAGAGAAGGGGATGCCGGAGATCATTGGAGCGGCTTTCGACCAGGCGATTGGCAGACTTCCATCAATGTTCGCGATTTCATTGTTCGCAACGTCACATCCTACGCCGGAGACGAGGCCTTTCTGGCCGGCCCATCGCAACGCACAAAAGCCGTGTGGGCGAAGCTGCAACCGTACTTCGCGGATGAACGGAAAAAAGGCGTTCTTGCCGTCGATGCGAAATCTCCCTCAACGCTGCTGGCTCATAAGGCGGGTTATATCGATCGCGACAATGAGGTCGTGGTAGGGCTTCAAACCGACCAACCATTCAAGCGGGCAATCTTTCCGTACGGCGGGCTGCGGATGGTCGAGGCGGGCCTGAAGGCTGCCGGCTTCGCGCCGGATCCGGCGGTGAACGAGGCGTTCACGAAGTACCGGAAATCCCACAATGACGGTGTGTTCGACGCCTATACGCCGGAGATCATGAATTGCCGCCGGTCCGGCATCATTACCGGACTTCCGGATGCCTACGGCCGCGGCCGCATCATCGGCGACTATCGCCGCGTGGCTCTCTACGGAATTGATCGCCTGCTCGAAGCAAAACGCGCGGAACGGGCACAGATCGACGACATGTGGCCGACCGACGAGATCATTCGCACGCGCGAAGAACTCGCCGAGCAGATGCGGGCACTTGAAGACCTGGCTTCGATGGCGAAGCTTTATGACTGCGACATTTCCAAGCCCGCCACGAACGCCCAGGAGGCATTCCAGTGGACCTATTTCGCCTATCTCGGCGCCATCAAGGAGGCCAACGGGGCGGCGATGTCGATCGGTCGCATCTCGAGCTTCCTCGATATCTACATCGAACGTGACCTGAAGGCTGGCGTGCTCGACGAGGGCCGCGCCCAGGAACTGTGGGACCAGCTGGTGCAGAAGCTGCGCATCGTGCGCTTCCTTCGCACGCCGGACTACGACGCGCTGTTCAGCGGTGACCCCTACTGGGCCACCGAATGTGTCGGCGGTATGGATCTCGACGGGCGCACGCTCGTGACGAAGAGCAGCTACCGGATGCTGCATACGCTAACCAATCTGGGGCCGGCGCCGGAGCCGAACATCACGGTGCTCTGGTCAAGCCACATGCCCGCGACCTTCAAGCGCTACTGCGTCAAGGTCAGCCGCGACACGTCTTCGCTGCAATACGAGAACGACGATCTGATGCGGCCGTTCTGGGGCGACGACTACGGGATCGCCTGCTGTGTCTCGGCGATGCGGATGGGCAAGCAGATGCAGTTCTTCGGCGCCCGTGTCAATTTCGCCAAGGCTCTGCTTTACGCCATCAACGGCGGCCGCGACGAGGTCTCCGGCGATCAGATCGCTCCGCGAACAATGCCAGTCGTCGGCGATTTCCTCGACTACGACGACATCATGGCAAAGTTCGACACCACGATGGAATGGCTGGCCAAGACCTATGTGCATGCCATGAACTGCATCCACTACATGCACGACAAGTATTTCTACGAGCGCCTCGAAATGGCGCTGCACGACCGCGACGTCCTGCGAACGATGGCATTCGGGATCGCCGGCCTGTCGGTGGTGGCCGATAGTCTGAGCGCTATCAAGTACGGGAAGATGCGCGTCGCGCGCGACGCCACGGGCCTGATCGTCGACTATCAGAACGAAGGCAACCAATCGACGCCGCAATTTGGCAACAACGACGATCGGGTCGATCAGATCGCCTCCAGTTTGGTTACGAGCTTCATGGACAAGATCCGCAAGCATCCGACCTACCGGAACGCGACGCACACCCAGAGTGTGCTGACGATCACGTCTAACGTTGTCTACGGCAAGGCCACCGGAAATACTCCTGACGGACGGCGCAAGGGCGAGCCGTTCGGGCCCGGCGCCAACCCGATGCATGGACGCGACAGCCATGGCTGGCTGGCTTCCTGCCTGTCAGTCGCGAAGCTTCCTTACAAGGATTCACTGGACGGCATCAGCTACACCGTCTCTGTCGCGCCGCAAAAAACCCACCTGTCGGATAGCCAATTGCTGGACGAGGCAGTCAAGGCCTTTGACGTCTATTTCGATCGCGGCGGCTTCCACATGAATCTGAACGTGATCGACAAGGAGACGCTCGAGGACGCCATCAAAAACCCGGACAAATACCCGCAGCTCACGATCCGTGTCTCGGGTTACGCGGTGAACTTCGTCCGGCTGACGCCGGAGCAGCAGCGGGACGTGATCAGCAGGACCTTCCACGGCCAGATTTGATTTGATCGAGGTACGCCATGTCGACGGTGAAGGCACTGGAGCCCGGAAGTCGTTACGACCTCCGGGTCGGGATTTCGCCTGACGCGCCCGATGAGAACGCGGTCAAGGACGAGGTCGGTTCGTTCGGGTATTGCCATTCCTACGAAACGTCGTCGCGCTACGACGGTCCCGGCCTGCGCCTCGTGCTGTTTCTCTCGGGCTGCCTGCTGCGCTGTACTTATTGCCACAACCCGGACACCTGGCACCTCAAGGACGGCACCTATGTCTCGGTCGACCAGGTGCTCCACCGGATTGCCGATTTCGCGCCTTCCATCCAGGCTCTCGGCGGCGGGCTGACGATCTCAGGCGGCGAGCCGATGGTGCAGCTGGCTTTCACCAAACGAATTCTCGCCGGCGCGAGGCGCATGGGCCTGCACACGGCGATACAGACGTCCGGCTTCCTGGGCGACCGCGCCGACGAGAGCTTCCTGTCCGAGGTCGACCTCGTCCTGCTCGATATCAAAAGCTCGGATCCGCAAACCTACCGGCGAACCACCGAACGCGATGTCGCGCCCACGCTTCGCTTCGCCGAGCGCCTGGCCGCGTTGGCGAAGCCGGTCTGGGTTCGCTTCACGCTGGTGCCGGGCGAGACCGACGACCCCGCCAATGTCGGCGGCATCGCACGATTTGTCGCGCCCATGAAGAACGTCCAATGGGTGGAAGTGCAGCCATTTCACCAGATGGGTTCGTTCAAGTGGAAGGCGATGGGCCTTGAATACAAGCTCGAAAACACCCAGCCGCCCAGCCGCGATCTGGTGAACCGGGTGATCGAGCAATTTCGTGCCGCTGGATGCCAGGCACGTTGATTCAACCAGATGTCGGGCCAATCCAGGGGGAGTTAACACGCATGTTGGACCTTGCACGCGAAATCATCGGCAGCCAGCCGATCCTGACGGCGTTTCTGGCAATCGGCGTTGGCTACCTCGTGGGGCAAATCAGCATCTTCGGCTTCTCTCTCGGCGTCGGCGCGGTGCTCTTCGTCGGCCTCGCCATCGGTGCGTTCGCGCCGAAAGCCCAGATCATCGGACCGATCGGCCTCACCGGACTGATCATGTTTCTGTACGGGATAGGAATTCTCTACGGCCGCCAGTTCTTTGAGGGCATCGTGGGCTCAGGACAAAAATACAATCTCCTCGCCTTGATCGCCTGCCTTGCCGGGCTTGGCGTAGCGCTCCTGCTCGGGCAGATATTCGACATTAAGATCGGCCATACGCTCGGCATCTACGCCGGGTCCATGACCAGCACGGCAACCCTCCAGGCCGCGCTTGAGGTCACCAAGAGCAAGGACCCGTCTATCGGCTATTCGATAGCCTACCCCTTTGGCGTGATTGGTCCAATCCTCTGCATCTATTTCATGACGCGCATGGTCAAGCCGAAATTCCCGGCCAAGGCCCAGCGTTTTCACATGGGGGAGATTTCCATCGGCGCGACCTTTGCCGGTCGCACGCTCGACGAATTGACTAAGGAACTAGATGGCGTCCAGGTGACAATGGTTCGGAAGGCGGGACAGAATATCGTTCCCATCGGCGATACGGTTCTTTCTGCTGGGGACGCGGTTCTCGTTGTAACCGAAAACCAGGAAGCGATCGCAAACGCCGCAGCAAAGATTGGAAGGCTCGAGCCGGGCCGGCTGGCCAGCGATCGAGCCGACCTTGACTACATCCGGGTGTTCGTGGGCAAGGCCAGCGTGGTTGGAATCCCGCTGGCCCGGCTGCCGATGCCATCCGGCCTTCCGGCACACCTCCTGCACGTTCGCCGCTACGATGCGGATCTCGTGCCGACACCTGACCTGATGCTCGAATTTGGCGACAGAGTCGGCGTCCTGATGCCTCCGGACCGCAAGGAGGAGATCCGCAAGCACTTCGGCGATACGGTCAAGGCGACTGCCGAATTCAGTTATGTGTCCCTCGGGCTCGGAATGGTGATGGGCGTTCTGCTCGGCTTGATCCCGATCCCGGTCCCGGGCGTGGGCATCGTGACCCTTGGTATCGGCGGCGGACCGTTGATCGTTGCCCTCATTTTGGGAAAGTTGCGCCGCACCGGGCCTATGCTGTGGACCATGCCGTTGCCGGCAAACATCGTGCTGCGAAACTTCGGCCTTGCGATGTTCCTCGCGACCGTCGGCGTCAATGCGGGGCAGCCCTTCGTGCGGACCGTCGCTGAATCCGGCTTCACCATGCTGTTCATCGGCGTCGCCGTCCTTCTCACTACCGTGGCGATCGTGTTGCTGGTCGGCCACTACGTCATGCGGGTCCCGTACGACGATCTCGTCGGCGTGGCCTCGGGTGCGACGGGCAATCCCGCTATTCTCGTCTACTCGACCAAGATGGCGCCGACCGAACGACCCGACATCGGCTACGCCATGATCTTTCCTTCGATGACCCTGGTGAAAGTGATCGCGGCGCAGATCGTGGGCCTGCTCGCGGTCGGCGGCGGCGGATAGCCAGGCCGTCGAACGAGGAGCCAAGGATAGCGACGGTGAAATGACGCGATGCCATCCTCGGACATCACAGCTGAACGCTCGCAACAACGTTTGCAAAAGCACCGGAGTCCTCCAGTTACTTCCGGTAACACTTATTCTCGGAAGTGATGGAACCAACGATCGGGAAGCCACCGTCATCTCGATCTGCCCTGCACTACCGCGTACCATCGATCCAGACCTAACCGCAGCCGTGGCCTATGCCCAGGCCGACAAGGCAGCGGCGACCCGAAAGGCCTACGCAACCGACTTCCGGCTATTCGAAGCCTGGTGCCAAGCGGCGCGGGTTAGTGCGCTGCCGGCCCTCCCGGAGACGGTGGCGGCCTATTTGGCGCACGGCGCGCGATCTGGTTACAGGGCCTCCACACTCGGCCGGCGTGTTGCCGCCATCCGCTACGCCGGACTCGCATTGCGTCCAAGAAGCGTCGAAGCCGACCCCAGCGACATGACGAGCGATCGAGAGCCATCTGAGCCGGAGGCCAACCTAACCCCGGCAGAGGTTTACGAGCGCACGGCGGAGAAGCGAAGGGCTCGGTGGGCTGAAAGAGAGCGCAAGCTCAAAGAGCCGGCGAATCATAGGCCGAGCGTTTTCGGCGAGGAGTCGAAATGAGACTGGTTAGTTCCATACCCTCTTCGTCGGGAGCGATCTCGTCACCCTCTCGCATGTCGAAATAGTACCGCGCCATCAGACCAAAACTAAAAAGCTCCTAAATCGTTGCAAGAGCCAAATTCGGCCACTTCCAAGGTCAAACGAGGCCACTGAGAGGCGAAACAGGCCAGTATCCACCCGAGTAGGGTGCCTATGAATCGGCACCGTGTGGGGGCATATTTGCGGCATGAGTAAATCTCCTCGCGTCGTATTCCAACCTAAACGGATCACCGAACCGACTGGCAAATTGAAGCCAGTATCCCGGGCTCTGAAATTAGGATTATCAGCGGCCTTACCAGCAAGCTGACGTTGACGATTGGATGGGCGGCAACCGCAAGATTGCTTGGCTCAGATCGCAGGGCTACGCAAAATGACCCGCAAACGCCCCGTATCAACCTTTGCCCCGATAAGTTCCCGCCTCATTTCGGATAAAGTGCTCGCGCCCAAGGGGTTTTGAGAGCACACTCTCGTCATCACCGCCCGGCCCCCGGCTTTTATCGGTGATGAGAACGCCATTTGCGCTCCCGCCTTCCTCAAAAGGAATGGAGCAGCTGTGGAGCAAGCTTCCCTCAATCAAATATATCGCTTTGATCACAACCCGTCCGCACAAGCGGAACGGCTACGCAAGGAAGCTCGCGGCACGCCGCCCGGGGTTCGGCGTG
>Ga0070665_100001309_pt1 | contig 29730 bp, 21 predicted proteins | sample KBSS13metaG_FD_65862 | JGI IMG/M metagenome (GOLD analysis project Ga0070665, IMG submission 65862) | Switchgrass rhizosphere microbial communities from Kellogg Biological Station, Michigan, USA - KBS S1-3 metaG | ecosystem: Host-associated > Plants > Roots > Rhizosphere > Soil ... | reverse complement strand
TTCTTGATCCAGTCCGTCGGCTCGAGCAGCAAGGACGCACGGTAAGCCTCGCCCTTCAGTTCATCCCAGTTGTGCCGGAGCGGAAGGAGCGGGCCGGCCGTCGCGATGCCGGCGGCGTTGAACGTGTACGGGGCGACGATCTGGGATTTGATCGAGCCGCCGTCATGATACAGTTGGGCGGCGAAGCGCAGCGCCACCTTGTCCTGCACGACGGGGATGTTCACGGCTCCTTCGACCTGGCGGTAATTATAGCTGCCTAGGTCGCCCTTTACGTAGCCTTCGAAGGTGTGGCTTGGCGGATTGCTGTAGACCAGGACAGCGCCGCCCATCGCGTTTCGGCCGAACAGCGTGCCCTGCGGCCCCTTGAGGACCTGAATGTTCGAGATGTCGAACGTCGGGGCGTTGGCCCCATAGTTCGCCAGCGGGATCTCGTTCACGTAGGCGATGACGCCCGGCTGGACGTTGCCGGTGATGCCTTTGGTCTGGCCGCGAATGGTGATGAAGGGGTTGGACCGGGATCCACCCGGGGTCATGTTCAGGCCCGGCGTGATCTTCGCCAGATCCTGCAGGTTCAGCACGCCCTTTCGCTCCAGGGTCTGCTGTGAAAAGGCGCTGATCGAGATCGGAACGCGTGAGACGTCTTCCGCCCGCCGGCGGGCGGTGACCACGATCTCCCCGAGCGCCTGCGGCGCAGCGGCGGTCGGCTGTTGAGCGGCTTCCGCCGCGGCGGCGTTCGGCAGAACTGCGACCAGCATAGTGGCCGACGAAAGCAACATGATCTTGAGCATGATTTCCTCCCCAGGAATTCGCCTAATTGCGCCCAACTGCGGCTATTATTGCAGCTTAGTTACCGCACTCGCAAGATGACCTCTGGCCAATAACCTTGATGCCGTATGAGATTTCGACTTAGAGTTCTATCTCCATTGGATGGTGTGAGCTGAAATGCACCGCTGCATACGAGTCCGTAGAAGCATTGCGCCTTGGGGCTCCGTCTTCTGCGGCATAGCGGGATGTGCCAGGCAATCTCAAAAGCAAATGGAGACAACGGCTTTGATTCATAGCATCCTCCAACGCAATCGCCCGGTTTTGCCCTGAGCTTAGCTGGCGGAGCGTGACTTGGGTATTCACCGATGACAACCTAAATTTTTCCGCCCGACCGCCGGCACTCGTGATGCAGGTTGTCGACAGACGGCATCGTCAAGTTAATCTGCTGGTGGCGCGCGACGCCCCTCCCCCACGTCGCGCTTTTGTTCGTCACCGCTCTCGTCACTGAGGTCTCGCCGCGGGGCAGCCGGGAACGCAGGATCATGACCGTTAGTTTGCGGAACGGCCCAGACATCTTCGCGCGGTCAAGCGAAAGGTGGACGCCATCGACTTGAAGCTCCACCCTCGTCAGCATCGGCAGGAGCTCAGGAGGAGGTCATGGACAAGGCCGAGAGGAACTGACAAGTTAACGCGGTCGGCCCGCTTCTCCCCGCCCCTCCCTACAATCAAAAGGGGCAAAGTGACTCTCACCCGAGGGAAAACGGGTTTGCAGACACGCTGAACGACCACCGGAGCCAGGGAGACCGGAGAATGCCTGAGATCGATCAAGCCGTGTCTTGCGCCGCCCCGCCGATTGACCGTCTCGCGCCCGAGCGCGTCCGTCAGTACGAATTCAGCCTGACCCAGTCGGCGGGCGCCGACGATCCCTTCGACGTCATCATTCCCCGCATGCACGAAGGGCCGGAAGTGTTCTGGTCGCCCGAGGCTCTCCGCCCGGGGCGGGGCGCATGGATTTTCCGCCGCGACGAGGATGTCCGCGCAATCTTCCTCGACAACGAGCATTTTACGGTGAACGCGGTTACGACCGTGCTCAAGCTGATCGGCCGCGACGGAAATATGATTCCGAACGAGATCGATCCGCCGGACCACACTTGGTACCGGGCCCTTCTGAACCCGGCGTTCTCGCCCAATCGGATGGCCGCGCTGGAAGTTATGATCGAACAGGAAGTGGACCGCCTTGTCGAACGGTCCCGGGCCGATGGCGGATTCGATTTCGTCGCTGACTTCGCCATTCCGCTGCCGGTGGCGATCTTCCTTCGCCTGCTCGGCCTGCCCATCGAGGAAATGGCTAACTACGTCCACTGGGAAAAGGTCATGTTGGGTGGACTCGACGACGATATCCGCCGCGGCGCCTTGCTTCAGATCGAACAATCCTTGAAGGCGGCGATGGCTGAGCGCAGCGTGAGGCCGCGCGATGACGTGTTGTCCCACCTCGTCCATGCCGAATTCCGCGGGCGGCGGATGACTCCCGAGGAATGCATCAATTGTGCATTTACGCTGTACTTGGCCGGCCTTGACACAGTCACGTCGTCACTTGGCTGGTATGTCAAATATCTGGCCGAGCACACCGAGGATCAGCAGCGCCTGCGCGCCGATCCGGCGTTGCTTGTTGGCGCGATGGAGGAATTGCAGCGGGCATTCGCCCCTGTCACCGTGCCGCGGCGCTGCGTGAAGCAGTACGTCACCCGTGAGGGGATTGCCATTGAGCCGGGGGAAATGGTGCTGCTGTCTACGTCCGCAGCCGCCCGTGATCCGGAGGCCTACGACAATCCCAACACGGTCGTCCTGGACCGCAACCCAACCGCCGTGACTTTTGCCTACGGCGTCCATCGCTGCCTGGGCTCGCACCTGGCCCGGCGCGAATTGCGGATTTCCATTCAGAAGATGTTGGAAACGCTGCCGGTCTTCACCCGGACAAATCGCGATCGACTGCCCATGCGTTTCGGTAACGTTCTGTCTCTGGAAGAGCTACCGCTCCAATGGTGATGGCGGGCAGGCAGCGTATTATAGGAGATGCTTGATGGCGTCTGAACTAATGTACGACATTCCTCCACATGTCGCTCCTGATCACGTCTACGATTTCGACTTTATACGAGATCCCATTTTCATGGACTCCCTGGCCTTGGGAGATATTCATGGCGCGCTGCTGAAATTGAACGAAGATACGCCGGAGATATTCTACGCCCCGCGTTATGGGGGACGTTGGTTCGCGCGGTCATATGACGCTTGCTATGAGATTGCCCAGGATACCGCGCTGTTCGCGAGCGGACTGGGTCTGGGTGGCATGCAACTGCTGCCGATCTCGAGCAATCCGCCCGAGCACGAAACTTACCGGCGCGCCTTGCTTCAGACCTTCTCTCCCGCGAACGTAAACGCCATGCTACCGCTGATTCAGTCGATGGCGACGGGCCTGGTGGATGCGGTGGCTGCCAAGGGCCAGTGCGAATTCGTCTCCGAGGTGGCCGAGCCGATGCCGGTCGTCGTCTTCATGAATATGTTGGGGCTGCCGCTGGAAGCAAAGCCGGCGCTTCGCAAGATTGTCGTCGCCAGCATGACCGTGGCCGACATCGAGGAGCGCGAAGCGCTGTACGGCGAGCTGATCAAACACATCGACCCCGTCATAGACGCCCGGCTGGCGAAGCGTGAGAACGACATGATCAGTCGTCTGCTCGATACGGAGGTGTTCGGCCGCCAGCCCAATCGTGACGAGCTTCGGCGCTACCTGGTGTTTCTGGCGACCGCAGGCTTGGACACCGTGGTGAATGCTTTGGCGTTTTCTACTCTGCACCTGGCCAAGGACATCGACCTACAACGGCAGTTGCGCGCCGAGCCGAGCCTCATCCCAGAGGCTTTAGAGGAGTTTCTGAGGCGATACTCTCCGAGCACAGTCTTCCGGCATCTGACGCGTGACGTCGAGTTTCGAGGTGTTTCGATGCGCCGGGGAGATGTCGTGGCGCTGCTGCTCCCGGCCGCCAATCTCGACAAGCGGTACTTTCCTCAGCCGGAGCGCATCGTCCTGAATCGGGACGCGGGCCCGGTTACTTTCGGGACGGGCATCCACCGGTGCTTGGGCTCTCACCTCGCCCGGTTGGAGCTGCGAACGTTACTCACGGAATGGCTAGCAAAAGTACCGGAATTCGAGCTTGACGCCGAGGTCTCGCCAGTCTGTCTGCCGGGCTTGGTCTATACTGCCCACAAGCTGCCTCTGCGTTGGACGGTGGAAACGGGCAAATCGGGTGCATGACATCGTTGCACCTGGCGGGCGGGTCGTCGATGGGGCCGGCGGAACGCCGTTCGAGGGCGACGTCGCGGTCGCGGCGGGCCGAGTGACCTACGGGTACGGCGAAAAAACCGGGTCTCTGCCGGGACGGCTGATACGCGGCGAGCAATCGGATCCGCCCGTGGCGTTGTTCGCCGGAGCCTAGCCGGAGAGTGCAAGCCAAGTGTTGCAGGCGGGAGGAAGAGATGAAGGTTACAGTTGATTCCGCGCGTTGCCAGGGCCACGCAGTGTGCGCGCGCTTGGCGCCTCAGATCTTCGTTCTCGACAGTGACGGCTACAACCGCATGGGTAGCTTCACCGTAGATCCGTCACACGTAGACGTGGTCAGGCGCGCGGTGGCGCTGTGTCCGGAAAGGGCTATCCGCATCGATGATCCGAATTCATCTCCGAAGGTAGTGTAAGAGCCGGGCGGTGGACGACGAAGGCCAGGTCCCGGCGGGAAGGGTCGGGTTTAGGCGGCCGAAATGGCCCGTCCAACGGCGGTCATGGGCTAGAGCCAGGCTGGGGTAAGGGAACTTGCGCCTGCATGGCGACGAGTTGCCGTTGGACCGACAGAACCTTTCCGACTGTTAAGCCAACGCGGCGCCGGGATGCTTCCCGGGAAGCCATGCGCCAGGAAGCGCCCCCGTGCTTTTTCCGCCGATCTGGGTCACCACCCCATTGGCCACGGTCGCGCGGTACCCCCCTGGCGGCCGACGGTATCTGAGCCCGCCGCCCGGGAAGTCGTGGACGGGTTCCTGATCGCCCCAGCGCAATTCGTCCAGGTCGAACACCACCAGGTCGCCGGCCTTGCCGACTTCAAGCCGGCCGCGATCGGTGAATCCATAGACGTCCGCCTGGCGGCTGGTCAGTTCGGCGACGCCCCGCTCCAGGGAGAACAGACCCAGCTCGCGCACATATCGGGTGAGCAGGAGCGTGGTGTCGCCGCTTGTGCAGAGACCTTGCACGTGGGCGCCGGCGTCGCTGGCCGACACCAGCGTGGCCGGATCGGCCAACAACCTGCCGAGGCGAGCCGGATCGTGGTTGCCGACCGTAAAGGCCAGCTCCGGCCGCAGATCGTTCTTTGCGACCCAGTCGGCAAGGGCGTCCGACGGATGCCCCCCGTGTTCGTCAACCCACGCCGTCAGCGGCTTGCCAGCAAACCGAGCCAGCTCCGGGTGCTCGACCTGAGTGATGATCACGGTCTCGATGCGCCGATGCGGGAACGCCCCCTCGTCGGCGCTGTCCCAGTCCCGGGCGGCGCGAGCCCGCCAGGCCGGATCGGAAAGCATCTTCTGCTTGGCGGGCCGAGGAGCCTGGAGGAACTCGTTCCAGGCGGCGAGCTTCAGAAAAGAAAGGCCGCCATCCCAGTTCATCATGAAGTCCACGGGCCGAGGCGACACCGTCGGCAAGGCGGGGAGCCCCTCCTTCTGAAGCCGTTGAGCAAAGGCCAGATAGTCCTCGCTGAACGTGGGGTCCGACTGAAGGTCGAAGAAGGCGTTCCAGGTCAGGGTCACGCCGGCGGCGGCGCACCAGCGGGCCTGCTGCTCAAGGCTCTCCATGGCCTTGCCCCGGCCCTTGTTGACGTCGGCGGGGATGGTCTCGAAGTGTCCGCGGTGGCGGCCCGTCGCTGCGATCAGAGCGGAAAGCTCGTCATCGTCGACCATGGCGCTCGGCACGAGCCTGCCGTCGGGCCCGCGGTCGAAGAACGACGTCGAAAAGCCGGCCGCGCCCGCAGCGAGCGCTTCCTCCAGCAGGTGAACCACCTGGCGCCGTTCCTCGGCGGTAGACGGGCGCTCCCAGGCCTCCTCGCCCAGCACGTACAGGCGCAGCATCGAAAGGCCCACCAGACCGGCGACGTTCACCCCGAAGCCGCGCCGCGACATCGACCCGATGTAGTCGGGATAAGTCTCCCAATCCCAAGGCACGTGGTCGGTGAACGCGATTTCGGGGAACTCCTCAATGAGGCCGAAGGTGTCCGAAACCTGCTTGCGGTGGGCAGCCCGCACTGGCGCAAGCGACAACGAGCAATTGCCGAACAGCACGGTCGTCACACCGTGCTGGGGCATGGGGTCGCAAGCCTGATCCCAGAACAGCGAAGGGTCAAAGTGGGTATGGCCATCGATGAAGCCCGGCGCCACGGTCGCGCCTGACGCATCGATCTCGGTTTCGCCGTCGGGTTTCAGGTCCGGCCCGATCTCCGTAATCTTGCCCTCGCGCACCCGAACATCCGCGCGACGGGAAGGCCCGCCGGTCCCATCGACCAGCGTCCCGCCCCGGACAATCACATTCTGGCGCATGCTTTTCGCCTTTCGCTTCGGCGCGAGGGAACTGACAAGTTAACGCGGTCGTGCCGCTTCTCCCCGCCCCTCCTTACAATCAAGAGGGTGAAAAATAACCATAACCCGAGGGGACTCGGGTTCGCGGGCAAGCTCAACATCCACCGGCCGTGCACCAAACCCTGGCCCTGCCGAGTTAACCTGTCAATTCCAGCGCACCGGGCAACAGAAGCGTGAAAGCTAGCGGCCGGTGCGTTTGCGGTGACAGTGCCTGATCGTGGGTAGAAGGCGGCCGTCGATCTTCCCGATTGAACATGAGTGGCATTCAGAGTGAGAACATGGCCTCAGGCCATAGCAGGCGACGCCTGGGGCGGCTGATTGCCGGCGCTTATGCTGACGCCGAGCCTCTCCGAGGTCACGTTGGCGATTGAGGTCGCTGCATCGCCTTTCAGGCACAACAGTCAAAGTGTTTAGCTGAGGAAACGATGCCCGACACAGCTCCTATCGATGAAGGGCCCCGTCGGCGCCCTCCCCCCCCTGCGAAGTATCGTCAGGGTGTGCTGCTGCCCGATCCATCGCCGCGGCGGCGTTACTACACGGTCGTCTCCGTCGACGACCATCTCGTCGAACCGCCCCGCATGTTCGAGGGGCGTCTGCCCAGAAATCTGCAGGACTTGGCGCCGCGCGTCATCGAGCAGGAAGACGGCTCACAAGCCTGGGCGTGGGAGGATACGCTCTATCCGCAGATCGCCATCTGCGCCGTGGTCGGCCGCCCGAAGGATCGGTGGGGGTGGGAGGCCACGCGATTCGAGGACACGCGGCTCGGCTGCTACGATATCGAAGCTCGCGTGCGCGACATGGATATCGACGGCGTCTACGCTCAGCTGAATTTTCCATCCTTCATGCCCGGTATGGCGGGTCATAATTTCTGGCTGGGCACGAGGAATGCCGAACTCGGGCTCGCTTGCGTTCGGGCCTGGAACGATTGGTTTTTCGAGGAATGGTATTCGCCGCATCCGGATCGCTCCATCGCTTGCGGCATGACATGGATCGGCGATCCTGAGATCGCGGCGGCCGAGGTTCGGCGCAACGCAGCACGCGGGTTCCGCGCACTCAGCTTCATCAATTCGCCGTCGCAATTGGGCCTCCCGCCGCTGCGGACGAGTCACTGGGACCCGCTTCTGCGCGCCTGTGAAGAGACGGAGACCGTCATCTGCTTGCATGTCGGCTCAGATGGCTGGGGCGCCCAACCGCCGCAGTCCTCCGTGGAAGTTGGCGCAATCTGCTTTCCGCTCTCTGCCTATCGCACCGCGGCGGATTGGCTCTGGTCGGGCGTCGCCAGCCGCTTCCCAAAGCTCAACATCGCCCTCAGTGAGGGCGGCATAGCTTGGGTGCCGATGCTGCAGGACCGGCTGGCCTATGTGATGGATCATTCGGCCGCCAGTGCTGCGGACCAGTGGAGCGACAAGTCCATGCATCCCGTGGAGGTCCTGCGTCGAAACTTCCACTTCTGCGCCATCGAATTCGGCTCCGGCATGGAATTGCGGGACCGGATCGGCGTCGATCGGATCATGGTGGAGTCAGATTACCCCCATGCTGACTCTTCCTGGCCGAACACCCAGGAGGCCTTGCGCCAGGCGCTGCGGGGCGTCCCAGCAGATGACGTGCAGCAGATCACCTGGCGAAACGCCTCAAAGCTTTTCCGATTTGATGTGCCACAAGCGGTGCTCGCCGCGGCGGATCCCATGCGCTCGCCATTGGAGATAGGGGCGGTTTCCTAGATTGCCGGTCCTGTGCCGCGGAAGGGAGAAACGTTTGGGCATCCTCGTGTCTAATGTTTTCGCTGCGGTCGACGCGGCCGATATCCGTTCCAAGCCCGCTGGCCCGGCGATCTGTGGTTCGAAAGTGTCGGGTCCGTCCAGAGCGTCAAACGCGCCGAGTGTTCCATCAACTCGGAAGCGGATGGCCTTTTCATGAAGACCAACGCCTACGCCCTGCCAGTGATGATGGCGATTATTATCGTCCAACAGATCGACCGAAATATCGTCAACGTTCTCTTGGAGCCGCTTAAAGCCGAATTTTCTCTGACGGATGGTCAGGTGGGCTTGCTTGCGGGCACGGCTTTCGCGATCACCTACATGATGGCCGGCCTTCCGCTCGCCATACTCGCCGATCGAGTCAATCGCCGCAATTTGCTCGCCGCGCTTGTCGCGATCTGGAGCGCACTTACCGCGGTGTGCGGCCTGGCGCAGAATATGGCAGCGCTGGTGATCGCGCGGCTAGGGGTAGGCGCCGCCGAAGCGGGCGCCGTGCCGACCTCCCTCTCAATTCTGTCCGATGCGACGCCTATAAAGAAGCGCGGCGCGATCGCGGGCTTGATTTACGCCAGCGCCGGCTTCGGCACGTTCGTGAGTTTTCTCGCCGGGGGCTATCTCGCAGCCGAGTACGGATGGCGCGCCGCTTTTTTTGCGACGGGATTGCCTGGCGTGGTGCTCGCTGGATTGCTTCTTGTCTTGGTGAGGGAGCCGAAGCGGGCGCCGTTGGCGCACAAGGAGGCGGGGCTGCCCGGCAATATTCTTTCCGGCATTGGCGCGCTTCTATTCCACCCGGTGCTTGGTTGGCTCTATTGGGGCGCGACCCTTTATACGATGTGCGCCTCAGGGATCGGCGCCTGGGCCGTGTCGGTCCTGGTGCGAATTCACGGCTTCGATCTCAAGTCCGCTGGACTCGCGGTCGCATGCGCCAGTGGCTTGGGCGGGTGCCTTGGCACGGCGCTGACGGGGCGCCTGTCGGACGCCGCTAGCGCACGTCACCCAGGCGGCGCCTTGCGAGTCGCCGCTTTTGCGGCGGTCGTCTATCTGTGCGCCGCCCTCGCCTTCGCGAACGCCAGCTCCCCAACCGCAGCTGTCGTTACGCTTTGCTTCGTCGGATTTTCCTCGCAAGCTTATACCGGGCCGGTCAACGGCGTGATCAGCAAGGTAGCACCACCGGAAAGCCGCACCCTCGGCTTCGCGCTATACTCGGTATTCGGCAGCGTGCTCGGGGTTGCGATCGGCCCGGGACTGATCGGCGTGCTGAGCGATCAGCTCGGCGGCGGCCAATCTGTGGTGCGCGCCATTCTCCTCGTTCTACCGACGCTGATCCTGCCCGCCTTTATGTTCGCCATCGGCGGCGTCTGTCTGGATCGCCTGTCCCAAAGACCAGCCACCACATGAACGATCATACTGGAGGCGACGGTGAGGCTCGGCGTCACAAGCATCTGGGGTGAGGATCTCGCCGCCTATCGGGCGATTGTCCGTTCAGCGGCGGAGCACGGGATAGATGCGATCGGCGTAGGGGATACGCCGGCGGGCTGGCGTGACATGATGATCTCGCTAGCCCTGGCCGCCCTGGACGCGCCGCGGGCGACGATCACGTCAATGGTCACCGCACCGTTTCTCCGCCATCCGCTCGCGTCGGCGAACGCCATGTCCTCGCTTTATGAACTCAGCGGCGGTCGCGCCGTCTACGGCCTCGGAACGGGCGGGAGCAACGTGATGGCAATGGGCCGCAGCCGAGCTACTCAAGCCGAGATTCATGCCGAATTCGACGCGTTACGGGACCTGTTCGCCGGCAGAGGCACGGAATGGGCCGGGGCGAAGGTGGCGCCGCTGCGCTATGCGCGTCCGGTCCCGATCTACTATTCCGCGTTTGGGCCAAAGGCCTTGGCGTTGGCCGGCGCGAGGGCGGATGGCGTCATCCTGTTTACTGGCGACCGGCAGATCGAACAGCTCACGCAAAACATCGCGGCTGTGCGCTCCGCCGCTGTAGCTGCGGGGCGCGATCCGAAGTCCGTCGACATATGGGTGCTCAGCTACACGTCCATTCGCGACGACCGCGCGCAGTCACTGGATGATTTAGGCGCCTATCTTGCCGCGAACGCGCTTACGATCGGCAAATCGCCGAAGCTGTTGGCCGAGGCGTCGCCCCAAGAACGCGACGGGATCTTGGAATTCTGCCGCCGGTATGACGTCACCCAACACGTGGCGGCCGGCGGTTCCAATGCGGCCCTTGTCCATGAATTAGGGCTCGCTGATTATTTGTCTGGGTTCAACACGACGATCGGCGACAGCGCCACGCTCAAGGCGTTTCTTCGCACGCTCGAGAGCCTCGACGTCTCTACGTTCTTCTCGCCCTTGACAGGGCATGCGGACCCCTTGGGGACTATAAACGCGCTCGCGCAAGCGCGTGATGAAATGTGACCGCGGCGGCCGAGAAGGATGCAATTCAGTTGGCCGCCGAATCCGGTACCAGCTTACAGCAATGGAATAGTCCATGTCGAAGACATGCCTGGTGATTGGAGTTGGCGACGGGTTGGGCGCTTCGCTCGTCAAGCGCTTCGCCCACGGCGGCTTCAAGGTCGCCTTCATAGCGCGGCGCGTGGATAAAATAGCGGCCTTCGAGGAAAAGTTTCGGGCGGAAGGGCTGGACGTGCGCGGCTTTCGCGCCGACGCCTCCGACGCGGCGGAACTCGCCTCCGTCATTTCCACGATATCGGAGCAATTAAGCGCGCCGGAGGTGATGATCTACAACGCCGCGATCGTCGAGAAGGGGGGGCTTCTTGATACCCAGCTGGAGGCGATCCGCCGCAGCGTGGAAGTCAACGCGCTGGGCGCCGTGTACGCCGCCCGCGCCGTCCTGCCCGCGATGCAAGAGGCTGCGCGCGGTACAATTTTGATCTCTAACGGCTCGGCGGCGTTCTCGCCTCATCGCGGTTGGGGCGAGCTTGCGGTCGGCAAGGCCGCATTGCGGAGCATCGGCCTTTCACTTGCGCAGGAGGCCGCCCCCTTTGGCGTGCGCGTGGGCTCGGTTTTCATCCATGGCAGCATCCAGCACGATCCATTCTTCGCCGCGGATCGCATCGCCGATATGTACTGGTCGCTCTACCAGACACCCACGGAAAAGTTCGAAAGCGAAGTTCACTTTAAGAAATAGGAGCGAATACCCAGGCGTTGGAATCGATTCCTCGCGGTGGGCCTCAGACGCGCTGCCGTTATATCTCAGGTGCTGGGGCCGACAGCTCAAGGGGAGAGAGCCGGCGCTCGCGCATCGGGCGAGAGGCCTGAGGAAGGGTGAGTTTCGAGATCCATAGCTTTTCCCTTCAGGCCTCGCCGACGTCCAGCTTCCTGGCGAAGTCCCGCAGCAAGGCTCAAAGTCAGTCTAAGAGCAGGCGATCATTCGCCTCCTCGCCACCAGAGATGGTCGGAGGCCACATTCTCACTCTGGACGCCAAGATAAGACCACCGAGTTTCCGCTGCGCCATGGCGCTTGCAGGCCAAGACGCGTTAGCTCGCCTTAAGCTCGACGATTAGCGCGCGCCCGACGTAGTCAAGATGTCTCAGAGAAGTGATGGATTAAAAAACTGCCGCCATCTGACCACCTTACCCTCCGACACGTGGAAGATTCCTATGTACCTATTCCGATACAATCTTCCGTCGGTACGCACGCCATTGTTGTCATGATCAACCATGATAGCTTGACGATCGTAGTCGAACACTGTGTCCGTCACCGTGAAATTGACCTTCTTTACGAAGCTCCTGACCGAACGCTCCAGATATGATACGCAATCGTCGCGACCATGACAGACTGCGTTGTTGGGAGAATAAGGCATCTCAACTATGACGTCATCCGACATGAGGTCGCCGACACGGTCGAATTCCATGTTAGAGAACCGTTTCAGGAACTCTGAAACTAGGGCTTCAACGTCTTGACGCGACATCATGCGGCGCTCTCCGTGAACATCCCTGCGTGATTTGGGGCCTGCGCCTCGCCTGACTATTTCCACTGGGCCCGGTATTCGGATGGAGAAAGGCCGTGCTGGCGACTGAAGGCTGCAGAAAGATAGTTGCCGTTTTTTAGCCCCGCCCTGTGGGCAATGGTCTTTAGCGGCAGTTTGGTCTCCCGCAGTAAGGTTTGAACTCGCTGTATTCGCGCGAACGCGACGTAGTCCCTTATTGTAACGCCAACGCTCGCCTTGAACAGCCTGCTCAAGCTTCGCACGCTGATCCCCACCTGGTTGGCAAGCTCCATCATTCCCAGGTTACCATCTATGTTTTCCTCGATGTATTCCAGCAATCGTTTCACCTGCCCAGCCGAGAGCCGACCCGTGGACGCTTCCTGAGATCCTCCGCGGACGACGCGCCCAAATTCCGTGAGGAGAATGAGCATATACCCCTCGATCGCGACCTCGCGCCCGAAACCGGGGGTCTTTAGTTCACGGCCGATAGCGCCGAGCATTCGACGAGGACGCTCGCTGTGGAGAATGAACTTTGTGGGGAAATCGACGTCGAACCAGGTGGGGGAGACACCGGCGATTCGTGCGAATGTTTCATCTTCGCATGAGCACGAGACGGCTCTTCTCAATCCGGGCGGAACGTTGACCTCGACCGAAACGCCCGAAGGCGAGACGTTGCAAATGCCCACCTTGGCAGGCTTGTGTTCGCCAATCCGCCACGTGCTGTCGGAGCTCTGGTCTTCATCCTTCTCGGGAAATCGCATAAAGATCGTGAAGGCGGAGGGACGCATCTGGACGTAACCACCGCCCCGCCACCTGTAGGTGACTAGCTCAGCCGTGAAGTCGCCCGCCTTTATACGCTCCTCGACACATACGGTTGGTAAGTCGTTCGCCATCCCGTGATTCTAGCTCATTGGCCATGGACGCGCCAGCCGGTGAACATACTCGGTTCTAGACTGTGAGCGCGGCAGTCGCCTGTCGGTCAGGCGGCTTGCGCGGGCATGGGTCTGGTCGCGGTGTCACGTCCGGACCGCAGCACCCGGCCGGGCAGCCGTCCAGTGTGGCGGCCCTTTTCCACGATCTGATCGCCATTGACGATCACGTGCTCCACGCCGATCGCGTCCGCATAGAGCCGCATCTGCTTCCCAGGGAGGTCCTCACGCAGATAGACAGGGCCGGCTGCCACTGTCGCCGGATCGAAGACGACGACGTCGGCCCGCCAACCCGGCCGCAGGAGACCGCGCTCGCGCAGGCCGATCAGCTCCGCCGGGACCTGGGTCAGCTGGTGAACCGCCTGCTCCAGACTGAGCAGTTTGCGCTCGCGCACGCCCTCGGCGAGCACGGCGCTCGAGAAGGCGAACTGGTCGATCATGTCCAGATGCGCGCCGGCGTCAGAGGCGCCGATGACCGTGCGCGGATCCTTCCAGAGCTCGCCCCGACGCTTCCAGGCGGCCTTGCTTGCGCCCGAACCTGCGACCAGGAAGCCGGTCTTCAGCTGGTCGGCGATGGAAATGTCGAGCAGGGCGTCGAACGGCTCCACGCCGCGCTCGGCGGCGATCTCGCCGACGGTCCGGCCGATCAGGCTGGCGTCCTGCGACGCGGAGATGGTGAGGTCGCGCCAGCGAGCCACATGGGCGAGGCCGGTGGCCTCCTGCGCCCGGCGGTCGAGCTCACGGCGAACCTCCGGCTTGGAAAGATGAGCCATACGCTCCTTGAGGGGCAGTTTGAACAGGTCTTCCCACCCCGGGAGCATGTCGAATATGAACCCGCTGAGCAGATTGACGATCATGTTCATCGGCGCGGCGGTCGTCAGGGCGATGACCTCGGCGCCGGCGGCGCGGGCCTCTTCGCTGATCAGCAACTGATCGTCGATCAGCGCTAGGTTATCCCCAACCGCCAACACGTTCCAGTTAAGCGTGCGCTTCGCCGCAGCCGACATGTCGATCATCAGTGAGCGCTGCTCGGCCGTATGGGGCGGAAGACCGGGTACGATCTCGAGCGAGGCGCCTTCGTGGCGGCCGCAAACCGCGGCGAGCGAGACGAACTCCTCGCGCGTGGCGTAACGCGACGGCACCGGCCGCCCTTCGGCGTCGTTGTGGCTGTTCGAGTTCGTCGTCGAGAAACCGAGCGCGCCTTCGGAGAGGCAGCGGTCGAGCATCTGCCGCATGGCCTCCAGCTCATCGGGCGTCGCCTGCTCGCCGATCGCGCGCTCGCCCATCACGGCGCACCGGATGGCGCTGTGGCCGGCCATGAATCCGATATTCACGCCCACCCTGCCCTCCAGGCGGTCGAGAAACTCCCCGAAGCTGCGCCAGTCCCAGGGCACCCCCTCTCTAAGCGACTCGACAGGCATGCCCTCCACGCGCGCCAGCATGCGCGTGAGGTATGGCGCGGTTGCCGGCGTCAGCGGGGCGATGCTGAAGCCGCAGTTGCCGGCCACGACGGTGGTGACGCCGTGGAAGCAGGATGGCGAAAGCGCCGGGTCCCAGAAGACCTGGGCGTCATAATGGGTGTGGACGTCGACGAAGCCAGGCGCCACCGCAAGACCGGAAGCATCGATTTCCCGCGTGGCCTCGCCTTCGATCTGCCCGATCGCGGCGATGCGGCCGTCGGAGATCGCCACGTCTGCGACCTTTCCCTGGGCTCCGCTTCCATCGATCACCAAGCCGTTGCGGATGATGAGGTCGTACATTCGTATCTTCCTTCAAATCCCGACGGGAGCTCCCCGCATCTATTGTACAGTCCGCACCCAAGTGGCGCCTTCACTGCCGCCCCAGCTATGCGCTAGCCAGCGAGAGGCGACCCGTCGGAACAGGTTCGGCCGCCAGGATAATGGTGGGGAGCCCCGTAAGCGAGTTATCAGCTTTGATTTTCAGCCATATTCTCACTCAGTCGGCCACGGGCACGCCGATCCTTAGACCGGCGAGTTGGGGACGAAATGGAATCTGCTGGCAGGTCGCCGCCGCCCGACCTTCTATGATCCGAACGCGTAGCGGACGGACACGCCGTAGCTGCGCGGCGGGGCGTGGATGAACGACTGAACGCTGTTGCTGCCGGGGTTGCTTTGGGACGTGCCGAAGTTGTAGTCCGCGTCGGTCAGGTTCCGCACATAGAACGCCACGTCCACCCCCTTGCCAAGGATATCGGCCAGCTCCACCCGCAGGTCGGCGGTCGTATAACCCTCCACGATCGACTGGCCGAGGATAAACGAATCCGAATACTTAACGTCCAGGTTCGCGCTCAGATTCCCGCCCAGCACCTCGTCGGGATAGGTGATGGTGACGTTGCCATTCCCCGAGTATTTGGGCTGCTGAGGAAGGGTCAGGGTTGTTGGAAGCACGACGTTCCCAGCCCTCAGGACGTTCGACAAGTTGGTTGGCACCGTTATTTGGTTAACCTTGTAGTCCACATAGGCCATGCCGAGGCCGACCGTCAGCCATTCGGCCGGGCTCACTGTCGCGCCCAGTTCAAAACCGCGGATGGTCAGGTCGCCGACGTTGGCGACCGTCGTCGTCGGAGTATGACGGATCAGCACCCCCGGCGTGCCGGCGGGATAGGCCGCTTGCGACGCGAGCGTCGTACAATTGGCGCCGCGCCCCGCGGAGCCAATCGCCTGAGGCACGCACACTCCGTTGGCGAGGCCGTTCGAACTGACGGCGACCTGATTGCCCTTGTCCTTGCCGGTGAAGACGGCGAGATCAACTGTGCCTCGGGCGTCGCCCGCGTTCCAGCGCAGCTTGGTCCCCACTTCCCAGTCGGTGAGGGTTTCCGGCACGAAGGTCTGCACCGACGCGAGATACGGGTCGAACAGGGGGGTGTTGTAGTTCCCGGCGCGATAGCCGCGGCGATGGGCGACATAGACCATGGCGTCGGGCGTGATCTGCCAATTGGCGCCGAGGGTATAGGTCAGCTTGTTGAAGTCGGCTCGGGGCAGGATCTGCGTCGAGGCCGCCGTCGCCCCGACCACCTGGGCGGCGGTCAGCGAGCCGGACATGCACTGGCTTTCGGTGACCCAGTTGGGAGAATGCCTGCTGGTGTACAGCGCCTGGCCGAACGGCGAATAGGTCGCGCTCGCCGCACAGCCCTTCACCGAATCCCACGTCTGGCGCAGCCCCCCCGTCACCGACAGACCTTTCACGAAGTCGTCCAGCGAATAGTCGACCTGGCCGTAGAGCGCCTCGCTTCGGTTCGTGAGGTAGCCCATCACCTGGGTGTGCGACAGGCCCATGAAGGCGTTGACCTCCAGGCCCTGGTTGCCGCCGGTCCCACTCGGCTGTTCCTTATAATAGAACCCGCCGAGCGTGTACTTTAGCTTGTCGTCGAAGAACGACCCCGAGAGTTGCAACTCATCTGTGTATTCCTCGAGCGCAATCTTCGTACTCGTGTCAATAACACCGAGGACCGACCCCTCATTTCCGGCCCTGTTATAGCTCGATACCGACCGATATCCGAATATGTTCTTCAGAGTATGGTCGTCCTTTATGTTGATCGTCGTCGTATTGCTAACTCCCTTAACAATTACGACTGTGTCTCGTGGATCGAAGTTGGTAAATTGAAAGCGGTCAGTGCCGTGGGTTGCTTGTTGGGCCAACCGATAGTCGCAGACCAGACTGGTTCCGCACTGGACGAGGGCGATCAAGTTGCGGCCGAAAATCGGTCCATTGACCGGGCCGAAGATGCCTGTGGTCGCGGCAAGTATCTGGGCCGGCGGACGCAGGTAAAGCGCCACGGGGGCTCCTTGGTAACCCTGCGGATAAAAGCTGTCGAACAGTTGGTTGTTGGCGCCGCGGATCTTGGTGTAGTCCGCGACCGTCACGTTCTTGAGCCAATCGGTCGGCGCGAATCGAACCGAACCGCGGTAGGAGCGGGCGTCGTATTCGTCGAAACCATGTTTGATTGGAAATGGGTGACCTGGCGTCGCGACTAGGGTGACGGGGTCGACCGTATAGGGCGTTATTCCGACGGCCTTGATGCGGCCGCCACCCTTGTACATCTGGGTGGCGAGGCGAACGGCGAGTTTGTCCTCCCAGACCGGCACATTGATCGCGCCCTCGAACTGATGGAAGGTGAAGCTGCCGACGTCGACCTTGGCGTAGCCGCCGAAATTGCTCGTCGGTTCCTTGGTGTAGACCAACACCGCGCCGCCGATCGAGTTGCGGCCGAAGAGCGTGCCCTGTGGACCTTTGAGGACCTGAACATTGTCCATGTCGTAGGTCGGGATCAGAGACCCCTGCGTCGACAGCGGCACTTCATTGAGATAGGTGATCACGCCGGCGTTGATGTTGCCGGTGACGCCGCGGGTGTGTCCGCGGATCGTGATGAATGGGTTGATCTTGCTGCCGCCCGCCGAGATGTTGAGCCCGGGAGTGATCTTCGTGAGATCGGCGATGTTGACGACGCCCTTCTTGTCCAGCGTCGCGCCGGAGAAGGCGGTGATCGCGATCGGCACCTTGGAGACGTCTTCCGCGCGCCGCCGCGCGGTCACGACGATCTCGCCGAGGTTAGCTCCCATAGGCAGGGCCGCGCGGGCCGCGTCAACGCTTTGAGCATTGGCGCCGCCAGCCGTCGCAGCCAAGCAGACGCCCATAAGCAGGATTTTACGTATAGATCCAGGCGTGGAAAAAGTGATCGCGCTCATATTCTTCCGTATCCCCCGTATGAATGCTTTCATTTAAAGGCGCCGCTCGACGTTTCCTTTGGCGAATGGCGCGCGGCGAAGTCGCGGGCGCGGGGCCCCTCGCGGCCGTGTTGCCGCCGTCGGCGGCACCCATGGTGAAGCCAGCCTCGCGGCTCGACTATCCGCTCATCTTCCCGTGGCTACGTGGCTCCCTTGCGCCCCGTTCGCGTGAACCGAGCATCGGTCTTCTTGCATATCCGCCGGCCGAATATGTCAGCAGGTTAGGGGCGGGCACGTGCTTTGTGCGGACGATCAAGTTTGATCAACAGCCACGTTCTCACTTTGAAAGCCACCACGGGAACCGCGCAGCCGTCGTGGCTTACCAAGTGAGATTTTTGCACCTAATCAAAGCTGATAGCGGAGCAAAGACAGTGGCCGGCTATTGTACTGCTGGCCCATCCCATGGTGGCGCGTTGTCCGTCTGCAGCAATTGCGCGGATGCGATGTCGCGCAGGCCTTGTGAAGGCGCAGCCGAGTGACAAGAGGACAGGTTTGATGCAACTGCACGATATGATCTTGGTGAGTGTCGATGATCACATCATCGAGCCTCCAGAGATGTTTGATCGGCACGTGCCAGCGAAGTACAAGGATGACGCGCCGCGCGTGGTGACGTACCCGAGCGGCGAGCAACGCTGGGTTTTTAACGGCTCAGTCATCCCCAGCATCGCCGCCTCGGCTGTGGCAGGACGCAAGCGCGAAGATCTGGGGGCCGAGGCCTCGCGTTATGCGGAGTTGCGTAGCGGTTGTTATGTCGTCGACGCTAGGGTCGACGACATGAACGCCAACGGCGTGCTGAGTTCATTGTGCTTCCCGACATTTACTGGATTTGCGGGAGAGTTATTCCTCAAGTGCCAGGATCGCGATCTCGCTCTCGCGTTAGTGCAGGCCTATAATGACTGGCACCTAGAGGACTGGTGCGGGCCGCATCCTGGTCGCTTCATCCCGCTGGGCTTCGTGCCCTTCTGGGACGCCAAGCAGGCTGTAGCAGAGATCCGCAGGCTCGCCAGCAAGGGCGCGCGTTCGGTATGCCTGCCGGAAAACCCTTCTGCGTTTGGGCTTCCATCGATCCATCGCGAATATTGGAGCCCCATCCTCGAAGCTTGCGTTGAGTCCAATCTTGTGGCGTCCGTGCACATCGGCACTGGTGGTCCGACGAAGGCCCCGTCGCCAGATAGCGCGATCGACTGGAACAATGCGATGATCAACATGAGTGTCGCAGGCTCGATGGTCGACTGGACCTTCTCGCCGCTGATCCGGCGTTTCCCAGATCTGCGCATCGCTCTGTCGGAGGGCTGCGTCGGGTGGGTGCCTTTCATGTATGAGCGCGCGGACGCCGCCTATAAAAATCATCGCTTCTGGACATATCAGGATCTCGGCGATTTGATGCCATCGGATATTATGAAGCGGCACTTCCTATACTGCTTCCATGCCGATCCCATCGGGCTCAAGCTGCGCCATGAGGTGGGGATCGATCGTATTTCATGGGAATGCGACTATCCCCATTGCGACAGCACATGGCCCACTTCGCCAGAGCAACTATGGGATCAAGTCAAGGATTTTCCTGAAAACGAAATCGCCAAAATCACCCACAAGAACGCCCTCGATTTCTTCGACTTCGATCCCTTCGCGCAAATCCCACGCGAGAAGGCCACCGTTGCGGAGTTGCGCAAGCGGGCGCTCAACGTTGATACGTCAGAGGTGTCGCTGGGGGGCGGCCGCAAGCCCCCGGTCGATCCAGAGCTTGGCGTCCTCACGTTTGGATCGATGGCGAAGCTGCACGAAGCCCTATCCAAGGGGCTGGCGAGCGTGGAGTAAGCGACAAGCCAATTCGTGCGCCGGCGTCCCGCGGTCGCCCGGCGTCAACGGCGGAAGGATCACGAGCCGCCCTGAAGCGGCAAAAGAGTATCGCGCGCGCGAATGCTTAATAGCAACGAAGCATCCGGGAAGACGTCATGTTTTTTTCTGCCAATAGCCACTTCATCGAGCCGCCGCATGTCTTCAAGGATCGCATGCCGCGCCATCTGGCGGAGCGTGCGCCAGCGGTCGTCGATTTCGGCGGGGGGCAGGCATGGCGCTTTGGCGATCAGGTCCGGCCCCTGCTGCGCTGCACGGCCGCCTCGGGCTATCCGCAGGATCGGTGGACGGCGACCGAGATCGTCCGCTTCGATAATGTGCGGAAGGGAGTCTATGACCCGGTGCATCGATTGGCGGACATGGATCTGGACGGTGTGGATGTCACCGTCTGCTACTCCGCATATACCGGCATGGGTTTCGGCGGCGACCTTTTCTACTACACCGACGATCTGGAGCTTTCTCAGGCCGCGATCAGGGCGTGGAACGACTGGATGCACGAGGAGTGGTGTGCGGCCGACCGGCGACGGTTCGTGCCCGTGGGGGCCATGTGCTACCGCGATCCGGAAGAGGCTGCTCGCGAGGTGCGCCGCAACGCCGCCCGCGGGTTCAAGGGGGTCATGTTCCGCAATCCCATGGACCTTGGACAACCATGGGTCGGGCAACCGCATTGGGACCCGCTGTTCGGGGCGTGCGAAGAGACGGGCACGATTCTGATCTATCATACCCAAGCGCTTGATACGTGGCCGACCCGCCCCCCCCAAGGCGAGCCGCGTCTTCCCTATGGCGCCACGTCCGTGCCGTTCCAATCGTGCGCCCTCGACGCCCTCAACAGCTTCCTCTGGGGGGGCATCGGCGCTCGCTTTCCGAAGATCAAGATGCTGATCTCGGAGTCCGGCGGCTCCTGGCTGCCCCACCTCATGCGACGGCTCGATTGGGCGCTCGGTTGGGCTCCGCTCTTTGGCGAGGGCTGGCCCTATCCCGGCATTAAGGCGGCAGAAGCTATCGCCCGCAATTACGTCTTCAGCACCCTGGAGATCGACCAGGCCATCGAACTTGAACGGGATCACGGGATCGGCGGCTGGATGCTGGAGGACGACTATCCCCACATGGAGTCCGTCTGGCCCAACACCCGAAAGCATTTCGACGCCCAGCTCGACGGCGTGGACAAGCGCGTCGCGCAGCAGCTGATGTGGAGAAATGGCGCGAAACTGTTTGATCTAGACCTAGTTGAGGCAAGCTGACCGGATCACCCTCAGATCGCCGGCCCCCTCCTCGCGCGGTCCAACGTCTCAGGTTTGGGGTTCCAGGACGGCAGCAGGCCGCGCTGCACGCAGAATTCCTGCGCCTCGATGCATCGGCCGCTGTACTGCGCGGCCTCGGGCGAGGTCGCAAACCAGTGGACCACCTCGCCGACCACCTCCGGCGGCTCGCCGAAGTCGCTGCCGAAGCCAAACTCCGCCATGGCGCCCTGCAGGATGCGTTCGGTCCCAACCATGCCGGGCTGTATGTTGTAGGCGAGAATGCCGCGATCTCCGTACTCCAGGGCGAGGTGCGGCACGATCGTGTGACCGGCCGCCTTGGACATCGTGTAGCTCAGGCCAATCCCGCCGCCCTGCCCCGCCTTGACGCGCGGCGGATTGTAGGCCGCGCTGGAGGTGACGTACATCACCGTCCCCCCGCCCTGCGCAATCATCTGCGGCAGGAAGTAATGGTTCAGAACGAGGGGAGCAAAGGCGTTGCCTTGTACGTGCTTCTCCAACACGTCGACCGGGGTGTCGAGGAACAGGTCCATGTGGCCGGCGCCCACGAAGCGCGCGTTGTGGACCACTAGGTCCACCCCGCCCCAACGCTCCAGGGTCAGCGCGGCGGCGGCGCCCAGCGAGGCGCGATCGACGATGTCGGCAGGCAGCACCATCACCTCCGCGCCCGCGGCGCGGATCTGGTCGGCCGTGGTGGAGAGGCTTCCCGGCAAGGGCTTCGTATCGGAGCGCTGCACGGTCGGGGAATGTTCGCGACGTTCGCCGTCCTTAAGGGTGCGCGCGGTGATCGCGACGTCGAAGCCGCCCCGCGCCAGGCGTAACGCGATCGCCTTGCCTATGCCCCGGCTGGCGCCGGTCACGAAAGCTCTCTTTCTGGCCATGATCAGCCTTCCTTACGCGTTCGGGGAAAAGGAAGTCGGCACGGGCTTCACGTCAACGACGTCGCGCCCCATTGGCGTTCGAAGAAAGAAAATAGCCTGGATACGTAGCTGAGCGCGGCGGGCGCATCCGCGCTAATTGGTACAACGGTCCATAGCGATTCCGGTGATCTTATCCAAAAAAGCAGGTGTGGCATGAAGCGCGCAGCTGAGTTCGACCGCCGCCATCAACTTGCGCCGTGTGCGCCGCCCCGGCGTATATCCAACGTTTTCACGGAGGATCAATATACGCGGATCGTAGAAGCCATTCGCGGCCTTGGACCTATAGGACAAATCAACGGAAGGCGCATGCAGGCGCCTGACGACATGAAGATCGAACCGGTCTTTCGTGGCGAGTTGGCCTCGGAAAGCATCTGCTACACCCCCTGCATCGAAGAGGTGTTCTTCAACTCCAAACTGATGGGCCTGGCCCGCGATTACCGCGGTGCACGATTTTGCGTTCCGCGGCAGCTGGCCTTCAACCTCACGGCGCCCAGCGCGGCGCACCGCCCGGCCCATATCGACGCTCCGGCTTACCGCGGCCTGTGGCACGTGAATACGCCGCCCTGGTTGTTGTTTTTGATGGGCATGTCCGGGCTCTTCACCGACTACGCCGTCAAAATGGTCCAGATCACATCGTGGTTCTGGCGCGGCGCTCACGGCGGATTCACATACTGGCCCGACGGCCCCTCCGAGGCGCCCCAGCGGATCACCGCGCCAGTGTGGAACGAAGGCCTGGTGGCTGAGAACCAGTACATGTTCCACCGCGCCGAATGCTCGTTGCCGCTGGGGGAGGACCACGACATTGCCGCCCTAGCCTTCGACTCGACCATCGAGGCCTGCAGGGCTTCCGTCGACGGCTGGAAAGTGCGCACCGCCGGCGAGATCGTCCGGAAGTACCGCACAAACGAGCTGCGATTGATGGTGCACTGGAGCTGCGAGCTGTTCGACGATATGGAAGAGGTCCAGCGGCATATCACCGGGACCGATCCACTCACCCACGATATCGTAGTCGAGCGTTTCATGACGGATCTTCGAGGCCACGGCCTCACGCTCGAGAGGCCGTCTGACCCATTGAACGATCTGGAATTCCGCCGTTTGCTCGAGCGCCGCCATAGTCGCGCGCCCGCCAGCTATCCGGCCGAAGCCCCATGGAATGCTGCGGACAGCGCCCTAAGAACGGTGTGAGCAAGCCGCCATTGGGACCCGCTCGGGTGTGCGCATGTCGCTGGCTCCCAGGAGTGGAAGCGCCAGGCTCCAACTGCTCAAGGACATGGACCTACTCAAGACTGTGCTGCCAGACCACATCGGGGCGCGGGAGCTGAATGCGGCCGCTGCGAGGTTTTTGGCGGCCGCGAACTCTAAATGATTGCAGCCTCGAGCGGCCGGGACCCCTGGTTCCCCGAACCCGACGAAACCAATCCGCATCAGACGAGCCCGGCCACTCAACCTCGGAGGAAAGCCCGCAGGCCCTCGGCGCACCTCTCCAGCTTGGCCATCACCTCGGTTTCCGGCGTATTGAGGCGTTTGAAAGGGGACAGAATCAGGCGTTCGACGCCCTCGGCTTCATACTCCCGGATCTCGGCCTCGGTCGGCAAGATCGCCTCGCCCGACGCGTGGATCAGGCTGTAGTGGAAGCTCGCCGGATCGCGATCATACTTCGTCAGATAGGGGGCGACCATCGCCTTGACCTCGCGCACGCCGTCGGCGTTGTAAACGGCCCCGTACCAGCCGTGGGCGCGGCGCGCCGCACGTTCCAGCCCCAGATCGGTGCGCGATCCCGTCCAAAGCGGCGGGCCTGGCTTCTGCACGGGCTTCGGCTCGAAACCGATCGTCTCGAACTGCATGAACCGGCCGTTGTGCTCGATCTCGTCCTGGGTCCACAGCTTGTCGAAGATATCCAGCCATTCGTCGAGCATTGCGCCCCGCGTCTTGAAGTTGACGCCCATGGCCTCGTACTCGTCCCGGATGGAGCCCACGCCAACGACCAGGTCGAAACGCCCGCCGGAGATGTTGTCGATCGTGGTGATCGCCCGCGCGGTCTGCAGTGGATGGCGGATCGGCAGGATGGTGATGCCCGTGCCCAGCCGCACCCGGTTGGTGACCGCGGCGAGCGCGCCCAGCGCCACATAGCACTCCATCTGGATTGACTTGTAGTTGTAGCCAACCTTGCCAGGGTAAGGAGTCTTCAGGTGCTTGGGCACGGCGATATGCTCGCCACAGTAGAGCGCGTCGAAACCCAGCTCCTCCGCCCGCGCGCCTACTTCGGCAAGTTCCGGGCCCGGAACCGGGCCGATGTTCAATCCGAACTTCATGAGGTGCGTCCTCGATGACAATCTGCGCCTGGGCCGGGTGGAGGTGTCGCGCCCAGAGCGGCGCACGCGCCTAAAGCAACCGGCCGTAGTGCTGAGCATGATCCGCGATCTGCTCGTCGTTGAACGTGCGCCACCCCGACGGCCGCGTAAAACCGCATCTGGCCGAGCGGCAGGTCTTCGCGCATAGACCGAACGCCATTCAGGCGTCTTGATACTTTGACGCCCCGGCTCGACGCCAATCACCAAGTTCGCCTTCTTTGATGCGCTGATCGCATTGAATCAGGTTTCCTTCCGGATCGCGGAGGAAAACGCTGGCAATTCGCCCCTCCCCATCGTCATCGCCATAGCCGTCTGGCGAGGCGGTATGCGGCATCAGTACAGGATGACCGGCTTCGCGTGCCCGCTGAACTATTTCTTCGATATTGTCCACCCACAGTCCAATGTGATGGATGCCCATATCGTAGATGTCACAACGATGGTCCGCAGGGTCTCCCAGCGACAGCTGATCGAGCGCAATTGCGAAAGAATGCGCGCCGCCATTTTGCCTTAGCCAGATTTGCCGGCGTCGAATATGCCTGCCTCGGTGGAGTTCCGGCCCCTGATGCGGTTGAATATCCTGCACGAAGTCCGAAACGACCTTGAATCCCAGGACGCCAACATAGAAAGGCAACACCTTTTCAGCGTCCTCAACGCCAATGGGAAGATGTGATACGCCAAATACGGTCACGTCTTTCTCCTATATACCAACTCGAGAGCTTTAGCCCGTGATGTTGCGGCAGAACGGTAGGCGCGTGTGAGAGACAGCGCCAGAGAGCTTCGGCCGCAGATGACGTCCTCCCCAGGACTTTGGCCGCCCGAGTGAGAAGGTGGCATTTGATCAAACCTGATCGCGCACAAGGAGCGCGCGCCTGTCTCTAAGCTCGCAGGTGATTTCAAACTGCCGGCAAATGGGAAACGGTGCAGGGCCCCGGCATGCGCAAGATCGCAGCAAAACATCCCGGTCGACGCGGCCAAATGACCTTGAGGCGAGAATGCCGCCCTAAAGCTCGTACCGTGTGTCCTACTCCAATGGCGCCGGCGGTTGCGGAGGCGATTTCATGTTGAGCGCCGAAGACAATGCCTTGCTCACCCGCGTGGAGGGCTCCGCGCCGATGGGGCGGATGCTGCGGGACTGCTTCTGGATCCCGGCGGTTCGTGCGGCGCGGCTCGAGCAAGACGGGCAGCCGCTGCGGGTCAGGCTGTTCGGCGAGAACTTCGTGGCCTTCCGCGCGACCGACGGCCGCGTCGGTTTCCTGGACGAAGCCTGTCCGCACCGGCGCGCGTCCCTCCTCCTGGCCCGCAATAAAGACTGCGCGCTTCGCTGCGTTTTCCATGGCTGGAAGATCGACGTCTCCGGCAAGGTGGTGGAGGTCCCGAACGAGCCCAACCACCCAGAGGCTTTCGCCGCCAGGGTGAAGGTCAATAGCTACCCGGTGCGTGAGGTCGGCGGCCTGATCTGGGTCTATCTGGGCGGGTGGGACAGCCCCCCGAAGTTCCCCGATCTCGAGTTCACCCGCCTGCCGCCGGAACAAGTTCTGATCACCAGCACGATCATTCCCTGCAACTGGGTGCAGGGTGTCGAAGCCACGCTGGATGACGGGCACGTGAACCTCCTGCACGCCAGCTACGTGGCTCAGCTTCCGCCAGAGCATATGAAACTCTACCTGGGTCCGCCGCCGCGCTACGAAATCGAGATGAAGCCGTACGGCTTCGAGGCGTGCGCGGTTCGCGAGCTGGAGGACGGACGCACCTGGGCGGCCATGACCCAGTTCGCCATGCCCTGGTACTGCTTCGTGTCGAGCTCGGGCGCCTTGAACGGCTCGACGGCGCGCCAAGTCTTTTTCGCCACGCCCGTCGACGACACGACGCTCCAGCAATGGGCTATCTTTTACGACACTTCGCGCCCGGTGGATGCCGTGATGGCGGGTGTCAAGGACTACGATCCGGACAACTTCTGCCCGCCCCTGGGTGACGCCTCCAACCTTTGGGGACGAAACAACGAGGCTTTCGAGGCAGGGCACTGCACAGGCTTCGTCGACAATCTCTTGTCTGAAGACACGGCCGTTCAGTTGAGCATGGGGCCGATCAACGACCGCAGCCGCGAGCACCTTTGTTCGGCGGACAGGTCTCTGGCCACTGCGCGCCGGGTACTGATCCAGGCGGCCCGGGAGTACGCGGACGGCAAGCTGCCCGCGGCGGCGCATCCGGACGTCAACTGGCGCGACATCAGCGTCTGGACCCGCGAGATCGGCCCGGGCGAGGACTGGCGCGATGGCCGTGACGCGTGGGAGATAGTGCGGTTCATTGCGACTGGGCTACGAACCCAGGCGCCTTCGCTGGATCGCAGATCCAGACGGTGAAACAGGCGATGGATAATCAGATCAAGGCCCGTGAGTACACGGGCCGACGGGAGGACGCCCGTTTGTTGACCGGCCGCGGGGCCTTCACCAGCGATCAGAACCTGCCAGGCCAGGTCCACGCCGTTTTCGTCCGCGCCGACCGGGCGCACGCAACTATCCTTTCGATCGATACGGAAGCTGCCGCCGCGGCGCCCGGCGTGGTCGGCGTCTTCACCCACGAGCTACTGGATGACTTAGGCTTCAACGCGCCCCTGGTCAGCGGACCGCTCGCTCCGCCGAAGAACAGCAAGGGCGAGCCGATGTTCGTGCCCGCCCGCACCTGGCTGGCGAAGAACCGCGTGCGCTACGTGGGGGAGGCGGTGGTGCTCGTCGCGGCCGAGACGGCGGAAGAGGCGGCGGACGCCGCCGAGTTGGTGATGATCGACTACGAAGACCTGCCGGTGATCGTCGATGTTCGGCAGGCGACCGCTGCAGGCGCCTTTCAGGTGCATGAGGGCGCATACGGCGGCAACCTGGCCTTTCGGTCCCAGTACGGCGACCGGGCGGCCGCGGAGGCGGTGTTCGCCGCCGCCCCCTTGACCGTAAAGGTGACGCTGAACTCGCCCCGGGTCGCAGCAAACCCCCTGGAGCCTCGCTCTTGCCTGGCCGCCTACGACGCCGAAACCGACAGCTTCGACCTCTGGGCGCCGAACCAAGGCATCGCCACGAGGCGAAGCACGATCTCGGCGGTCACCGGTCGCCCATCGGACAGGGTGCGCGTCCACCCGCGGGACGTGGGCGGCGCTTTCGGCGTCCGAGGCGAGGCCTATGCGGAGTACTTTGCGTGTTTGGCCGCCGCGCGGGCTTTGAACCGTCCGGTGAAGTGGACGGGCACGCGTTCGGAAACCATCATCACCGACTATCAAGGCCGCGGCGTTCTGATGACCGGCGAGCTCGCGCTCGACAATGATGGCAACTTTCTCGCCATCAAGATCAAGTGGCTCGCGGACATGGGCGCCTACCTTTCCAGCGCCGGCCCCTACGTGCGGGCGATCGCGCCGGCCGGCATGGCGATCAACAGCTATCGAATTCCAGTGGTGCATGGGGTGAACCAGCTGTGTTTCACCAACGCGGCGCCCACCACCGCCTACCGCGGGGCGGCCCGGCCTGACGCGACCTATCTCTGCGAGAGCCTCGTAGATCATGCGGCCCGGATTCACGGCTTTGACCCCGCGGAGCTGCGCCGTCGGAATTTCATACCGAGAGAAGCCTTCCCCTACACCACGCCGACCGGCTCGGTCTACGACAGCGGCGACCCCGAGGCCTTGCTGGACCTTGTGCTGGCGAAGTCCGACGCGGCGAACTTCGCCTCGCGCCGCAGTGAGAGCGAAGCGCGCGGCAAGCTGCGCGGCCGCGGCCTCGCCGCCTTCTTCGAGCCTTCCGGCTTCCCCATGGTCGAGCAGGCGTCGATCCAATTCGACGCGGACGGCCGGGTCGTTATGAACTCGGTCAGCGGGCCGTCCGGCCAAGGCCACGAGACCGTGTTCCCAGAGGTGGTGGCCGACCAGCTCGGCCTCAACCCCGCCGAAATTGTGTTCGAGTACGGCGCGCCGGACACGCAGTTGCAGGGCGGACCGACAGGCGGCTCCCGCTCATTGGTCGCCGTGGGCGGCGCCCTGCGGCACGCCGGCGAGCAAGTGATCAAAAAGGGCAAGGCCCTCGCGGCGGAAGCCCTGGGCGTGCCCACCGAGGATGTGGATTTCGACGAAGGTCTCTTCCGCCATCGGAGCGGCAACACATCAATCACCCTTCGCGAGTTGATCAAACGCCAGGCGGGCGGAGAGTCCCATCCGCTCGACAGTCTCGGCGCCTACAGCCCACCGCAGGCCGCGTGGCCATCCGGCGTCCATGTCGCCGAGGTCGAGATCGATGTGGAAACCGGGGTCCTGGAGGTCGTCAGCTACGTCGGAGCGGACGACTTCGGCCACATCTACAACCCCGTGATCGTCGAGGGGCAGGTGCATGGGGGGATCATGCAGGCTGTCGGGCAGGTCATGGGCGAGGAGATCGTCTACGATCCAGAGAACGGCCAGATCCTGACCGGATCGTTCATGGACTACTTCATGCCCCGCGCCGAACACACCTTTCCGCTGGAGCTGGTTCACCACAACGTGCCGTCGCCGACCAATCCATTCGGCGCCAAGGGCGTCGGAGAAGCCGGCGCCACAGGCGGGGTGCCGACGCTGGCCAACGCCGTGATGAACGCCCTCGCCACAGTGGGAATCTCCCATCTCGACATGCCCTACACCCCGAACCGCCTGTGGCACGCGATCCATGAGGCCAGGGCCGGGACGGAGCTTCGAGACTAAGGCTTGCCTCCCAAACGCCAGCGTTGGCCAATTATCGATTCGCCTTCGATGTCCCGGCCACGCGCCCGGAGGACCGAACGGGAGCCAAGCCTTGATCAGCAGTCGCACAGCCCATGCGGGCAGGCCCACCGACAGGCGCGTGCCACCACTGGATGGCTGGGCGGGTTACGACAAGGCTCTCGCTTCATCGTAATAGCGGCCTGTTTGCATGGCGCCGAGCAGCGTCGTTTTCTCTAATGCGCGAGGAGCGCCGGGACGGGAGGATCCTCTAGGATGAATTCCGTAGCGCCGCCGAGAATGAACTCGCGCAGGCGCGAGTGGCCGAAAGCGCCCATCACGAACAAATCCGGCGCCTTTTCTTCGATATAGCCGCCCAACGCCTGCTGGATCGACCTGCCGGCCAAGTCCACCTCATCGGCCACAGCCTCAATTCCATGACGTTTCAAGTGGCGAAGCGCCTCGTTCGCCGTACCAGGCTTGAGGTCCGGCTTGTCGTGGAGCACCGAAACCAGGCGGACCTCGGCCGCGGACGCGAGCAGCGGCATGGCCTCAGCCAAGGCGCGCGCCGCGCAGCGGCTGCCGTCCCACGCGACGACGATCTTCGCGAGCCGGCTGAACACGGCTTTCGCAGGCTTGTAGACGAGGACCGGCCGCCCGGATTCGAAGATTGCGGCGATGGCGATCTCGACCTGCCCGTCCAGACGATCGCTGATCGGTACGATGCACAGGTCGCGGGTTCGGGCCTGCATGGCGACCTCCGCCGGCACGGCGTAGAGCGAGCGCTTCACCAGCTTCGCGTCCTCGAAGACGCCGGCTTCCTTTGCG
>Ga0070665_100001308_pt1 | contig 29745 bp, 22 predicted proteins | sample KBSS13metaG_FD_65862 | JGI IMG/M metagenome (GOLD analysis project Ga0070665, IMG submission 65862) | Switchgrass rhizosphere microbial communities from Kellogg Biological Station, Michigan, USA - KBS S1-3 metaG | ecosystem: Host-associated > Plants > Roots > Rhizosphere > Soil ... | reverse complement strand
TCGCATATGCGCGGCAAAGACGCAGCGTTTCGGCGGTGGGCAAATGCTTGCCGTGCGTCTTCTCGATCTGCACCTCGATCGGCATGCCGTGACAATCCCACCCGGGCACGTACGGCGCATCGAAACCCGCCATCGTGCGGCTCTTGACGACGATGTCCTTGAGGATCTTGTTGAATGCCGTGCCAATGTGAATGTCGCCGTTCGCATACGGCGGGCCGTCGTGAAGGACGAAGCGCGGCCGTCCCTTCGACGCCGCGCGAATCGCTTCGTAGACATGGTTCTGCTGCCATTCCCGCACCCAGACCGGCTCCCGCTTGGCAAGGTCGCCTCGCATGGGAAACGGCGTGTCCGGCAGATTCAGCGTGGACTTGTAATCGGTTTTCGGGTCGTCGGGCATGGTTGGGTGGCGAAGTACGCCCGGGCCAGGGCGGCGTCGGCGCGGATCTGCGTGGTCAGTGCATCGAGGTCCGGGTAGCGCTCCTCGTCGCGGAGCTTGTGCAGGAACTCGACGGTGATACGCCGTCCGTAGATGGCGTCACTGAAATCAAAAACAAAGACTTCCAGCAAAGGTTTGGCGTTTTCCTTGATGGTCGGACGCACGCCGAGGCTCGCGACGCCTGCAAGCGGCGCAGCGCCCAGGCCATGTACGCGGACCGCGAAAATGCCCGACAAAGCGGGCTTGCGCCGCAACGGCAGATTGGCCGTCGGAAACCCCAGCGTTCGACCGAGCTTGTCTCCATGCGCAACGCGTCCGGACATCGCGAAAGGGCGGCCGAGGAGATTCGCCGCACGCGCGAGATCGCCCGCCGCCAGCGCAGCGCGCACGGCGCTGCTCGACGCGCGCTCGCCTTCGATGTCGACCGTCCTCATCGCCTCGACACTGAAGCGGCGTGCAGTGGAGCGCAGGAGTTGGAGATTGCCGGCACGCCGGGCGCCGAAGCGGAAGTCGTCGCCCACGAGAACCCATCGCGCGTCGAGCCGAGCTTCGAGGACATCGTGGATGAACGCTTCCGGTGTGAGCGAGGCGAGGCTTCGATCGAATCGCGCGACGATCGTCGTCGCGACGCCGAAGGCCCTGAAAGTCTCCAGGCGCGAGCGCAGCGACGACAGGCGCGGCGGAGCGTCCTGCGGGCTGAAGAACTCGCGCGGATGCGGGTCGAATGTCAGCACTGCCGGCGCGAGGCGCAGGTCTTCCGCACCCTCGATGAGGCGCGTCAGCATCGCCTGATGCCCGCGATGGATGCCGTCGAAATTGCCGATGGTCATCGCGACGGGTTCATCGCTCGACGCCGGCAGGCCGCGCAGGACGCGCACTGTCTTTGTTCCTTCGACCAAACCGTCAATTATACGTTACCACTTGGGACGCAGCCCGACGAATCAAGCATTTACGTGTCGTTAGGCGTTCGGAAGATCAAGACTGTTTGGCCTTTGCCGAAGCGCAGTTTCGTTGCAATCGGACACCGAAGTCACCGGGCGTCCGGGGAAACGTCGTGCCCAATCCAAATGCACGCACGGCGATATCCATGCGATCTGATTTTCAGCGACTGTCCTACATCGCGCTGCGATCGGCACAAATATTCTCCGCCGCTAGGCTTTTCCAGATCGCGAGGATCGATGCAGAACGTCACAATCGAACGTCCATCTACCCGAAGCATCCCCGATACGTCGCGGGCATGTCCATTCTGCGGCGCCCCGCTGCAACCGGTGCGCAGCAATGCATGGGACCGGTTGATCAGCCTCCGCTGTCCCGTTGCACGCTACCGTTGCCGGGGCCCTGCGTGCGGGTGGGAGGGCAACCTGACGCTCGGGTAATGTGCCCGGCACTTGACTGACGCCGGGCCTCGACCCTTCTCGCCACGAACGAAAGCCTCCACGTACGAATTCGCGGCGAATCATCCCGGCGAAGATGATCCGACCGGCGCGCGTGATGTTGTGCGCATGTTGAGGGCACGCCGCTTGCGGGTCCCGGTCGGCTCGGATCGTGCGATCGTATCAGTGCCTGACGCGCTTCAGCGGGCGTGCACGAAACCGCCGGCGAGGCCGCGCGCCGGGTCCCGCAGCCGGACGGCGGGCAGCGCGCCGAGCGGCGGGTTGCTCGCGCATGGCTGGGGATGATTCCAGCAGGTCATCGGTGGCGACACCGCATAATCGAAGTCGACCGCGCGCGCGGTTTGAAACGGGCCCGCGTACGCCATCCGGTTCGGCCACAGCCACCAGGCTGAATTCTCGGCGTTGATCGTCGGATCGCCGCGCTTGCGCTCGGCCCACGTGGCGAAGCTGCGCTCGCGCAGCGATTGATGGATGAACTCCTTGTAGAGCGGAACGGCGCATGCGGCAACCAGTACCAGCACGACAGAGACGCGTACACGCCGGCCCACGCGTTCCGCGAGCGCGAAGCGCGCATCGCCGGCAATCCACGCGAGCGCCAGCGCCGGCAATATGACGAGATAGCCCGCGGCGAAACGCATCGTCGGGGCGATGGCAGCGGTGAATGCCATTCCGGCAACGGCGAGCGCCATCGGCCACGCCAGCATCGGCCACGCCACGCGCCGTCGCACTGCGAACGGCGCACTGCGCCGAAGCGCAAGCACGAGCGCGAGCGACGCCAGCGAAGCCGCAATCCCGGTGCCGATGTCGCGGCGCGCCGTCGTCGAGATGATGTCGCCGTAGCGTCGTGCGGCAGCCTCGCCGACACCGGTGGGTATGTCGACGCAACCCAGCGAAATGGGAAAGAGCGGACATCCCGTCGAGATCCAGCTCGCCACGAGCACCGGCGCGACGACGAGCGCGAGCATCGCGACGCCGGCTGCTTTCGCGCGGAGCTCGACTGTGGGTCGCAGCAGGAAATACGCCGCGGCGACGACGGCCAGTGGAATCGCGTTCAGCTTGACGGCGACGAGAGCCGCGCCGAAGAGCGCGACGGTCAGCGCGTCGCCGTCCGTGCGCTCGACTTCTTCCGCGTCGGCCAGCATCTTCCATCCGACGACGGCTGCGCCCAAAAGCACGGGAATGTCGGGCGACGGCGACGCACGCATTTCCCACTTGGCTATCTGCTGCAGCAGAAAGCCGAGCGCGAAGACCGCGTAACGATCGGCGAGCGTCGCCCAGCCGCGAATCCAGCGCACCGCGCAAAGCACGAAGAACCAGGCGCATCCCGCGAAAAGCAGCCCGTTGCCGACAGTGGCCACGCGTCCCTCGAGCGAGCCCAGGTCCATCGCTGCCGTCAGCGCGAGCCAAGACGAATGCGTCGCGAGCCGCCACTGGAACAGGGCCAGGCCGGGCGGAATGCCGAATGCTTCGTACCACTGGATGATGCTCCAGTGATAACCGCCGGTGTCCTCGAGATTGCCGATCGCAACCGACCGCTCGGCGACGATGCAGGCAACGACCCCAAGCACCCACCATGTACCCGCGCCCATCAGCCGCAATTCGCTTCGCGCCATCCAGTAGCCGCGGACCGCGGCCGCGGCGGCAATCGCGACGATCACCGGCATCGCCGACCGCACCGGAACGCACAGCGCCGCTGCGAATGCGAGCCACGCGAGCAGCATCACGCCCAGCCACCACGCCCAGAACAGCCGGTCGCCGGTACGCGAGAATCGCGTCGTCGTCACCGCGTGCATGATCGCAAGGCCTACGCCGGCGCCCAGCGTCGAGAGGATGGCCCAGAGCCCGACCAGCGTCAGCACGGCGCGGCCCATTCGCGCCAGCCGCCTTCGATCAGCGGGTAGTACAGCCCGAGACGGATCGGACGCTTATCCAACGCGCGTAACACCCGTGCATAGCGTTCGAGCTGGCCGCGATAACGCTCGATCTCGCTGTCGAGGAACGCATCGCCATCGCTCCCTTCGTGGCGCGAGGTCTTGAAGTCGACAATCCACCGGATGCCCCCGGCGACGAAGGTCCGGTCGAGCGTGACGTGGACGAGAGCGCCCTCGTCCTCGCCGCCCAGCGCCAGCTCGCTCGCGCGCTCGCTGTGCCCCGCATCGAACAGCCAGCGTCCGCGGGCATCGGCCACGAGCCGGCGCATCACAGTTGCAACGGCCACCGCAGCATCGGCGAGCGACGCATCGTCGACGCCTTCGTTCGCGAGCTCGCGCGCGATGCGCGACTTTTGCGCTTCGATGTGCGCCGGTGTCCAACGCTCGACGCCGTCACGGCCGACGTCGGCCAGCAGACGATGGGCGACGTTGCCGATAGCGCCCGCCGTCGCATGTGCCCAATCGAACGTGCGGGTCACGCGCTCCACGGTGTCAGACTGGCCACGAAACGGAATCGTCGCCCGCGGCGCCGGCATCGTCGCATCGCGCGGAAGGCGGGCGAGACGAGGCGGTCGCGCGTTCGCGAGCGCCGGTGTCGCGGGGAGTGCCGGCGGTGCAGTGGGAGATGCCGCGAGGCCGAGCATCGACAGCGCGGAGCCGCGCCGCGGCGGCTTCCAGGTGCGCATGCCGTCCGCGGCGGTCGCGACGTCGAGCACCGCGGTAAGGTGCAGGCGCGTTCGTGCGCGCGTGCATCCCACATAGAGGAGGCGTGCCATTTCAGCAATGCTCTCCTCGGCATCGAGGTCGCCGAGATACCGGTACACGTTGTCGGCGTCACCCCCGCTCGCGCGCCTGGATGCGAGCAACAGGCCATGCGGACGCGTGCGGAAGCGCAGCAGCGGCTGGTCCACGCCGGGCGGCACGCGCCCGAGGCCCGGCAGGATCACCGTGTCGAACTCGAGGCCTTTCGCCTTGTGCAGCGTCATGACGCTCACGCGCGCTTCGCCGGCATCCTCGGGCGCTGCCTTGAGCTCGGCCAAGGCAAGCGCAAAGGCGGCGTAATCGCGGATCTCCCCCGCGTCCTCGTGCATTGTGAGCAATCCGAAGAAGCGCTCGGCAGCACTCAGGTCTTGCGGCGAATCGAGGCATGCAGGGCCCGAGAGTGCAAGCCATAGCCCCAGCACCCGCGCGCCGAGCGGGGCGCGCCCGCGCGCCGCGATCGCGGCCTCGATGGGACCTCTGCAGCGTTCGAGCCGCGCCCTGCCGTCGGCGGAAAGAAGCGCATGAACATCGGCGTCCCCGAGCGCCGCCGGCCATCCACCGCGGTCCGCGCCCGCAGCGACCGCGAACAGATCGGGCAGCATGAGACCGCACCACGGCGCACGCAGCACCGCGAGCCACGCGAGGCGATCGGCCGGCTGCATCAGCGCGTGCGTGAGCGCCATCAGATCGATGATCGCCTGGCGTTCCGCCAGCGATTCGAGCTCGACCGCCGCGAAGGGCAGGCCGGCAGCGTGAAGCGCCGGCAGCACGCGCACGAGATCGGAGCGCGCACGCACGAGAATCGCAATCGTGGACGCATCGGCCGCAAGCGCCGCCTGCACGTGGGCAACGACCGCGGCCGCCTCGGCGGCATCGCTCTCGAAGGCTTCGAGCGTTGGCTCGCTGGGGTGACGCGCCAATCGCGCGGCGACTGCAGGGGTGTATGCGACCGTGCTTCTCCACGGATCGTCGCGGCGGCTCATGACCCGCGGGAAGACGTCATTCAGCCATTCCACGAGGTGGCCCTCCGCGCGGAAGTTGTAGGCGAGGTCGAGGAACGTGACCGGGACGCCCGCGACCCGCCGGGTTCTCTGCGCGGTCTGAAAAAGACGGACCTCCGCCTTGCGGAAGCGATAGATCGATTGCATCGGATCGCCCACCGCGAACAGCGTGCGGCCATCGCCGGGTTGCCATCCCGCGGTCAAGCATTCGAGCAGCGTGTTCTGGAGATCGGACGTGTCCTGGAACTCGTCGACTAGGAGATGCTCGATGGCGAAATCGAGGCGCAGGAGCAGGTCCGTCGGAGTGTCCGGCGCACCCAGCGCAGCGATGGCGGCGAGATTGATCTCGGTAAAGTCGATCGCGCCATGCACAGCGAACGTCACCTTGAGTTGGGCCGCGAGGCGCGGCAACAGATCGGTGAGCGCCGCGACGAAGCGCCAGCCCGTATCGTCGTAGCTCGCTGGGGGAAGGCTCCGAACGAGATGCAGCGCCTCGCACAGGCCAGGAACTTCGCCACAGCGTCCGAGCAGGCCCGTCATGCGCTGCTTGTGCCGGGCGCGGTGCGCCGCCTCGGGTCCACGCAGTTCAGGAAATCCCTCCTTGCGGCTCAACGTCTTGCGAAAGCGGCCTTCCTTGACCAGCATCCAGCTCGCGATCGCGCGCCATGCCGGAAGCGCATCGAGGCGGGCCGGCGGCAATGCGCCGGAAACCGCGAGACGCTCCATGTGCGCGACGCGCTCGACCTCCGCCGGATCGTCGCTCAGATTGAGCGCGGCATAGCGCAGCAGCGCTTCCATTTCGGGCAGCAGGTCGGACGGAAAGAGGTCGCGGAGCGCAGCCAGCTCGGCTTCGATTTCTGCGACCAGCGTCGCTTCCAGCGTGGCGCGGAGGGCATCCGGATCCCGATCGACCAGGTGAAACAGCCACTGGTCGCGACGATCCAGCATCTCGGCCAGGAATTCGACCGCAGCCGGCGCGTTATTGTCGAGATGCGCGAGCACGGTACGCCACGCAGCGTCATCGGCGGCCGCGCCCGCGAGAGCATCGCGGACCGCTTCCTGCAAGAGCGGCCTGCTCTGCTCCTCGAAGCGCGGCACCGCGCCGAACGCGGTCGCAAGCGGCGCCCTGCGCGCAATGCCCGCGCATACCGCATCCATGGTGTCGATCTGCAGGCGCGCCGGGTGCAGGTCGAGATGCCATTCGCGCTGGCGGTCGCGCGCGAGCACCGCATCGGCGAGCGCGCGCGTCGTCCGACCGTGCAGCGAGTCCACGGGCGTCTTCCGCTCCGCGTCGCGCAGCGCCTCGACGACACGCTCCCGCATCTCGCCGGCGGCTTTGCGTGTGAAGGTCATCGCGACGACGCGTTCCGGACGATCGACGCCGGCGAGCAGCGCGAGAAAGCGCTGGATCAGAAGCTCGGTCTTGCCGGAGCCGGCCGGCGCCTGCACCAGAAACGATCTGCCGACGTCGAGTGCGGCCGCGCGATGCGCGGCGTCGCGCGCCGCGAGGCCGTCATTCATGGCCGATGCTCCACGCGGGGTACGCGGCGCGCACGCGGCATAGTGCGTAGCGTTCGCAGATCCGGCAGGTCTTGTCGCCGTCACGCGGAGAAACGTCGGCGACGCCCTCTCGAATCTCGCCGGCGAGCGCGCCGAGACGATCGCGCCACCAGGCCACAAGCGCATTCCAGCCCCCGTGGATCGGCGTCGCCCCAAGCGTCGTGAGATGCGGCCACAGCGCAGCGTCCGCGGTGACGCCGACGACTTTGGACTCGCCAACCCGAAGCTGTGCGTAGGCCAGTGCGCGCGCTTCGACCGGCGCTGTATCCTCCTCGACGGCAAGCGTGTAGAGGCCGAGCTGCGGTGCCCGTGGACGGAGGTCGAACCATCCCGCCAGCGGCGGCGCGATACCCGTCTTGTAGTCGATGATCGCGTGGTCGGCGCCGATGCGGTCGATGCGATCGATCCGCAGGCGGAACTCGAGGCCGGCCAGCGTCGCAGTCGCGCTGCGTTCGATGCCCACCACCTCGAACGGGGGCCGCTCGCGTTCCTCCGCGTCGATAAAGCCGCGGATGAGCCCTGCAAGACGGCGACTCTCCCCGGCACGGACGACCGGCGGCACTTCACGCCAGCGCATCGGCGTGACGTTGTCCATCGCGCGCGCGACGGCACGCTCGATGGCAATGCCCAGCGCGGCATCGTCGCGCCCGACCAGGCCCGCGTGATCGCGGACCTCGTGCCAGAACGCCGCGAGCGCCTCGTGCGCCAGCGTGCCGCGCTCCCTCGGCGAGAGTCCGATCGTGATCTCCGGCCACGTTTCCACGCGAAGCCGATGCGCCGCGATGGCCTGGAACGGACACGCGGCCTGGAGCTCGATCAATCGCGCGCCACCGGGCGCGCGGCCGGGTGCGAGCGCAGGTGCCCGTTCGTCGGCGACGCCTTCGAGGCAGCCGGCCGCGGCGCGAATTTCCTCCGCATAGGAGCGCATGGGCACCACGGCGTCGGCCTTGGGGAGACCGAGCGTCGCGATCAGCCTCGACGGCAGCTCCGGATGATCGTCGACGTGCCGCGCGGCGCTCATCACGACCGACGGCGCACCGCGCAGCAGCGCGGCCGTCGTTGCTCGCGCATAGCGAAGCTCGCGCGCGGCGCTCGAACGCGGCACGTCGTGCGTCTGCTGCCACCCAAGGGGCAGGAACGGATTCGGCCGCGGCGCAGCGGGCCAGGAATCGGCGGACAAGCCGGCGACCCATAGACGGTCGAACGGCATGCCGGCGGCTTCGAGCACGCCGACGATCTGGATCGGCGCGGCGGGTGCCTCCGGCTGGAAGAGCGCCGCGCCCAGCAGGTCGCGCAATGCCGTCACGGCGTCGGCCGCGCGCATGCGCGCCTCGACGCTCGTCAGGCCGGCGAACTCCTCGAGCCGCTCCTCGAACGCGGCTCGCGCCTGATGCTCCGCGGAGTCGGGCGTGCGATCACCCGGCCAACCGATTGTCACGAGCGCATCGCGCCAGCGGCGCACCCATTCGCGCGGCGCGGCGTGGGAAGGACCGCGATCCGAGGCCGCGCGCTCGAACCGAAGCCCGAGCGACGCGTCCGCCGCGGTCAGCGCGGCGATCACATCGCGAAGCGAAACGTCACGCCGGCCGTGCGCAAGCCATTCGAGCTCGATGGCGGCGCGGCGTGTCCATTGCATCTCCGCTGCAGGCAGATACGGACTGCGCAGCAGCACGCCGGCCGTGGCTGCATCGACCGGATGCGCGAGGATCTCGATGACGCCGAGCGCCGCGGCGACGATCGGCACGCTGGCGAGCCGTGCTCCGAGAGACAGGTTGTAGGGCCGGCCGGCCGTCTCGTTGCCAGCCAGCGCGAGGGCGGGACACAGGAGGTCGTCGGCGTGGCGGCGAATCTCGTCACGACGCGCTTCCAGGTCGAGCACGGCGATGCCGATAGTCGCCTGCGGATCGGCGATTGCCGACTCGCGCGCCCATGCGAGCGCCATGCGAATCTCGTCCCGCGGCGATGCGGCGCTCGCGAAGGCGACGGCCCCACCGGGCGGCGGAAGCGTGTCGAGGTGCGTGATTTGTGCGCCCTGCCGGACCAGCGCAGCGAGTAGGCGCTCCTGCTGCGGCGAGGTCTCGATGAAACCGGCCATGACCACGTCGACCGAGCGCCATCGCGCGACTGTATCCGCGGCCTCTCCCAGCGCATCGGCCAGCGTGGCGTCGTCCACGGCATGCAGATTCGAGAGTTCCACCTGGTAGCGCGCCGCCCAGCGGGCGAACACGGCGACATCGTCGGCCCCTGCGGCAGCGCCCGCGAAACCGCGCCAGCTTTCGCCGCCGGCGCCCCAGGCTTTCATCAGTTGCCACGCGTCCGCGGCGATATCCGCCGCGCCGCGCGCATCGGACAGCGCGGCGCCGTCGCGAAGCACGATGCGCTGCCAGCACCAGAGCGAAGCGCTCGGCGCCAGGCGCCGTGCAACATCCGGCAAGGCGTCGGCTGCGATGACGTCGTCCCAGAGAGTCCGCAGCCATGCGGTCCAGGGCAGTGCACGCGCCGCCGCCCACGCACGGCGCCCTGCAGCACGCTGCGCAGCATCGTGCGACGCAACCAGGGTGCGCGCGAGGCGGTTGTTGGGAGTGACGACAATGGCGCCCGCGGCGAGCGCCGCGAGGAGACGCGGTTCGAGCATGCGTGGGATGCTACACGCGACAGCGGGCGCCGCTGATCGGCGCGCATCCAGCGCGACGCAACGGTGCGAACGAGCGTCGCGCCGTCGAGCTTTGGAGATCGCGTTACATGCCGCTGGAGCCGTTACCCGAATCGCGCGGCGTGCCCACCGGCAGAAACATGGGCTTCACGGTCTCGTCGTGGCCGAGCCCGCTGTTCAGCCCCTTGATCAAGGTGTCCGACATGAGGTCGGTGAGCTCGGAATCGAGGCGTCTTGCAAGACTCTTGAATTCGCCGCACCAGTCGTCGTCGCGCACATGAGGCCATACGCCTTCGATCATGTGCGGCTTGGTGTTGTGCGGGCTCAGCATCGGCGCCAGGCGCCGGCACTGTCCCCAGGTGGTGGATTTCTTTTCGCGGCTGGCCGCAATGTCGCGGTCGAAGAACTGGCAAGTGCGACAACGTTCCATCGACGCCACCCGCTTTCGTTAGTGGATCACTGCCGCCAGAAATCCCGCGGTGGAAGGCGGGGCGAGGTAAGGACGGAACCGGCGCCGGATCGGCGGCGGCACCGAACGCATTCGGCGCGCAGAAACAATCGCCGCCGAACCATCGGGAACGCACCGCTGCACGCTCACGGCGCCGCGCCTTCCGCGACGCCCCGCGAGGGCCGGCCGCCGTGCGTGGCGCCGGCCGCCCTTACGCGCACTCGAGAAAAGAACGGCCGCCGACCGCATCGCTGTTTGCAGTAAGAAATAGAACCGGCGGCCGCAAACCAAGGATGCGCTTGCGATCAGGCGGCGAGCGATTCGAGCGCCGCGAGACGTTCGGCCGGCACGTCTTGCACTCTGCGTACCGCCACGATCGACGGCTTGTCGAGCATCGAGCGAAGCTCGTCTTCGGCCTGCGTCGCTTCGCGGTCGAGCGACGCGTCGTATGCGGCGCGCGATGCGGGCTCGGACAGCACTGCGTAGGCCGCATGAATGCGCCGGATCAGTCCGGAAAGATCCTGGCCCGCTTCGCTCGCGCCATACTGCATGCGTTCGAGCAGCGCGATGTAGGCAGCTTCGATGCGAGCGCTGTCTGCGCCGGGGGCAAGATCGAGATAGTCGTAGTGCGTGTAGTTCACGTGCGTCTCCTGTCGGGCTCGATGTGTTGTGTGAGGCAACGTCAACCATTGAGCAGCATCCGTGCCATGCACGTAACCGCCGGTCGGCATCGCGCTAACCACTTGATCCGACATGAGATCGCGCTTCTCTCCAACGCGACTTGTTCACCACGAATTGGAGCGACTTCGCGTTGTAACCTACTGTGCGAGACGTAACGACGATAGCGACTGGCGCGCAATGGCGCGTGACGCGGTAACGCCTTCGCGACGGCGCATGCCCACTGCGCGAAATGAATTCGCGGTGCGAGGATCGTGCTCCCGATCGCGACGTTGCCGCGTCAGATGATCGCGAGTGGCGTCGGGCCTGTCGGTGGCGGAAACGCGGCGTCGATGGCTGACATTGCAGCCGTGGAGAGGCTGATATCCATTGCCTTGCGGTTGTCGCGCACATGCGCAGTGCTCGACGCTTTTGGAATCGCGATCTCGCCTCGTGCCAGCACCCAGGCAAGCGCGACTTGTGCCGGCGTCACGCCCAATTCTTTTGCAATCGACTGCAGGGTTCGATCGCGCAAAAGATCGCCACGTCCGAGCGGCGAGTAGGCCATCAACGGCATGCGGCGCTCGCGGCACAGCCCGGCGAGCGCCCATTCCGCGCCTCGCTCGCCCAGGTGATGCAGCACCTGGTCGGTCGCGCAGCGATTGCCGCCGGCGACGGCAAGCAGTTCTTTCATGTCGTCGACATCGAAATTCGACACGCCCCAGCGGAGGATCTTGCCGTCGCGCTGCAGGCGCTCGAAGGCGCCGACGGTTTCGGCGAGCGGCACGCGTCCCCGCCAATGCAGGAGATACAGGTCGAGGCGATCGGTGCGAAGCCGCGCAAGGCTTCGCTCGCATGCGGCGATGGCGCTCTTCGATCCGGCATTCTGCGGATAGACCTTGCTGACCAGGAACACTTCGTCGCGCCGGCCGTCGATGGCATCGGCGACGACCTCCTCGGCACCGCCTTCGGCATACATCTCGGCGGTATCGACCAGCGTCATGCCGAGGTCCAGCCCGAGCTTCAGCGCGGCCGCTTCCGCCTTGCGCTCGCGCGCTCGCTCGCCCATTTCCCATGTGCCGAGCCCGAGGGCAGGCACGTGGAAGCCGTCGGGCAACTGCACTTTCGGCAGCGCTGATGGGGCGGTGGCGCGCATCACGACCGAAGCATAACGCCGCCGGCGCTGCGGCAATCGTTTAGTACAATCCCTCGATGCCTCCCGACTCGATATCCGTTGCCGATCAGCGACGCATCGTGCGCGCCGCATGCCCGCACGATTGCCCCGACACCTGCGCCATGCTGGTCACGGTGGAAGGCGACAAGGCCGTCGCGATTCGTGGCGATCCCGATCACCCCGCGACCCAGGGCACGCTGTGCACGAAGGTCGCGCGCTATCTCGATCGCACGTACTCTCCCGATCGTTTGCGCCATCCGATGCGGCGCGTCGGCCGCAAGGGAGAAGGACGATTCGCGCGGATCGGCTGGGACGAGGCGCTCGCCGAAATCGCCGAACGCTTTGCCGCGATCGCGGCGTCGCCGGATGGTCCGCAAGCCATCCTGCCGTACAGTTATGCGGGAACGATGGGGCTGCTGCAAGGCTCGTCGATGGATCGGCGCTTTTTTCATCGACTGGGCGCATCGCTCCTCGACCGCACGATCTGCGCCTCCGCCGGCAAGGCAGGATGGTCGTCCGTGATCGGCGCGTCGATCGGCATGGATGTCGAGCAATACACGGACAGCCGCCTGATCCTGATATGGGGCAGCAACGCGGTCACGTCCAATCTCCATTTCTGGACCCGCGCCCAGGAAGCGAAACGTCGCGGCGCGCGCCTGGTCGCGATCGACCCCTATCGCAGCGTCACCGCGGAGAAATGTCACGAGCATGTGGCGCTCCTCCCCGGCACGGATGCGGCGCTCGCGTATGGCCTGATGCACGTGCTGATCGCCGAAAACCTGATCGATCGCGATTACATCGACCGCCATACGCTCGGCTTCGACGACCTCGCTGCCCGCGCGGCCGAGTGGCCGCCCGAGCGTGTCGCGCGCACCTGCGGAATCGAGGCCGCGCAGGTGACGCGCCTCGGGCGCGACTATGGAACGATCAAGCCCGCGGCCATCCGACTCAACTACGGCATGCAGCGCGTGCGCGGCGGCGGCAATGCGGTGCGCGCGGTGGCATGCCTGCCGGCGCTCGTCGGTGCGTGGCGCGATCCCGCGGGCGGGGCCCTGCTCTCCTCGTCGGGCACCTATCCCGTCGATGCCGCAGCGTTGGAGCGTCCCGATCTGATTCGCGGCGCGCCGCGGACCATCAACATGTCGGCGATCGGCGATGCCCTCCTCGAAGCGAGCCCGCCGATTCGCGCCATCTACGTCTACAACTCGAATCCGCTCGCGGTGGCGCCCGAGTCGGCGAAGGTGACGCGCGGCTTTGCGCGCGACGACCTGTTTTGCGTCGTGCACGAGATCTTCCAGACCGACACCGCCGATTACGCGGACATCCTGCTGCCTGCGACCACCCAGCTCGAGCAGACCGACATCCACGGCAGCTACGGGCACCTGTATGCACTGGCGAACAATCCGGCGATCGCGCCGCTCCACGAAGCGCTTCCCAACACGGAAGTGTTCCGCCGCCTTGCGGCGAAAATGGGATTCGACGAGCCCTGCTTCCGCGACAGCGACGACGATCTCGCGCAACAGGCCTACAAGCGCAGCGACCCGCGGGCCGCCGCACTCGATTGGGCCACGCTGAAACGCGACGGCTGGCGCCGTCTCGCCCTCGGCACGCCGTACGCCCCATTTGCCGAAGGCAACTTTCCCACTCCGTCGCGCAGATGCGAATTCGTGTCCGCGCGGCTGGCGGCGGCCGGCGACGATCCCCTGCCTGCGGTGTTGCTGCCGCGCGAGTCGCCGGCGACCAACACTGCGCTTGCGGCACGATATCCCCTGGCCTTCATCTCGCCGCCTGCGCGCAACTTTCTGAACTCGTCGTTCGCCAACCTTCCGGACTTCGTAGCCGAGGAAAAATCGCCGCGCGTGGAATTGCATCCGGACGACGCACTATCGCGCGGCCTTGCAACCGGCGATGCCGTTCGGGTATTCAACGATCGCGGCGCGTTTCTGGCGACCCTTCGGATCACCGATCGCACGCGCCGGGGTGTTGCGGTGGCCCCGTCGATCTGGTGGCGCAAGCTCGCGCCCGGCGGCGAGAACGCCAACGCGGTGACCGGCCAGGCGCTGACCGATCTGGGCCGCGCCGCGACCTTCTACGATTGCCTGGTGGAGGTTGCCCGCGCGCCGGCATGAGGTCGCCAGGCGCTTGGCACCCGGCGCGCTACAGCTTGCGCACGAGACCGATCATTACGCCGAAAATCTCGAGCGAGCCTTCCGGGCGAATGACCGGATAAGCCTTGTTTTCCGGCTTGAGCACGAACTGGCCCGCCTCGAGATCGAGACGCTTCAGCGTGAACTGGTTGTCCACGATCGCCACCACGATCTCGCCCTTCTGGGCGGCTGCGCGCTTTTCGACCACCACGAGATCGCCATCGAGAATGCCGGCGTCCATCATGGAATCGCCCTTGACGCGAATCAGCACCGTCGAGGACGGTCGCTCGATGAGGTAATCGTCGATCGTGACGGCATCGGTTTCGCCGTCTTCGACGGCTTCGGGCATCCCCGCTCGCACCGGTACCTCGGCAAGCGGCCGGCCGAAGAAGCGACGTGTCGGCGCGAGCCGCCGGTCCGGAGTGGACTCCAGAAAACCCGCCAGCTTGAGCCGCGCCACCATCGCCGCCACAGAGGATTTCGAACGCAGGCCCAGAAGCGTGCCGATCGAGGCGTACGAAGGCAGCGCGCGGTGCTGCGCGTAATAATCCTGAAGGGTCGTCAGATAGGAACGATCGTTCGACATGGCGCTAGAATAACGAACGAACGTTCGCAGCGCAACCCCTTTCCACGCCTCCATGCGCCTTTTCGCCTCTTCCCTTGCCTTCGTCGATCTCGAGACCACCGGCACCCGGGCGGGCGAGGACCGAATCACCGAAATCGGCATCGTCCGGGTGGACGCCGATCCGGCAGGCGGTCCGCCACGGGTTTCCGAATGGAGCTCGCTGGTCGACCCGGGCATCGCGATTCCACCGGCCATCGTCGCACTGACGGGGATTTCGGATGCGATGGTCGCCGTGGCGCCGCCTTTTGGCGCGCTGGCCGACGACGTCGCGAGGCGACTCGACGGCGCGGTATTCGTCGCGCACAACGCACGCTTCGACTATGGCTTCCTGAAGCACGCGTTCGCACGTCGCGGGCAATCGTTTGGTGCGCGTGTGCTCTGCACCGTGCGCCTGTCGCGGCGGCTCTATCCCGACGAACGCGGGCATGGACTGGATGCCCTGATTGCACGGCATGGGCTCGAGGCTGCCGGGCGCCACCGGGCACTCGGCGACGCGCGCGCGATCTGGGCCTTCGTTCAGCACATTTATCGGGACCGCGACAGCGATGCGGTCGAATCCGCGGTCCGTCGCATCCTCAGGATGCCCAGCCTTCCGCCGCAGCTTCCCGCGGAGGTGCTCGACACGATCCCCGAGGCGCCGGGCGTCTATCTGTTCTACGGCGACAACACCTTGCCCCTCTATATCGGCAAGAGCGTCCATCTGCGCGACCGCGTCGCTGCGCATTTCTCGGGCGACTGGCGAAGCGAGACCGACCAGAGGCTGTCGCGGGAGATCCGGCGAATCGAGTTCGAGACGACGGCGGGCGAGCTTGGCGCGTTGATGCGCGAAGCGGTCCTCGTCAAGACACGAATGCCGGCACACAACCGCTTGCTGCGACGCAAGCTCGAATCCGGCGTGCTCGCGCTAAATGGCCAAGGCTTGCCCGTCTATGTGCAGGCAATGGCGATCGACCCCGCCGAGCTGTCACGATGCTATGGACCGTTCTCCACGCGCGCCGCTGCCCGCGAAACGCTGCGCGAGCTGGCGGCATCGCACCGGCTCTGCTGGCGCCGGCTCGGACTCGAGCGGCGGAGCGCAGGGCCGTGCTTTTCGCGGCAGCTCAAGCGATGCCCGGGCGTCTGCGTGGGTGAGGAAGATGCTGCGCTTCACGACGCGCGGGTGAAGGACGCGCTTGCGCCGCTCGCCATTCCCGCGTGGCCTTGCGCGGGACTCGCGCTGGTTCGGGAGCAGGCAACGCCGGCAACGCCGGCGGATGTCCACGTGCTGCAGCACTGGTGCTGGCTGGGCACCGCGCGCGACGACGGCGAGCTGGGCGCGCTGATCGAAGCACCGCCGCGACCCCGGTTCGACCTCGACGTGACAAGGCTCCTATTGCGACGTCGCGCCAAAGGAATGCTCGCGCTCGTTCCGGTGACCGGCAACGCCACCCTGGAAGCTGCCTGACCGCTGCCGGCCGCGTCAAAGCAGCGTGCAGGCCTCCTCGAACGCGAGGCGCGGATTGCGGGGATACACCTTGGCCGGATCGCCGTGACCCAGCGCGCACAGGAAATTGGTGCGCACATGCGTGCCCCGCCAGAACTCGCGGTCGACACCATCGATGTCGAAGCCGGACATCGGACCGCAGTCGAGTCCGACGGCGCGCGCCGCAAGGATGAAATACCCGGCCTGCAACGAGCCGTTGCGCATTGCGGTGGTGTACGCATGCGCTTCCTTGCCTGGCGCGGCGAACCAGCCGCGCGCCGCGAGGTTGTGCGGGAACAGCCGCGGAAGGTGTTCGTAGAAATGCAGGTCGAATCCGATGATGGCGGTGACGGGCGCGGTCATGACCTTGTCCACGTTTGCGGCGCTCAAATGCGGTCGCAGACGCGCCTTCGCAGCCTGCGAGCGCAGGAGCAGGAAGCGAGCCGGCGACGAGTTGGCGGATGTCGGTCCGAACTTCATGAGATCGTAGATCGTCTCCAGCAGCGCATCGGGCACCGGCTCGTCCCGCCAGCCGTTCTGCGAGCGAGCGTCGCGGAAGAGCGTGTCCAGGCAGCGATCGTCGATCATCGGTTAGGTCCGGGAGGTAGGCGGATCTTGCCGTGCCCGTCGCACGCGGGCCTGCGCCATCTTCGGCAGGAATTCGGTCGCGAGCGGTCGATCATCGGAGCTCCGGCGTCGGTCGTGCTCTCGACCTGCGGGTAAAGGGAAACGACGCCGGGTCCCCCGTTCGCGGGGACGACGATGGTGCGGAAATCCCGGCTGGCAACTGCGCGTGGCGACGCTTGTGGCATGCCCGGGACCACGTGAGGACGCGCGCGGAGGCGAGGCGCGTCCGGGCTGAGCGAAAGCGATCACGACGCTTCGTGCGCGGCCAGCACCTGCGCGACACACGCGGTCAGCTTCTTCGCATAGGGCAGATGCAGGAATTCGTTGGGACCATGAGCATTGGACTTCGGCCCCAGCACACCCGTGATGAGAAATTGCGCTTCCGGGAACTGACTGCCCAGCATCGCCATGAACGGGATCGTGCCGCCCTCGCCCATGGCCGCTGCGGGTTTGCCGTAGAACGCTTGCGACGCCCTCTGCACGGCATCGGCCAGCCACGATGCGGTCGCGGGCGCATTCCACCCCGACGCGCCCTGATCGGCTTCGAACTTCACGGCCGCGCGATGCGGCGGATCGGTTTCGAGAAGCGCTCTAAGGTCGAGTGTCGCGCGATGCCCGTCGACCGTCGGCGGCAGCCGCAGCGATAGCTTGAGCGCCGTCCGCGGGCGCAGCACGTTGCCGGCGTTCGCGATGGGCGGGAGTCCTTCGGCGCCGACCACGGACAGCGCCGGACGCCACGTGCGATTGAGGAGCGCCTCCGCTCGATTGTCGACCATCGGCGATGTGTCCGCTGAGAACGGATACTTGCGAAAGACGGTGTCGCCCATGATCGCCGCCGCTGCACCGGCCTGCTCGGCGCGCTCGATGGGGATCTGGGCATGGAACGACGCCGGCCGGATCCAGCCGCTCGACGAATCCTCCAGGCGATCGAGCAGGTTTCGCGCGATGCGAAACGACGACGGCACCACACCGCTCGCGTCGCCTGAATGAACGCCCTCGGTCAGGACGTCGACGGTGAGCGTCCCGGCGGCGAGACCCCGGAGCGATGTCGTCATCCACAGTCGCTCGTAATCGCCGCAACCGGAATCGAGCCCGACGACGAAGTCGATCTGGCCCATCCGCGGCGCGAGCGCCTCGAGGTAGGCCGGCAAGTCGTAGCTGCCGCTTTCCTCGCACGTCTCGATCAGGCCGAAGCAGCGCGCGTGGGGAATGCCCTCCGCCTGGAGCGCAGCGATGGCGGACAGTGCGGCGAACACCGCGTAGCCGTCGTCGGCGCCGCCGCGCCCATGGAGCTTGCCGTCCACGATCACGGGCTGCCACGGACCGAGGCCTTCGCGCCAACCCGTCATTTCAGGTTGCTTGTCGAGATGACCGTAGAGCAGCACGGCAGTAACGGGATGGCCGGCGCCCGTTGCCGGGACTTCGAACACGAGAACGGGCGTGCGTCCCGGCAGCCGCACGATCTCGACCACCAGACCGCGCACGGCCTGCGTTTGCGCCCACGCCTCGGCCAGACGTATGGCCTGCTCGATATGGCCGTTCTGCGCCCACGCGGCGTCGAAGTGCGGCGACTTGGCGGGAATGCGGACATATTCGATCAGCTGCGGAATGATTTCCGCGTCCCAATGGCGTTCGATGCGGGCAGCGATATTCGGGCTCGGCATGGTTCAGGATCTTGGCTGAAGACAGGCCTGAACAATAGCAGGCGCGCGCAAGCAAGCGCCCATCGCCGGCGCACTCAGTCGCGACCACCGTACAATCCATCGATGCCCGAGCGCGCGACTCCTTACGACGGCCTCACGCCCGACTGCGTCCTCGATGCGCTGGACAGCGTCGACGTTCACGGCGACGGGCGCCTGCTGGCCCTCAACAGCTTCGAGAACCGCGTCTATCAGGTCTGGCGCGAGGACGCGCCTCCCGTCGTCGCCAAGTTCTATCGTCCTTCGCGCTGGACCGACGCGCAGATCATGGAGGAGCACGCCTTCGTCGCCGAGCTGGTCGCGCGCGACGTGCCTGCGGTCGCTCCCCTTGCGCGAGAGGGTGTCACGCTGCATGCGTTCGACGGCTTTGGCTTCGCCGTTTATCCACGTTGCGGCGGCCGCGCGCCCGAGCTCGATCGGCCCGACACGCTGACGCGGATCGGCCGCTACGTTGCGCGAATTCATAGCGTCGGCGCGGGGAGTCGATTCGCGTCCCGGCCCGCGTTGACCATCGACGAGTTCGGCTTGGCGTCCCGCGAGTTTCTCCTCACCCACGATTTTCTGCCCGACGACCTGCGGGACGTCTGGCGGAGCGTCGTCGACCAGGCTCTTGCGGGGGTGCTCCGCGCATTCGAGCGCGCCGGTCGCGTCGCCACGCTACGCCTGCACGGGGACTGTCACGGCGGGAACGTGCTGTGGACCGACGACGGTCCGCACTTCGTCGACTTCGACGACGCGCGCATGGGGCCCGCGGTGCAGGACCTGTGGATGCTGCTCTCCGGCGATCGCGAAGCGATGGAAACCCAATTGGCGGCAGTGCTCGAAGGCTACGAAAGCTTTCGCGATTTCGATCGTCGCGAGATGCATCTCATCGAGGCATTGCGCACACTGCGGCTCGTGCACTACTCCGCGTGGATCGCGCGCCGCTGGGACGACCCGGCCTTTCCTGCGGCGTTCCCGTGGTTCGGAAGCCAGCGCTATTGGCAGGATCGCATTCTGGAGTTGCGCGAGCAGATCCCGCTGATGGACGAATCGCCGCTGGCGGCGTAGGGCCCACATGACATGATCCTTTCCGGCTCCGCCCTGCCATGGCATTTGCGCAGCGCAGCGTTCATTGCGGCTCGATGTGAAATTTGCCTCTTGCCGGGGCGGCCCGCATGAGGCAATAATGACATTGGCATAGCAATGCCATGAGCGGCGCGGGCGGCGCGAACCAAAAGGCGCCCGGCCGCCCATTGGTCGCGAGGAGAAATCATTGCTTCACATGTCCCGAAGCCGCGCAGCGATCGCCGTGTTTATCGTCGCTTCGCTGCTCTTCCCGCAAGCGTGGGCTGACGGATTTACGGGCGGGTTCGCGGATGCGTTCGGTCCGCGGTTCGCTGCGTCGCCTACTGCGCGCATCGCCCCCGTCCGGCACAAGCGTGCGCACGCAGAAGACGCGGAAACTACGCTTCGCTACTGGAACGAAGTCGCGATCAATGCGAGCGGGCTCGACCACACGCCGGTGGCGCCGGGCGAGGCTCGGGTCTTCGGCGAGCAGCTCGGTCCTGGACGCTCGAGCCGCGCGATGGCGATCGTGCACATCGCGATCTTCGATGCCGTGAACGCCATCGCCGGCGGGTACAGGAGCTACACCCGAATTCCTTCGGTGTCTCCGTCGACTTCGATGAGCGCGGCCATCGCGCAGGCGGCGCACGACACGCTGGTTGCGATGTATCCGTCGCAGAAGCAGAGCCTCGACGCCATCCTGGCGGAGGAGTTGAGCGACATCGTGCCCCGTGGACGTCCCCTCATGCGCGGCACCGATCTCGGCGCGCTCGCGGCCGCGAACATTCTCGCGCTTCGCGCCGACGACGGCTCGCAGCACGCGGAGACGCGCATGTTCAGCGACTATATGCCGGGCACGCTGCCGGGAGAATGGCGGCAGGATCCCATCGGGCTGTCGCCGCTCGCGCTCGGCGCGCACTGGGGCGAGGTCACGCCGTTCGTGCTCGAGCGCACCGATCAGTTTCGGGTCCCACCGCCGCCGGAAATGACGAGCGCGGTGTACGCCGCGGCCTACGCCGAAGTCAAGCGACTGGGAGGCGACGGGATCGTGACCCGGACGCTTCGCACGCCGGACCAGACGCAGACCGGCATCTTCTGGGCCTATGACGGAACGCCGAGCCTGTGTGCCCCGCCCCGCCTCTACAATCAGGTCGCGACCCAGATCGCGAGCCAGATGCAGACGAATGTCGTCGAGCTGGCGCGCCTTCTCGCGCTCGTCAACGTCGCGATGGCGGAAGCCGGCACCGCGATCTGGGAATCGAAGTTCTTCTACAACTTCTGGCGTCCGGTAACCGGCATTCGCGAGTCGGATCCGGGCACCGGCACGACCGGCCTGGGGGACGGCAATTCGGCGACGGCAGGCGACCCGCAGTTCACACCTCTGGGCGCACCCGCGAGCAACCTGAACGGACCGAATTTCACGCCGCCGTTTCCTTCATATCCGTCCGGGCATGCCGGCTTCGGCGGCGCGCTGTTCGAGACCCTCCGCCGCTTCTACGGCACCGACGCGATCCCTTTCACGTTCGTCTCCGACGAGTTCAACGGCGTCACGGAGGATCACAACGGCATCGTCCGGCCGCTGGCGCCGCGGAGCTATAGGTCGCTGTCGGAGGCCGAGGAAGAGAACGGCCAGAGCCGAATCTACCTCGGCATCCATTGGGCCTTCGACAAGACCGAGGGCATCGCCCAGGGTCGCCGTGTCGCGGAATACGTCTTCGCCAACGCCTTTACCCCCGTCGACAGGCGCGGTTCCAGGTAACGCAGGACTCGCGCTCGTCCTTCCGGCCGGCGATCGCTCGCGGTTGCCGGCCGGAAGATTTCCCTGCAGAGTGATTGCCCGGCGTGCGTCGCGAACGATCGCCATGCGCCGTCACGGAAATTCGACGTGACCACGAGTGCAGTTGAAAAGGAAGGTGCGTCCCTCGGGCCCTGGAACCCGGGCATCAGCTCGGAACTCCCCGAGCATCTCTTGCCGCTCTCGACCATCTTCCGTCCGGAAAACGCCTTTACGACGGTGTCGCAGGCGCTCGAGCTGCAGGAACTAACGGGACTGGATCTCGAAGACCTGGTGACGTTCCGCCCGCAGCGCTTGCTCGTCCACGAGCTTCTGGTCCGCGTGACAGGCGACATATCGGTGCCCGACGGCACGAAGGTCGAGGATCTCGGGATCAATTTTCGCCGTATCACGCAAACGCTCCTTGCGAACCATCTCGAACCGCGGCAGGCGTCGATCATCGCGGCCTACGAAACGCTACGCACGACGCTCGCGCCCCTTGTGGAGCGGGAACTCGCGCAGGCCTACCGTAAAGTCGGGTCGCCAGGTTCTGGCCCGGACGTCGACCAGGCGCAGCACGGGTGGCGCCGCGTCTTCCGCCGCCTTGCAGGAGAGCCGGCGCGCGATGCGTCGTCCGAAGACGACTGGGTGCGCGAGGAGCGCCTTCTCGCACAATGGACTGCGCAGGCCCAGTCCGACGCCGACCCCGGACGAAAGGCGGCTTACCGCGCGCTGGTCAAGGTGGTGTCCGCAGTCAGGGCCAAGCACGGAAGCCTCTGGGGCGAGCCCGCCATGCTCGCGCCGCTCGTGGTCGGCCTCGCGTGCAACGACGAGGGCGCGAAGATGATCGGCCGGGAAATCGAGCCGATGATCCGCGCGGCGGCGCAGAAGGAAAACTACGCGCTCCTGCCGGCGCAGCGGAAGCCCGTCGTCATGAACACCAAGGGCGCGTCCGCCTCCGGCAAGAGCACCATGCGGCCGCTGCAGAAAAAGCTCGCCGGGGTGATCGGCGTGGCATGGAGCGATTTCGCGCTGATCAGTCCCGACATCTGGCGCAAGTACCTGCTCGACTACAACGCGCTGGGCGACGCCTATCGATATGCGGGTACGTTAACCGGCAAGGAGCTTGCGATCATCGATGAAAAGCTCGACCGGTACATGGCGGAAAAGGCCGAGCGCGGCGGCATGTCGCATCTCCTGATCGACCGGTTCCGCTTCGACAGCTTCGCGTCGGATTCGGAGGAGGCCGGCAGCAACCTGTTGACGCGCTTCGGACATGACGTCTACATGTTCTTCATGATCACGCCGCCGCACATCACGGTGGAGCGCTCCTGGAAGCGGGGCCAGGACGTCGGGCGCTACAAGGCCGTCGACGATTTGCTCGCGCACAATGTCGAGGCCTATACGGGCATGCCCGAGCTTTTCTTCACCTGGGCGCTCAAGACGGACAAGACCGTGCACTACGAATTCCTCGACAACGGCGTCACCGGCGACAGCCTGCCGCGCACGATTGCGTTCGGATGGAACGGCGAGATGAACGTGCTCGACGTGAAGACGCTGCTCGACATCGACCGTTATCGCAAGATCGACGTCAACGCCACGCGACCGGAGGCCGTCTATGCGGATCCGCGGGCGATGCGCGCCGAGAACAGCACCGGTTTCCTGAAGCAGTGCGCGCATCTGCTGCCGGTGGTGAATTTCGCCGAGCGTGAAAGCGGACGCGTCTATGCGCGCCTGGAAGCCGGTCGCCTCGCCTGGGTGGATCGCGAAGTGCTGGATCGCGTCGTCGCGGACGCCGAGACGCGCACCGGCCTCGAAGCAGCTGCGCCGGGCATTGCCGATGCCAAGGCTGCGGTTGCCGCGCCGCAGGGGCCGGTCTATCTCGATGCTCAACGCTTCCACACGCTGGGCCGCTGGGGCGGAGCGGGACGCTGAGCGACATCGCAGCTACGCGAGGCGGCGCCGCATCGCCGCCTCGGTGTCACAATGCGCGCGGGACCGACAGCGCGAGCTCGCCGTGCGAGGAGCGCGCCGCCACGGCGACGCCGGCCCGTACCTTTCGGAGCGTTGAATGAAAATCCTGGTCGTGGAGGACGACGCGGTGCTGGCGGCCGCGCTCACGCGCGCATTCACGCAGGCCGCGTACGCGGTGGACCTGGTCGAAGACGGGGAGCGCGCGAATCAGGCGCTCGCCGCGAATACGTACGATCTCGTCGTCCTCGACATTGCGCTGCCCGGGCTGGACGGGCTCGCCGTGCTGCGCAGGATGCGCGATCGTCGCTCGCACGTCCCGGTGCTGGTACTGACGGCGCGCGATACGCTGGAAGATCGCGTCGTCGGCCTCGACCTCGGCGCCGACGACTACATGACCAAGCCGTTCGACCTTCCCGAGCTCGAGGCGCGCGTGCGGGCGCTGATCCGGCGCGGACAATACAACTCCGGCGGCAGCATGACCCATGGCCGGCTGCGGTTCGACACGGCGGCGCGGCGGCTATTCCACGATGACCAGCCCATCGACATGTCGGCGCGCGAGCTGACGCTGATCGAGCTTCTCCTCGCGCGGCAAGGTCGTGTCGTGAGCAAGGAGCAGATGATCGATCACCTGTTCGGTTTCGGCGACGAAGTCGGCAGCAATGCGATCGAGGTCTACGTGCACCGCGTGCGACGCAAGCTCGAGCCGCTGGGGGTCGACATCCGCACCGTGCGAGGCATGGGATACCTCCTCGACAAGCTCGACGAGCCGGCCAACGCGCCGTAAGGCCTCGCTGCGCGTGCGTCCGGCCGAGGCGGATTCGTGAACAGCACGCTGGCGCGTTCCGGCGCGTCGCTCCGTGGCGAGCTCCTGCGCTGGTTGCTGATCCCGTTGTCCATCTTGCTGCTGATCGACGCGGCCGGAAGCTATTTCGTGGCGACGCGTCTTTCCGATCGCGTCTACGACGGCGAGCTCATGGAGATCGCGCGCGAGCTCGTGCTCCACGTCAAGCGCAACGGCGGAGCGCCGACGTTCGATCTCGAGAGCGACGCCGAGCGCACGCTTCTCCTCGACCAGTACGACAAGGTCTTCTATGCGGTGCGCAACAGCGACGGCTCGCTGCTGGCCGGCGACCCGCAGTTGATGCGCCAGGGCAACGGTCGCTCAACTACCTCGTATTTCGACAGCATGCTCGACGGCGAGGCGGTTCGTGTGGCGCAGCTTCGCGTGGGCAATGCCGCCGCAGGCACGGAACCCCTCGTGGTACAGGTCGCCGAGACGCTCAACAAGCGGCGCGCACTGGCCGAGGAAATCGTCATCGACGTGATACTTCCCCAGCTTGTCCTGATCGTGATCGCGGGCTTGCTGGTGTGGTTCGGCGTGGCGCGCGGACTCGTGCCGCTGCGCCACCTGCAGGAGGCCGTGGCCGCGCGCTCGCATCTCGATTTGAGTCCGCTGGCGGCCGTCGACGTGCCCGATGAAGTCCATCCGCTGCTGCTCGCGATCAACGATCTGATGGCGCGGCTGGACGAGGTGCTGAGCTTCCAGAACCGGTTCATCGCCGACGCGGCGCATCAGCTGCGCACGCCGGTTGCGGGACTCAAGGCGCACATCGAGGTGGCGCTTCGCGAGAGCGACCCGGCCGAAACGAAGCAGGCCCTGGCGCACCTCTACACCGCGGTCGAGCGCATGTCGCGCCTCGTTTCGCAACTCCTGTCGCTCGCGCGAAACGAGCCCAGCACCGTGAAGAAACTCGAGCTGGCACCCATCGACCTCAGCAAGGTCGCCTTCGACGTGACGATGGAATGGGTGCCCGAAGCGTACAAGAAGGATATCGACCTCGGATTCGAGGGAAACGACGCGCACGCAATGATCCGGGGCGAGGCATCTCGTCTAACCGAGCTCATCAACAATCTCGTCGACAACGCCATTCGCTATACCCATCGCGGCGGACGCGTCACCGTTCGCGTGGCGTCGAATCCCGGGCCGCGCATTTCAGTGAGCGACGACGGCCCGACCATCCCGGTGAGCGAGCGCCAGCGGGTGTTCGAGCGCTTCCACAGATTGCTGGGCGGTCACACGGACGGCAGCGGCCTCGGTCTCGCGATCGTGCGCGAAATCGCGACGCTGCACGATGCACAAATCGTGCTCGACGACGACGTCGACGGCGTCGGCAACACGTTTACGGTTACGTTTCCTGCCCTGCCCTCGACGCCAGGCGCCTCGTAAGTATTGCGTAAGTTTCGCGCAAGTTTGCCGTAAGGCTGCGGCAAGCCCACCGTAAGGCGCGCGACAGGCCACGGTAATTCGCCGACCGTAGCCTGTGTACTCCACCAGAAAAACCATTGGAGGAGTACGCCGTGCTAGCCCTGCTAAGCGATCCCGAAACGTGGACCGCGCTCTTCAAGATCGCCGTGATCAACGTGGTGTTGAGCGGCGACAACGCGGTCGTCATCGCGCTCGCCTGCCGTTCGCTTGCTCCCAAGCAGCAACGAAACGCGTTCATTGTCGGCACCGGCGGGATCGTCGTGCTGATGACGATCCTGACCGCGTTCGCTGCATTCCTGATGACCCTGCCGTATATCCAGATCATCGGCAGCGTTCTTCTGCTGTGGATCGGCGTGAAGCTGCTGTTGCCCGAAGGTGAAGAAGGCAACGTCGGCGAAAGCGGCAATTTCTGGGAGGCAGTGAAGACCATCATCATCGCCGACATCGTCATGAGCCTCGACAACGTCCTCGGCATGGCGGGCGCCGCCAAGGGCCATATGGGGATGCTCTTCGTCGGGCTGCTGATCACGATGCCGCTGATCCTTTTTGGCAGCGCGATGCTGATGCGCCTGATGGAGCGATTCCCCGTGGTTGTCACCTTGGGCGCCGGGCTGCTCGGCTATGTAGCGGGCGACATGGCGGTCGGCGACATCGCCGTCAAGGATTACGTCGACACGCATGCGCATTACCTTGAAATGCTGGCGCCGATCGTCGGCGCGCTGTTCGTGGTGATCTCCGGGAAGATGATTTCGCGAAGCAAGTCGCGCGCACCCGAGCCGTCGCGCGCGATGGAGCCGCCGGAGCCTCGCCAAGCCTCCGTATCCTGACGCAGGAGCTGCGATGAACGACATTCTGGTACCTATCGGCAGCACCCGCGAAGCGCTGTGGGCGGCGGAGCAGGCGATTGCCCTCTATCGACGCGAACCCGCCCGCATTCATTTGCTGAACGTCCAGCGACCGCTGCCGCGGCACGTCTCGCAGTTCTTCAACGGCGGCGATCTGCGGGACTTTCATCGCGATACGGGAATGGGGGTCCTCGCCCCGGCGATACGGATGCTGGACGAGGCCGGTGTTCCTCACGACGATCACGTGCTGGTGGGCCATCAGGCGGAGACCATCGTCCGCTTCGCCGAGCAGCATCATTGCGACGAAGTGGTGCTCGACAATCCGCCGAAGGGCCTTCTGGCCGTGCTCGGGCTGGGCTCGATCGGAAGCCAGGTCCGGCACCTTATGCACGTGCATGCCACCCAATCCGCGGCCGCGGGGCCGTCGCCCGAAATTTCTGGCAGCGCCTGAGCGGAATTGACGGCCGAACTGATCGCCGCCGCGGTACGGGGCGGCGATCAGTACATGATCACCTTGTTCGCGGGCGGCGGCGGTTCGCTATCGCGCTGCGCAGGCAGGTTGCGAATGATGCAGTCGAACGCCCCGGCGTTGGAGGATCCGCTGCCGAGTTGCGCGGTGACCGCCGACTGATATTCGTACGGTGAGACGCGGTTGTAGTAGAGCTTCGACGTCATGTCGAGCCAGTAATTGTAGTTGTCGTTGACCGAGTTGTACGTCAACCACAATCCGATCTCGTTCGAGCCGATCTGCAGGTTCGGGCATGCTGTCTTCAACGAGTTCAGGTATCCATTGAACCCCGTGGCGGCGTAGTTGCGAACGGCGTCGGGCGCACATCCGGTGAGCGCCAGGGATACGGAAACACCGAACCCCAAGACGGCGGCATGGATATTGGCGCGAAGCAATTGCGGACGATTAAATCGACTCATGTTGAATTCCCCTCGCGACGGGATTGGCGACGTGCATCCACGAATCGCGTAGCATCAATTTGAAGGATTCCCGCGCGATCCGCAAGCACCGCGCGCGGTTCGTATCGTGGAGCGTGCGCGATCGCGCATCGTGCGGGCTGCGGCGCCTCACAGCTCGAGCCATGAGGTCTTATTGGGCGGCTTGGGCTGGAGCCGGGTCACCAGAGGCCCGAGATCCAGTCCGGATGTGGTTCGGAGCTTGCGCGCGGAAGCGCGAAGGTCGTCGAAAGAACGGCGAATCGGCACACCCGTGGCGGCTACCGCAACGATGTTTCCGGCTTCGCAAGGCATCGCGATCACTCGCCCGTCGAATGCGTGCTCGATGCGCTCGATCGCCGCCTTGGCGCCACGCCGCCTGCCCAGCAGGTTGATCGCCACCATTCCACCGCGCCCTATCCGCGCCTGGCATCCGCAATAGAACGGCAAGGTTTCGAGCATGCCCGTTCCGCCCCGTGCATCGAAGCCATCGACCAGGATCAAGTCAAATTGTCGCGACGAGGTCGTCACCGCGGCGTAGCCGTCGCCAGCCTCGATCGAGAGCCGGCGCGAATCGTCAGGCAGATGGAAGAATTGCCGGGCGGCTGCGATGACCTCCGGCTTGATCTCGACGACCGTGAGGTTCGCGGAAGGAAGATGACGATGAAGAAATTTGGTGACCGATGCGGCGCCGAGTCCAATCTGCAGCACCCGGCGCGGCCAGTTCGCGCGCGGGCAAAACAAGAGCGGCGTCATCATGGCGCGTGTGTATTCGAGCTCCAGCGACCATGGACGCGCGATGCGCATGGCACCCTGGATCAGGTGCGAGCCGAAATGCAGGTAGCGCACGCCACGCTCCTCGCTGATGTCGATCGACGCCATCTCTCCTTTGCCTTTCTGCTGCGCCTTGTCGCAGTCGGCAACCAAGCGCCGCCGTCATCCCCGAGAACGCGGGGATCCATTCCTGGGCTGCATCAAAAACCAGCTTCCGCTTACCCGAGGATGTCGAAGCCTCGTCATCGAGGCCCTTAAAGACTCGGTAGCACGCCGCGTACATCACTCCGAAATCAATGTCGTCGATTGCCGCGAGTTCAGCCGGCTTCCGATGCACGAATGCTCCATCGGCTGACATCAGGATCGTCTTTGGAAATCGAGAATGCGGGCATCCGCTGACCGGGCGCGTTGCGCATCGTATCTGCGGTTTCGGATTTCGGCCGGCGCACGCCGTGCCCACACATATCAAAGGAGCGGACCAAATGAAGATTACCAAACTCACTTGCGCCATCGCCTTCAGCACAGTCGTCGCGGCGAGCGCGGCCAGTGTCGCCTCGGCGGAGAGCACCAATTCGCAGACATTCGAGGGCTGGGCCAACGACACCGCGGTCAAGTACAACGGGCGCGTTCCCCGGGATGTCTACTTAGACGAAATGGGACGCCGCTGGGAAATGGACACGTATCACAAGGGCACCCGCAGTGCGTACCTGGCCGATCTGCGAACCCGCTGGGATCGCATGGACCCCCGCAACCAAGGACTGCCGCCGGCTGAGATCAGCCAGCTTACCGGCAAGGTCGACTCGAGCACTGCAGGCATGCCGATGACCGGGGCCGGCGTGCAGCCCGGCAACATGGGTCCGGCCAACGCCAAGGGCCAGTGACCTGACGGCGTCGTTTCAAAGCATTCTTGCGGCAAAAAGGGGCGGTGGATTCACCGCCCTTTTCTCTGTGCGCCCTGGGCGCACACGGGAAATCTTCCGGACTCGCGTGCATCGGCGCGGATTCACTTCAAAGCGCCGAAAGCGTATAACTCTCGCTGGATTGCCGTGGAGCCGTGGGGCGCCCCGGAACGAGCGGCCGCCGCCTGTTTGGTGGGTCTTGATGTGTTGGTCTGACCACTATCGGGCGACGCCGGTTTGGGTCACCAAAAAGTCGGGATACACCGATCGCACCGCAAAAGGCACGAAATCAGGGTCCGCCAGCAGTTGCTTCAGCGCGGAAAAAGCAATCATCCGCCGCAGCGCCCGCATCCCAATGCACGCACGGCCGCGCGTCGGCATTCACCGGAGGGGAAAATCGGATGAAGCACCTTGCGATGGTTCTTGCAGTCGGCACGACGCTGGCGACACTCGGCACGCTATGCGATGCGGCGCCGACGGGGGCAACTCTGACGGGCCCGAACGAATCGCCCCCCAACGCGTCCCCGGGGACAGGCGCCACCGTGGTTACCCTCGATACGGTGGCGCACACCCTGCAGGTCAGCGTCAATTTCACAGGATTGACCGCGCCGACCACCATGTCGCATATCCACTGTTGCGTCGCCCCG